>Ga0209427_10007349_pt1 | contig 12474 bp, 10 predicted proteins | sample DeeMarSWOR136_30_FD_187465 | JGI IMG/M metagenome (GOLD analysis project Ga0209427, IMG submission 187465) | Marine sediment microbial communities from White Oak River estuary, North Carolina - WOR-1-36_30 (SPAdes) (version 2) | ecosystem: Environmental > Aquatic > Marine > Intertidal zone >... | reverse complement strand
CAGTCCTTATACGTTTTGGCCTGGGGGAAACGCTTCGCTGCGCCCGCGAGGTTATTCTCGTTCACGTCGCACAGAGCGACAATGTTCTCACTCCTGACGTTGCCCGTGTTGGAGCCGCCGCGGCCACCCACGCCGATGATGGCGATATTGAGCTTCTCGTTCGGCGACTGGCCGGCCTTGAGTATCCCTGAACGAAGAACCACCAGGCCTGTGCCAAACACTGCGCTTTTCTTTAGAAATGTACGACGCTTCATTTGAAGATTCATAAGTTACCTCCTTCATTTACAGCCGCAAAAGCCCAACGGCTGTCGAGCTATGCTCGAACATTGTTTATTGAATAGAGTCTATATAGAATCGGAACATCATTTTCCGATTACAGGCGCTGATTTACGTCTTAATCCAGCGGGTCCCACAACCGGGGATTATCTATAACCTCTTCGGTGCGCAGTCGCCCGCAGTGCCCGTCCCAGTACATAACGTTCAATCCGTCATTATGACGAAATGCCGTCATCCCGTACGTGTCAAAGCCAACCCATTTCTCTCCATACTCAAGGTATAGGTGACAAAAATGGTAGCTTACCCACCAATCTAACGCATCTGCCATAAAAAGTTTCGTTGAGGGCTGCTTTACCCAGCTTTCTTTGTCCGACAAATTACTTACACCTCGTTTTTTGGCAAGGGCATCTCCATCAATATTCACTCCGTAGCTCCTGTCGATTGGGTAAAAGCCGTCTTCCGGGTGTGATAAAGCATACGTTGCCGCAGGGCAGATAAATTTACGGGGTACGTTGGGTTGCCACTCTTGAATTTGCCCCGTTCTTCTCTCTTTTTGTTCGATGGTCAACTGTGGCAGCCCAAGAACTTTACGAAAATAATCGTTATTGTACCAGGGGGTATAAGGATTATAGTGTGTGTGTGACAAATACTTATTTGTCTCGGCATGATACTGCTTGTGAGCCATCGAAAAGTTTCGCATGTTGCCCATACAGACTATCTTTCGCGCCTGTCCACGCGCACTCTGCAGTACGGGAACCAGTATGCCCATCAGCAGAGCTATAATGGCTATCACAACCAGCAGCTCAACAAGCGTAAAGGCTCCGAATTTTCTGCACCTGAGCATAATGTAATCGCTAACTTGTGAAATCGGCCAAACATCGGCAAATTTCATATATTTACCGATTCAGTTTCAACCCAAATCCTTGGGTCTTCAGCAAAAGGCGCAATCCAATAAAACATCGGCCCACTTGAAATATATCTTATATTCCTTTTCACCAATATTGTCAATAAATTTATTCCAAATCAGAGTATCTGCAGCATTTTTTTTCACGACCGCTTTCTTTCATTTTTCGCCCTTATGCGGCCGCCAAACGCCTTATACTGCTCGAATGCGGTGATGCTAACAAGGGAAACTCGAGATGACCCATTTTTCGCATTGAAAAGACAATCTAATGTGTTAAAATAAATAGGACTCATTTAGCTCTGCCACAGGTATACAATTTTATCCCCTGCCGATTGAGCTTAGATTCGTCGATGTCCGCTCTGTCAAGATATCCTCCCGCAGACCGGAGGAAGCACCTAATTGGTGCGGGATGGGAGCTACAAAGAAATAAAAGATGCTCAAATCTATAAAAATCTTATTGCTTACTCTGATGTTAAGCGTCTTTGTCGTCGGTTCTCCTTTGGAGTCCTTACGGATTATGTTGGCCAACTGTCCCGTGGGTGATCTTAATGGGGACTGCGAAGTGAATCTGCCGGACCTGCGGATTTTTACCGAGCAGTGGCTGGACGCTGACCCGTTGGCCCAGGGCCTCGTGGCGCATTGGAGGCTGGACGGCAGCGCAGACGATCCGGTCGGCGGAAATCATGGAACTGTCCATGGAAATCCGATATGGACAATCGGCCAGGTTGATGGTGCATTGTACTTTGATGGCGTCGGAGATTATGTTGATTGTGGAAATGATAGTAGTTTGAATCTGATAAATGATTTTTCAATTTCGATATGGTTTAACTTAAACGATGCTGGACAGGCCCTGCTCATTTGTAAGGGAAATGTGCCGGCATATCAGTCTGGTGGAGCATATACTATTCTTTGTGTCCCCACTAATGGTATACTTGCCTTTTATCTTAGAGGCAGTAGCGATACTGAGTATGGGTACGCAACCACATCAGTGCCTTTGAATGAGTGGACACATATAGTTGGAACGTTTAGTGATGGAAATATAAATATTTATAAAAACGGAGCTTTTGCGGCAGATGGTGATTTAGGGACACCAGCTATACATACGAATAATGGGCTTCTTGGCATAGGTGCTGAGGGTGATGGAGGTTTGCCTTTCAAGGGCATCATCGACGACGTCCGTATCTATGAGAGGGTGCTGAGCGAGGTGGAGGTGGGGGAGATAGCGATTTTGGGTCACACGGATCCCAATTGTGCCGATTTGGTTGGTGACGGCAATGTGAACCTGTTTGATTTTAACCTGTTGGCCCGGAACTGGCTTGAGAGATGGTTGGGTTCGTTACAGGTTACAATCTTTCCGCAGGAGGCAATCGAAGCCGGGGCTAAATGGCGAGTGGATGGTCAAACTTGGCGAGACAGCGGCTACATAGAGGGGGATCTATATGTTGGTCTGCACACAGTTGATTTTAATGCTGTATCCGGCTGGATTGAGCCGGATGAACAAACGGTTGAGATTAGTAAAAATGAGATTTTCACCACCTCCGGAATTTATGAAGAAGAGGACAAACCTTTCTTCGGCCTTTATGTTAGTGAGGTACAGGTAAGGAGCGACTCGGCTACCGGTCAGGACGTAAGAGACCGATGCGGCGTCGAGTGGGATACACCACGAGAGTTTGTTGAAAACTGGCTTGTCGGGTATCTGGGCGTCAACTTTGCCGATATTGTTCTCTACCAGGCTGGAAACGGCGTTGACCTCCAGACCCTGATGTTTGAGGTGGATGATATTGACGAGGACGACCTCGTCGATGGTACTCTCGTGGGCATTCGAGGCCACAGTATGGATGCATGGCGCTCAGGAGGGGGCCCGGTGGCTTTGCTTGAGGCGGCAGGGGAGCACAGCGTGACTGTAGTGTTCAACATTCAGCCACGGGAAATGACAGAAGATCAGATCGTGGGCATTATAAGCGCGGCGTTCTATCGCTTCGCCGCCTATCCTGGATTTATTGGGATGGTCGTTGATTGCGAGTTCTGTGACACTATGGAGACTGGCAGCACCTGGCGGGAAGATGAACTGCTCAGGGCACGGATGCTTAGACGGGCGTGCGCAGTCCGCGACCACTATGAAGGGATTCACAGCAGGGATTTCTATATTTTCGGTGTCTGGTATCGGACGGCCTACAGTGGTGCCAGACCCTGGCATATTTATTTTCCGGACGTTAATGACCTCGACAGATTGGTACCAATGTATGATGGAGCCGATGACAATATCGGCTCCAGCGTAGACGAGTGGCTTGCCGGGGGGGCTGCCTCACCGAAAGATTTCGGCATCGAAGAGACCGGACATTGCCTCTTTTTCCGCAAGAAACGCGACGGAATCTGGGTCCAGCTTGACAGCGATATCATCCTGAGTATATGTGAGGCCTCGAGGGATGCCGGCAACGAATTTATAGAGATTGAATACTGGTATCACTGGGCCAGGACCGAAGGCTGGGAGCGCTGCTACGGCCCCGAAATAAAGGACGCGGTAGCATCAATCTTGCACGACGCCGGCGGCTAAAATCATCTAACCGAAATTCGCGCGACGGGGCAATTTCTCAATGTCTAAAGGTTTTCTGAGGGCAGCCTTGTGCTTAGCTTGAATCGTAAGTTAGCCCCGTTAGAAATCCCGACATATTCCCCGAATCTGATTTACACCCTTAGAAGTTGTCGGTTTACTTCTAACGGTCTTTTACGAGCCTCTCCTGCGATGACGAGAGGCAAACCCAAAATCCACCTCAAAAACGGGCTTTATTTGTCCTTGCTTTACAGACCAGGGAGGATACAATTTTGCTAAATCACGCTTGAGTGAATTCTAAAAGGCTCGATTATGAAAGCTGGCAAGCATCGGATGCTTGATATAAGTTCGCCCATGGGTTTAATATAATTGACAATTATCTAAAGAAAATATTGACAAGTGTTATTTTTGTTGGGATAATTCTGAATCTTGTAGTGTAAGCAAGGATGATATTAAAAGTTAAGTTTGTTTATTTGTGAAAGGAATTCACATGGTTTGCGAAGAACAACCTCAAGTTCCAGAAGAGCCTCAAGAGGAGCCATTCGAAGAGCCTCAGGAACCCCCGGAAGAACCGGGAGAAGGTTAGTATTTATTTGGGGAGGGAGTTGGATGACCGCTCTAACTTCCTCCCGTCGTTGCAGTAGGCCGCTCATGCCTCGGTTTGGGTCGGGTGATTGCGGGAAAACTCCCTCTTGAGATAATGTCGCCGGCGGGGGAGAAAACCTGCGAAACACACCCAGGACAGTTGTTGTTGAGGGCCAGAGTTAATACTTCAATCCAAGGAAAGTTCAGCACGTAAGTTGAGTCCTTGAAAATGGAAATGCCCATTAAAGTTGGGAAAAGGAAAGCGAAATGAATATCTATGTAGGAAATTTGGCACGTGAGGTAACTGAAGACGATTTGCGCCAGGCCTTTGAAGCTTTTGGCCAGGTCACCAGCGCCACTGTCATAAAAGATAGGTTCAGCGGCGAGTCAAGAGGATTTGGATTTGTGGAAATGCCCTCTAAGAATGAAGCCCAGACCGCAATCGATGAAATGAACGGCAAGGATTTGAAGGGACGTGCCCTTAATGTCAACGAGGCTCGTCCGAAAGTCGACCGTGGTGGTGGACGAGGCAAACGAGGTGGTTTTGGCGGCGGTGGCGGACGTAGTGGTGGACGTCGCTATTAATAGCCAATATCGAATATCCGGCACCGTTTCTGACAGTTTTAACGTATCTTAGGCGGGTCCTTTACCTTGCGACCGGCAGCCCAGTATGACGCGCGAACGACGAGACGCTGGAAGTGCGGATTGTTCCACGCTTCCAGCCCATGGCCGTTACCCGTATAGAAGATATTTCCCTTGCCGTAAGATGACACCCAGCTCATCGACTGTCTTTCATTGCCGCGATTCATGCGGGTCAGAGAACGCATCTGGGCGTTACGGTGGTAGTTGTGAGAATAGGTCTCATCTTGAATCTCGAAATCCTCCATCCCCTTGGTTATTACGTGGTCACGGTCGTAGATATAAACGGTGTACTTGCCCCCGCCGTGTCCTGCAAAGCGCCCGCCTACCATCTCCCAGTAGCGGTCGGCGTTCTTAAACGAGTCACTGGCGCTGTGGATGCCGACATAACCGCCGCCGTTCTGGACGAAGTCGCATAGTCCATTTTCCTGCTCTGTAGTCAGTTGCATTCCCGTGGTGTACTGAATGATAATATCAAATTGTTTAATGTGTTCTTTCAGGTCATCGAGGTTTTCGGTGAACGTTATCTCAAAGTCGTTTGTTTTCTCAAGCACGTTCGCCAGAATTGGCGTGCAGTTTCTCCAGTCGTGAACCCCGCCGCCACGCAGGAACATCACCTTGATTTTCTTATTTCCGTTGGCGGCTACCAATAGTCCTGCCGCTGCTATAACACCCAGCAGCACAGTACAAATCAGGATTAATCTTTTCACTGCTTCATCTCCTTTCACAAAACGTAAATCATAGTCTTTGATACTTTACCGCAACAATTTCCTTAAGAGCATCTGTACGCCTCCCCCCAACACTACCTTTACTGCTTAACTTTTCCAGTGGCCGCCCACTCCACGCCACGCACGATTATCTTCTGCACACTCGGGTTCGTCAGGGCCTTACCATCGTGACCGAAGGCGTTGTGGACCGTCCGACCTTTGCCGTAGTTCAACGTGAACACGAGAGGCTCGGTCTTCTTGCTCCAATCGGAGTAGGCCTCCACCAGCACATTGATTTTGCCTGTCCCCTGCAGCTTTGCGTACAGTTCGTCGTCGGTCTTGAAGTTGCTCATCCCTGCCGTGATGGGATGTTCCTTGTTGACCACCTTCGCCTCGAAGACTCCTCGCGGCCCGTGGCCCGACGTCCCCATCACCCATTTCCGCCCGCACAGCTTGCCGAATTCCTCCCACTGGGCGAATGAGGCGCTGGCTAAGTGTTGCACAAAGAAGCCTTTTCCACTCTTGACGAAGTTCAGCAGGTTTTCCTGGGCTTGCCCGGGGAGCATTTTGATACGTTGGCTGTAAATCATAAACAATATCACGTCGTACCTTTTCAGAGCCGTTTCCGATTCGAGGATGTGTGGGTCTTCGCAAACCCTGACATCGAACCTCTTCGACTCCACTAATGCTTTCCGCGTCGTCTCGGACATCACCCTCCAGGGATGTGCCGACACGTCATCGCCGGTAATCAGCAGGACCTGAATCTGCGCGGAACGCCGCGGCGCATCGGCTGCAAACAATACTCCTGCCGCCGCTATAACGACCGGCAGCACGCTACAAATCAGGATTAATCTTTTCATTTCTTTATCTCCTTGTTCAAAACATAAATCTTGTTTTTTAACACTTTACCTGTGCGATTTGCTTACGAGCATCCGGCTGGCATCCTCCTTGACTGGGAAATGATACAGGGTAATTATCGGTATTGTCAAGGACAAAATTCTATCATATTCCCCTCCGCCTGCACAATCCTCGACCGATTATCGTCAATCGTAAATAGTCAATTGTAAATCGTCAATCGTCAATTGGAAATTACTGCTGCCTGCTATACGTTATCTTTTTCCGTTACCGGCAAAGTACTACCAACTTTGGAAACCTCCTCAGTACAAACTTTGGTTTCCACCAGTGGTCTTCGAACTGACGATGGGCAAACGCCCACATTAAGTGCTGCCATCATACCAGCGGCCTCGAGATAGTTTTCAACGATTAAGAGTTTTCCCGGTGCAAACGGCAGTTCTTCAAGATTGTTTTTCATCCGGTTGCGGTTCTCACGGACAGCTATTACCGGTATCCCTTGTTCCAATGCCGCCAATGTTGGCAGTCCCACACAGCCGTCCGGAATAACCAGGCACGATATATCCGCAGCCGTCAATACGCCCGGATGTGTGAAAACCATCTTATCGGTGATAATTCGAGGGCTCCGATGAAGTCCTTTCAATACACAGTGCAGAAAACACATAGATACTGCTTCGGCAGCCATTCGCGGGTCAACAACACCGAGATTAAGATTCGCTATCTCCAAAGACCCGAACATCGGTGAGTGGGCTGTCGGAATGCCGAACAGCATTGTTATCGAATGCGTAAACATCGCCTCGACACCACCCCACGGGTTAACCATCTCACCATTCCTAATATAATATTCTGTATGGTACTCCCATGGCACTTCTATAACCGACGCAAGTGCAACTGCATCATATTCAGACCTGTGACGCTGAAGCACTTCACAGACACGCTCCAGACCTTCAACTCGTCCTACCGCACTGCCCGAGGTGGAATAACTCGCTGACATCCGTATCGGTGGGTCAACCTCGACAACCAGAGGACACTCCAGACCCAGCGTAGCACGAGCTGCGGAAGCCGCGTTGATGGTACGTTCCGAAATTCGCTTTTCCTTGTGCTTGTCAATTACCAGCATCACACGATTGGCTCGTACTTTTCCCAAGCCGACCGTCCCCATAAGCAGATTGGAAATAACACTGCCCTCTACATATAGGCCGTTCTCCGGCAGTTCATTGATATCAGACGCATTCACTACATTCGGATGTGTTATCAGCGTATCACACGCACCGGCCAACAACCTCGCTGCGGGGGCTGCATCACCTGCATGACCGCCTATCTCTGAGCCAATGCCCGTCGGTACTAACATTACTGCGTTAAACGCACCTGTATTTTCAACTTCTCTTCGCGAAAACTCAAAAATACTACTCGGCCCCGAAAAGCACGCCTCCCCTAATCCTGAAAGAATACCTAACTCACAGTGGTATCCATTGGAATTGCTTCGTGTAACTGCAAATCTTACAGGAATCCCGTCATCTGGAAGGTACTCCCTGACCGCCTCCTCGAAATACCCCGATAAACCAGCGTTTCCTTCCTTCGCTGGTATATCAATCTCCCGTTCAATTAACAGCATCTTAAATCCTTTCAATAAAGTGAGCCCTGCATCCGTTCGCACCGAACCACTCTTTGGTTAGCTCCTCGGCCACTTCCCTCTCGAATGGCTTACACGTGAATATGTTGATGTAAACAGCTTCTAACAAGTCCAGTGTGTGAACTACAATCGAGCTCGTCAGTACAAACTGAACAGCCGATGTCCCCTTGGTGTGTGGCAAAGTCTGCTGCTTCTCTTCCGGAAGGCCCTCATCGTCCCAGAAGTGAAGGTCAGCTCTTTTCATATCGATTGCCTTGCAGAGTTTTTCAAAATAGTGCTCAAGACTTGTTCTGTTGAACTTCGACACATCACAGCCGTGCAAATCCATTATCAGCTCATACCCGTAAGGTTTCTTTGATTCCTCCATAGTCTATTCTCCTTAATAGAGTGAACAAAGTTAAAGTTTAGTAATGACCGCCGAATTGTACGACTTTCCTCCCCACCGGCAAATAAAAAATCCCTCCTCCGAAAAAAAATATTCCTCTGTCTTCTGCTCTTACGCCTTGTGCCCTTTGCCCTTGTCCACCAGTCACGAGCGACGAGCCGCGAATTTTACCCCACGCCTGTCCGCATCCCTGCGAAATCGAAGTCGAAGATCCGGCGCCTTTTTGACGGAATCCGGCTTTAGACGGAGCAGGTATCCAGAATATTTAGCCCCCAGGCCGGTCCTTGGGTTCACTGCTGCACATCTCTACTGGCGTCACCAATCACTAATATTGTCATACCTGAGAAGCCTGTCACCGAGAGGTTCACTCCTTTGGCCAAACAGCAGGGGTCTACATCCTATGCCACGTAACACGCAACACAAGACACAAATTAACCAATTCTCTAATTCGCTATACGCCTGATACCCTGATTCCTGTTATCCTACAACCTGATTTCCTGATCATCTGATAATCTAATTAACCATTCACCGGTTACCTGTCACCAATCATAAAATAAGAGATACGAATTGTCCACATAGCATCAAACACGCAGGGGGGTGCCGAAAAAGTACTAAAAAAGCGCGCATTTTTGCTCCTTTTTGCTTAAAAAGCGCGCATTTTTGCTCAATTTTTGTTCATTTTTGCTCAATTTTGCTCAATTTTTTCAGCCAACCTGCACGTTTGATGCGAAAACCTGCGTATTTGATTGATTTTCTTCTTGCCCAAACCCCCCATATCACCTCTCTCCACGCTCGGTATCTCTCCATCCTCCTGTCAAATCACCCCCTAAAGTGCTAAATGTCCAGTTTCAACGCTGGCTCAACGCCCGTGAAAATGTTACCGCCCAGCCGGCTGCAATAATGATTATCAGTGCTAAAATTAAGTATCTTATTTTAACTTCGGCAAAAAAACGCTTTATAAAGCCAAAATACACTCCAGAAACGGCTATAATGAAAGCCAGAAACGCCGAAATAGCCAGCACAGAGCACAAAAACCCACAGGCCGGCTGGATATAAAACGCCTCGAAAATTTTGCCCTGAGCGAAGGCAGATGCCGAAGTCGTCATTCCGCAGGTTGGGCAAGGCAGGTCATATCTTTGTTTGAACCCACAGCCCAAAGGCCACGGGTCGATTTTGTAATGTGACGTCAGCCGGAAAAATCCGAAGAATGCAGCCGCTGCTAAGAAGACAGCCGCTGCCGTTAGCCGTTGGCGAGGCGAGGCTCGGAAGAAAAATTTCGATTTATTTAGATGTTGGCTTGTTTGCATAACTACGTTAAAATAAGGTAACTTAGTAATTCTGTCAAGGTCGGAGTACGAAAGGCAAGATATGGTATTAGAGCAGAGAAACTTGAGCCAAATGCTGGAAACCGCGATTGTTGCAGCACGTCTGGCCGGTCAGCGGGCAATGGAAGAAATCAACTTTATCAAAGCCTCGCTAAAGAACAGTAGTGAGCTGGTAACCCAGACCGATGCCCGATGCCAGAAGATAATCGTGGACCGAATCAAAGAGAACTATCCGGACCACGGTTTTATGGCGGAGGAAGGGGGCGAAAGCGGAATATTCAAGCAGCCGCCGAGAGGAGCAGAGCCGCTCTGGTGGGTCATCGACCCGATAGACGGAACCAACAATTTTGCACACCGTATGCTTTTCTTTACCGTCAGTATCGCGGTTATGTATGAGGGCAAGCCGATTGTAGGTGTGATTTTTGAGCCGGCTACAGAGTCGATGTTCACCGCTGTCAAAGGCCGTGAGACGCAATTAAATGGCAGGCGAATCACAGCCAGCAAAGAGAAGATGGATAAGTTTTCAAGCGTTGGTCTGGATAGCCATTTTGATAAGGGCGTGCCGGGCTGGGCCTGCGAAATCATACAGCGGACAAGATTTCGCAATTTGGGCACTACGGCCCTGCAAATTGCTTACGTCGCAAAAGGCGGGCTTATTGCCACTATCGCCTCTGACCCGAAGTTATGGGATATAGCGGCAGGAGCCGTGATTGCCGAGACTGCAGGGGCTGTTGTGAGCGATTGGCAGGGTGGTAAAATCTTTCCTGTTGACCTGGACAGCTATGAAGGCCGGGAATTCCAGCTAATAACAGCTAACAAAAAGGTTCACGCGGAATTATTGGGCCTTCTGAAGTCCTAATCACCAGGTGTCTTTTCCTTTAACTTCAGGTATTCGGGCCTTTTCGCTCGTTTCCAGGTTTTTTTTATTGGCTTTTAAGAGGGGATTCTGGTATAATTTAGGAAAGGTTCAAGGTCGATGCCGGGTAGATGGAAAGAGTTAGTATGCCGAAAACAGCAATCCTAATCAGATACCTGTTTCTGGGATTTATTATATCCGTATGCCGAACGGCTACAACAACTGCTGCAGAAGAGCCGCTCTGGAGGGAAGCTCGACGGCACGGCTTTAAACTCAGCGGAACTGTTGAGGGAAAAAGCTTTGAGCTGATAGCTATCGAAAATGGTAGGCCGATTTATTACATAACCTGCAATGTTGATGCTGCAATCTCGACAGGTACTAACCTCCTTCACAATCCGCCCTATTCCCTTGACGGCAATGACTTGACCATAGGAATCTGGGATGCCGGCTGGGTCCGTGCCTCACATCAAGAGTTTGACGACCGCGTAATGATAATGGATAGTAATTCAGACCCTAATGCGCTTCCCTACGCCCATCTTAATCTTGACCCCAATCACGCAACTCACGTGGCCGGGACAATCGGGGCAAAAGGGGTTGACCCTAACGCAAAAGGTATGGCTCCGGCGGTGAATATCGATTCTTATGACTGGTATTCGGACACCTTAGAGATGGCCGGCCGGGCTGCAACTGGAGAAGTTGAAGAAGGAGAAATATACCTGTCCAATCATTCATACGCTGTCATAGCCGGCTGGGAGCTGGGAATCTTCAAAGCAATACCAGGGGATTTTAACGGCGATAACATAGTTAACTTTATAGATTATGCGATACTTACTGCCAACTGGGGACTACCGGATCCCAACCTGTTTGTAGATATCGCTCCCTGGCCGGAAGGCGATAGCAAAGTTGACTTCCTTGATTTGGCGGTCTTAACCGAACATTGGCTCAAATTCTATGTAGAGGAGCCGTATTGGTTCGGTGTATGGGGTGAACGCGAGGATAGGAACTTCGGCCGATATGGTCCTCACACTGCCGACTGGGATTCGGTTTGCTATTCGGCTCCTTATTATCTTCCTTTCAAAGCTGCGGGGAATGACAGAAGTTACTCTGACGATGCGCCGATTAATGGAACGGAGTTCTGGTATTTGGACCCCAATTACCCTATTGACGCCAATGATCCCAATGACGCCAATGACCCTAATGATCCCTATCGTGGTAGCTGGATACAGAGAGGATATGACGATGTGAATGACCCGAATGCTCCTTATGATGATGACTGGGATAGTGGTGGATACGATACAATTCCGACTATCAGCACGGCTAAAAATATAATGACCGTTGGTGCTGTGGATGATGTTGGGGATATGACCGATTTTAGCGGCTGGGGCCCTGCAGATGACGGCCGAATCAAGCCGGATATCGTTGCCAATGGAGTCGAGCTTTACTCTCCCGTGGCGGTCAACGATGCCAACTACGCTGTGTATTCCGGCACGGGTATGGCTGCTGCCAACGCCGCGGGCTCAGCAGTTCTGCTGGTGGAATATTACAATAAGTGCTTTCCCGACGAAGCTATGCGGGCCAGTACACTGAAAGGATTAATAATCCACACAGCAGTTGACAAAGGCAATGACGGGCCGGATTACAGATACGGATGGGGATTGATGGATGCAAATCTGGCAGCCGAATACATAAGGCAGGATTTTAATGACCCCAACGGCGAAAGAATTATTGAGGATGTTCTGGCTGCGGGGACGAGCAACATAT
>Ga0209427_10007348_pt1 | contig 12475 bp, 5 predicted proteins | sample DeeMarSWOR136_30_FD_187465 | JGI IMG/M metagenome (GOLD analysis project Ga0209427, IMG submission 187465) | Marine sediment microbial communities from White Oak River estuary, North Carolina - WOR-1-36_30 (SPAdes) (version 2) | ecosystem: Environmental > Aquatic > Marine > Intertidal zone >... | reverse complement strand
AATGTAACAATATTTAACAAGAAAGAAAAAGAAACAAAAAGAAAGAAGATGCTACTACTACAGAATACTATCTTAAGGAACTAACATTTTGGTCTGATCAACCGGGAGTACCCCACGACATCAACTAAAAACTCCTGGCCATTCAATCTGGCCACCGGCAACAGCTTGGGCTCATTTTCATCTTTGTGTCTTGACATTTTTGTACTTCCAAACTCACCGCTCTAATGGCGATTCACTCTGAAAAAAAGCGAATCGCCATTCTTATTGCCGAAATTGTCATTGCTGTTTGTCCTTGGAATTTTTGGCTTCACCGCAAGAACGTCTGGGTTTAGAATAACAACGAAGCTTTTGAAGGTAATATTATGAGAGATATTCGTGTTGCATCTGTCCAGTTCGAGCATGCTGCCGGCGATAAGCAGGCAAATCTAAGCATTGTCAGAGATTTTGTCACACGAGCCGCCCAGAGGCATGTTGAGCTAATCGTATTCCCGGAATGCTGCATTACCGGCTATTGGTTCCTGCGAAAACTATCTCGTGAGCAATTGCAGGCATTGGTGGAGCTGGTCCCCGATGGGCCTTCATCACTGACCCTGATGGCCCTAGCTAAAGAACACAACATGACCATCGGCGCGGGGCTCGCTGAGACAGCCGATGACGGGAAAATGTACAATACCTACGTTGTTGCAATGCCCAACGGTGAGTTTCAACGACACCGAAAGATTCACTGTTTCATTAGCGAGCACCTTTCTTGCGGCGGCGAATACACGGTTTTCGGCACGCCACACGACTGCCGCGTCGCGGTGCTGACCTGCTATGACAACGACCTTGGGGAGAATGTCCGAATGGTTGCGTTGAAGGGGGCTGAGATTCTGCTGGCCCCTCACCAGACAGGCGGCTGCAAGACGCCGAGCCCTCACTGCATGGGCCTGATCGAAAGGTCGCTGTGGGACAACCGAAAGGCAAATCCACAGGCGATTGAAGCCGAATTCAAAGGGCCGAAGGGGCGACAGTGGCTTCTGACGTGGCTTCCCGCTCGCGCGCATGACAACGGGTTGTTCCTGATATTCAGCAACGGCGTCGGAATTGACGGCGATGAGGTAAGAACGGGCAATGCGATGATACTGGATCCGTACGGCCGAATCATCGCCGAGACGTGGAAGGCTCATAACGAGATGATCGTCGCCGACTTGAAAGCGGCATTACGATATAACTGCACGGGTATAAGGTGGATAAAGACGCGGCGGCCTGAGTTGTACGGGCAACTAGCCGTCCCGACGGGGCTGGAGAAAGATATCAGGAGTGTGCGTTTCGGCAAAGAGTTATGAAGACAATAGGACTTATCGGTGGTATGAGCTGGGAATCGTCCCTTGAATATTACCGTATCATCAACGAGTACGTCAGAGACAAACTCGGCGGTCTTCATTCTGCGAAGATGATAATGGTTTCCTTTAATTTTGCAGAGATTGCTGCATTGCAGCACGAAGGAAATTGGGATGCAGCGATGAAGTTTTTGACGGATGCGGCCCAGAAGCTAGAGCAATTCGGGGCGGACGTTTTGATTATTTGTACGAACACTATGCACAAGGTCGCAGACCAAGTGCAGAAGAATGTCGCGGTTCCTTTGTTACATATTGCCGATGCAACGGCCGAAGAAATCAAAGCAAGAGGCCTTAAGAAAGTGGGACTGCTGGGAACGAAATTCACGATGGAGCAGAGCTTCTACAAGGAGAGATTGGCGGATAAGCATGGCTTCGAAGTGATCGTGCCGGAGGAAAACGAGCGTAACGTTGTCGATCACGTCATTTACTACGAGCTTTGCCGTGGGGAAGTGACGCCATCGTCGAAAGGGACGTTTTGTACGATCATGGACAATCTCGTCGCAAACGGCGCTGAGGGAATCATCTTAGGCTGCACGGAAATAGGTCTTCTGGTCAGTCAGCAGGATGTCCAAATTCCCCTGTTCGACACGACAAAGATTCACGCAGAAGCTGCAGCTCGGTTCGCGTTACAGTAATATGAATGACGGGGTGTGCATTAGCCCACCGTCTCAATCGATATCGAGTAGAACGTATAACGAGATATGAAATCAGGGGAAAAGAATGAAGGTTGTAGCTTTTAATGGAAGTGTCCGTAAAGACGGCAACACGGCGATTTTGATCAGAAAAGTCTTTTCCGAACTGGAGGCCGAGGGCATCGACACGGAACTGGTTCAATTAGCCGGCAAGACGATTCGAGGAGGTACCGCATGTCGAAAATGTTATGAGAACAAGGACAGAAGATGTGCCGTGGATAACGACGTCGTCAATGAGTGTATTGAGAAGATGTTGGAGGCCGATGGCATTGTCTTGGGTTCTCCGGTTTACTTTTCAGATGTCACTACCGAGATGAAGGCTTTGATAGACCGCGCAGGCTACGTCGCCAGGGCCAATTTGGACATGCTCCGGCGAAAAGTCGGTGCAGGGGTTGTCGCTGTGCGCAGAGCGGGCTGCATTCATACTCTCGATTCGATCAACCACTTCTTCCTGATCGGCCTGATGATAGTGCCGGGATCGTCCTATTGGAACGTGGGAATCGGAAGAGCCAAAGGAGACGTCGAGCAGGATGAAGAAGGCATGGAAACTATGCAGACGTTTTACTTGGATATAGTTTCCTTAGCAGATTCAACTCTTTCTTCGACCAGACAGCGTTTGATTTTCTAAGCCCTTACTCTATTGCCGGCGGTATGAACGGGGTAAATCCGGCAGGCGACTGGCAGATTATTCCTATCATTAAATATTCTGAAATCAAAAGGCCAGCCAGTAAATTTGTCTTTTTGGAAGAAGCCGACCCAAGAGGATATAACAATGGTTCAGGTTTCCGACAGAGGAGGAGTTATTATGCAAAACACAGAGTTAGTTGTAACCATGACTTTGTGCATCGGCCTCAAAAAAGTGGGAACAGCTTCCGTTTGGTCAAAGCAAGATGAAGCCCTGTTGAATGGCTATGCGTTCAGGAGAGCCGAGTGTAAGCCCTTACAATTACTGACCAGCCGGTAGAGAAAAGAAGACAGCTCGTCGGGGCTAAGGCGCCCCGCCGCAGCACGGAAGCAAGAAAACAGAAGCAGGAAGACGTAAGCCAGTCCACAGTCAACAGGATACCTATCGACAGATGCCTTCCAGCAAAGGCAGATAGCGGCCGGCAAAGTGGCGAAGGAACAAAGAAAAATAAAAAGGCAAAAAATTTTGGAATCTCAGTGCTGAATCATGCCGCTGCAATTACCAACCTCAAAAGTTTCAGAAAAGGTGTGAATTCTACACCTTTGCGTCCTACCGATAGTTTTTCCCTGAATCTCTCTTCCCGTATACGTAGTCTGGGTGACTACAGCAGTCCGAACGTCTTTCATAGACATGGGTCGCTACCAGCTCTTTCACGTAGTTTCAACGTCCCTTTGGAAGGAGTTTGAACTTATCCCGGCTTCGCCGGGGACTTTTTAATCTTTCAGCGTAAGACATTTTAATTCTTTCATCGCCTATTTTGCCAATTCGGTTATGGTTGTTCGTAGAGAACAGCCATGGAAGGCATCGATAAAAAAACATTCAAAAGAATCTTTTACGACAATTGGGATGCATTTAAAACAGTCTCGTCCACGCTTTGATAATCCGGACTACAACGAGACGGTCAATAAAATGCTTGGCTGCGGCGACCCTGACAAGATGGGCTTTGTTCAATACAGATGCTGCTACTGTGGAGAAATACGCCGAATTGCTTTCACCTGCAAGTCCTGCTTTTGCCTTTCCTGTGCCAAGGTTTATACCGACCGCTGGGCAGACTTTGTCGCTCGACGACTGTTGCCTGGCGTAACTTATCGACACGTGGTATTGACCATGCCTGAGTTCCTCCGAATCTGGTTTTTTCGCGACCCCACACTGCTCAGTCCGCTCATGCGAGCGGGCAATGCCTGTCTCAATGACATTCTCAACACTTGTGCTTCTGTCAAGCTCGATATCGGTAACATTATCGCCCTGCAAACCGCAGGACGACCCGGCCATTACAACCCTCATCTCCATATCCTCATGACCGCAGGACGCCTTGACCCACTGGAACAATGGAAAAGCATCTCTTATATCCCCTACGAGATGATGCATAAAAAATGGCAGTACCACCTCTTGAAAATGTTGAGGGAAAATGCATCCGATCCGGCCATCGAAAAAGACATTGACAGGGCATGGAGAGATTATCCCAAGGGCTTTGTCGCTTTTCTCCAGGATGGAGATGTACCCCCTGGCGGAAAGGGACTGGCACAATACCTGGCAAAGTATGTTGTATCGCCGCCTATCTCTGTACGACGCATCGAAAGCTATGACGGCAAGGTCATCAGCTACTGGTATCGTGATCACAAAACCGGACAGACCAAGCATGAAACCCTTCCTGCCCTCCAATTCATCGGACGAATGGCACAGCACATCCTGCCAAAGGGCTTTCAGAGAATTCGATATTATGGACTGCACGGCAATGTTCGTTACCAAAAGATGAGAGAATACCTCGCAGAGATTATACCTCCGCAGAGGCCCGATGACCCCAGAGGCTACCGAGTTCTTGGGGCAAAGCCTTTCGCTCAACTTTTCTTCGAACGCTTCGGAAAAGACCCGCTGCTTTGTCCGAAATGTGGTGATAACATGATGTTGGAATTGATTTATCATCCCAAGTACGGTACCATTAAAGAGTTCTCATTGTTTGAGGAGTTGCCGGATGAACCAGAGCCCGTTGGAACCACAGCAAGCCGACGAACCATGGACAGGGCCGAGCGATTGGTTCAAGTATCGCTGCCGTTCTTGTGACCATACTGATTGGGTCGAAGATATTGTTGTTGATTCTTTTCCACCAGCCGAACCTGGGGGATTGGCTGCCATCGTCTGCCCCCAATGCGGCGGTCACTTCCGTTATGACCCATCTGAACTGGTGAAACGTTCGCTCCAACACCCCGATCACTCCTTCTAACCTGCTTTGCAACATACAAAACCGATTGACAACCATCTATGTGCATCATAAGCTAACAAATACAAATTCCTATACTATCAAGTTATTTGCTCGTCGTATTGAAAGTGTTTTTTGCTCATAGTTTTTCATCAGCGGACTAACAATCCGATGCTCTAAAATCTCAACTTATTGTACTGTAAGAAGTTATGAAAGCTCAGAAAAGGCTCTTACAAACCAGCTTACAAACAGAAGCCGAAAACCAGCTGATAGTAAGAATAAATTCACTTTTTGTTTGACAAAGTAGAAATCTTCTAAATAATATACAGGTTACTGAGGATCAAAAGCAACATTGATACTAATATTTCCCTGCGAGGATAAAGTCGTATCTCATTGAACGTGCAGGTATTATGTTTGTGTTTACATATCTTCGCAGGTTTTTCGAGGGAAAGATACGCGAATGAATGGAGAAGTTAGGCCCATATTGTTGGAGCAACTTGAGCCACGAATCCTTCTTTCGGGGGAGGGTTTACTTAATATTGGCCCTAATCCACATCAAGAAACCATTCTCAACAATACACATCAAGTTGCTCAGTATGCGGAGTTACTGGAAACAAACAACGAAGAAGTTGTCGAGCAACTTCCTGTCATAGAGCAGCTTGTCGATCAGGAACCGGAGCCTTCCGATACATTTGAAAATAATCTTTACGAACCGATTGTTACCCTATTTATAAATCAGGACAATACAGACACCGATGGGCCCGTTGATGTACTTTCAAACTCTGCCGAGGATACAGAAAGCAAAAATACACTAACAGAGGTTATTGATACAAACTTTGACGCTGAAGTAACGAATATTTCTGCCATCTCAACTGAGGACCGCAGTATGCCGATTTTAAATGATGCTGATATAAGCATTGAATATGCCACATCCATCGAGATAAGAGGACCTCCGGCAACTGAAACTGTCGCACTTTCTGGCATGCACCTTGTTGATCCGACCGCTGATTATTTTGAAGGCCAGATTATCTACCTCGACTTTGATGGCGCACAGAACATAACCTACAATGGTCCGGTGACGGTCGAGGGTATCGATGTACCCTTGTTTACTGCTCCGGGTGAACTGGCGGGGCAAGAGAAGCCCATTATAGCAGACGTGGTAGCACGGGTTGAGGAGGTGTTCGTCGGTTCAGGAGTTGTCTTTACGACCGAGAAGCCGGCTCCTGGGCAGATATACTCAACCATATTCATCGGGGGTAACGATTCTGATTTTGCCGAATACGGCTCTTTTTTTGGATTAGCTGAGCAGGTCGATGCGGGGAACCAGAACCCTTGTGATAATGCCTTTGTGTTCAGCGAAAGTATAGTGAGTGGGCAAACCGACTTAGCCTCGCTTATAGCTGTTTTGGTCGACTTAATTGTCCACGAAACTGGCCATCTTCTTGGTTATGCACATGTGGATATTGAGCGTGATGCGAGCGGACCATTACATGCAGTTGCCTTGGAAGTCAAGATACTAGGCCCAAGCGGGACAATATTAGCTCCTGATACAGAATATGGATTTGGTGTGTGGATACAAAATCCTGACGATGCTTACACTCCAAATCTAGCATTGTCTGTATCAGGAGGTACAGTTATGTCTTACAGTGCTGGTACATTTGACGGAATTGGTTTTGATGATATTGAAAATCAGTACACGTGGCATTCATCGGTGCTGGAGAAAGGACTTATAGGATATGCAAGAATTAGAACGGATGCTGCTGGTGAACTTGCCCTGAACCTTACTGGTAGCGCAACGAACTGGTTTATCACCGACTATGAATACGATCAGAAGACTTATACGATTGCTAACTTGACAGGAGAACCTTGGGACGCACTGAGCAACCTAGCCGAATCTCGGGCAAAGACAAATGAGAACTTTGCTTCTCTCTACAAAGCCTTGTGTATAGCGGAAGAGCCAACCGTGGGTGTCGATGAATTGTTTTCAGGTATCCCTGAGTCTCAGAAAAACGCTATCCAGGCGGTTCAGCTTTTAGGTGATTTGCTTACAGGTATCATCGAGCCATCAACAGCTATTGCAAGCATCTTAATACAGGTCGAACAGGAGTGGATTGGCATACCGAGCTTCTTAGGAGGAATCGAGCTGTGGATAAAAAAAGTCGGCACAATATCTGATAGGAAAACTTGGTATCATACATGGACTTCTGGCCCTATGTCACCGCCACCATTGGCAAAGGTTTCCCTAACTGATGCTGAAGGTACTCTTAACCTTCTCAACAAGGCACAGATGAACGAGGCAGCGGCATGGGCGGCATGGCAAGATGGTAAAGCTGATGCTGCCCGCAATGCCCTTAGTTACTTGGAGGAACAAGAAGGTTTTATTGATGGAGCGATTGAAGTTGCAAAGCGTTGCAAAGACAACGCTGCTGTTGGAGGTCCAATGTTTGGCGGAGCTGGCGATGCCGAGGGCGAGGCTTTCTTCGAGGGATTGATAGTCCATCTTGAGGGGGAACGAAATGTCATTGTTGCACAGTTGAAGATATTCGCTCGAGGTTTGATATCCTACTTCGTGACTCCGCAAACTCCGGCGGGTAGCACCCCGGCCGACGAGGTCAACACGCTGACACCCTTGTTTCAGTGGTCGTCCTTCCTGCACGGTGGCGACGAAGACACGCAGGCTGGTTACCAGCTGCGAGTACGCTGCGACACGGATGGCGACGTGGTCGTTTACGACACTGGATTCATTCCAGATACGTCGAGTCACTCGCATACGTACTCGCCCGGCACGTACACCGGCTATGATGCGGAGGCTGGAATTACACGCGTCAGTGAACCGCTTGAACCGGGCAAGTATTACCATTGGCACGTTCGCTATCGTGACGATAGTGGTAACTGGAGCCACTGGAGTAACGATACGCCGGAAACACACCTGGACTTCTATGTCAATATAGCCCCTGTCATTGCTGGCTTGCCTGACAGAAATCTTTACGAAGACAGTAGTCTTGACGATACCATTGACCTTTGGCTTTGTGCTTGGGATGGGGAGACGCCTGATAATGGATTGACGTTTAGCATTGTCAGCAACACTAATCCAGACTGCGGTGTGAGCATCGATGGGAACCGATATATTGACATAAGTCCCGCCGCGGACTGGAATGGTACGAGTGATGTTACAATCCAGGTAAGTGATGGATATTTGACTGATACAGATGAGTTCCTAATCACGGTGAATCCAGTCAATGATGCGCCGGCGGCGAACCACGACTTTGTGACGATCGACGAGGACACGGTGGTTACCATTGACGTGCTGGCCAACGACAGCGATATCGACGGTGATACACTGACGGTAACCTCGGTAGGCGATCCGTCGAACGGTTTAGTAGTGGTCAATAGCGACAACACTGTGACTTACATGCCGGATGCCAACTACCACGGGATTGACAGCTTCATCTATGAGGTCAGCGATGGCAACGGTGGCACTGATACAGCGACCGTAACGGTAACAGTTAATCTGGTATACTATCCTCCGGTGCTTGAACCGATTGGCGACAAATCAATTAATGAGAATAATTTGCTGACTTTCACTGTTAATGCCACCGACGCTGATGTTGATACAATCGTGTATTCAGCTCAGAGTCTGCCGAGCGGCGCAATATTCTCCAGCCAGACCTTTACCTGGACGCCAAGTTATGACCAGGCGGGGATGTATCAGGTTACATTCACTGCAGACGATGGTCATGTTCAGGATTATGAGACAATAACGATAACGGTAGTCAACGTGAACCGAGCTCCTATACTCACAGTCGATGCTCTGCTGACTAATGATAGCACTCCGGAACTGACAGGTACTGTTGATGATCCTGATGCCGCTATAGAGGTTACAGTGGGCGGTAAAACTTACAGCGCTATCAACAATGGCGATGGCACCTGGACTTTAGCTGATGATACGATCAGTCCGGCACTGTTAGATGATGTTTACGATGTTTCGGTCAAGGCAACCGATCTGGCAGGCAATATTGGCACAGATAGTACTTTGGATGAGTTGACTATTGATACAACAGCCCCGACAGATATCTTTTTTGATGATTTTGAGAACATTGCTATCGGTGATTATCCAGACGAGAATGGATGGAAAGTGCTATTTAGTGGCAAAAGTGCATACGTATCGGATGCTGTAGCTCACACTGGAACGAAGTCGTTTCGGCTCGAAAGCTACTCAACATGGTCACGAACCGATTATATTTCGCTTCCCGAGCTTCCGGACCGATTAACCTACGAGGTCTCGGTTTACCCTGACCCGACTCCTCCCATCAGAGCCATGTGGATTGGCTTCCCGGAAGCTTTCGGTAACCAGGGCCCGTTCTACAACCGCTTCAACATTCACGTCAGCGACGGATCGGCGGGCACGGTCATGTTCACAAAGGGTGTTCCTGGTTCACAATACATTGACGTTGGCGAGTTCACAGTGGGGGACTGGGTTACCATCAGGGCTGATTTAGATTTTACAAGTTTGACCGCGAACCTTTGGCTGAATGGAGAGCTTGCTGTGACAAATGTGGCCATTACACCGAAGGAGTTTGAGCATACGGGCTTTGGGCATGTGACTTTGAGCAAATTTGGGGCCACGGAATATAATTGGTCAGGCAGCGGCACCGGCGTGATTTACATCGACGATGTGAAGTTGTATGAAACGCCGGTGGAGGCGCGAATTGTATACGCCCAGTCTGTTCTGCACGAAATTGGTGACTGGGCAAATGTGGGAGACCTGCTTGGCCCGCCTGATGGCCAGTATGCGTACACTGCCAACTCGCTCGAACAGCCGTGGGCAGGGGCGAGTTCGTCAGCGGGTTCAGCAGTATGGCTTGACTTCGGGAGGATTGTGCATAGTGGTACCATAGTTATTTATCACGATGACCCCGGCGGGCACTATACAGACCTCGTAGTTGGTCCCTGGTACGGCTTTTGTCCCGGCGTTCCCTGGCCAGTACCGCTGGCATCTGATGTGGCGACTCTTCAAGGGAATATTCAGGGCAGCGGGACAGTGACCTGTTACACCACACCGCTTGATTTCCGTTATCTCCGGCTGGACCATTTCACCTTGGATTCACCCCTTCAAGATGGAATCGATGCGGTTGCAGTTATTGAGGGGGCACCATCAGGTGTTGGAATTGACCTTGTTCCATCGCCCGCCATAGAGGGTCCGCCTGTTTATGCGGCAGGCCAGTCGAATAATGGTTACTGGAACAATCCAGCAGCCATACTCGGCAATCCCGATGGTGTGTACGCTTGGTCAAGCAATCCCGGTCACACCATGCCCCACTTGGTTGTGGATTTGGGCCACGTTGTTTACTCTGGCACAATTGTAATTCACCAGGGTAAAACCCACCTGTTAAAGACTTCACTCGGCGTATCCATAAACTCGCAAGAGTACGACTCCGATCCAGATACCTGCCCAGCCTGGCCCGGAACTGATGGCTGGGAACCGCTTTGGACAGGTCACGCCGAGGGCGTATCTACCCTTCAGTTCCCTCCTACCTATTTCCGCTACATTCAATTTGGACAAAGCCAATGCTCCGGCGGACAAGAGGACGGAATAGACGCGGTCGAGGTTTACGAGAGTCCAGAAAGACCGATTCTTGTTGTTTCAGAAAATGCATTGGACTTTGGTGTTAGCTCCTATGCAATGCAATTTAATATTAGCAATGCTGGTTCGGGGATGTTGACGTGGTCTATCACCTCGGACGAAGACTGGATTGTATTCAAGCCAGTTAGAGGAATAACTACTACTGAGGCTGATTCTGTCAGTGTCATGGTTAATAGGAACATGCTGCCACTTGGTCATCACGAAGGAAGCCTCAGTATACAATCTAATGTTGGAACCGAAAGCGTTACGGTATCCGTAACAGTCGGTAACGGCTCTATCTCCGGGAAAGTAACCGAAGCAGATGAGACGACGCCGATCCCAAACGCTTTAGTAATAGTCCAAGGACATAACGTGCTGAGGTTATGGACTTTAACTGAATCTGATGGCTCGTATTGTGTAGAAGGTTTAAAGACAGGATTATACAATGTTACGATATTAAAGTCTGAATATATTACTCAAACCCAGGTGGGGATACAAGTTCTCGCTGATGTAGAAACATCGGGTATAAACTTTGTTTTGAAAGCAATATGTGAAGACTTAGCAGGCTTATTAATGATGAATGATGCTATTTATGCTGAGTTTGACTACTTAGTTGACTTGCATAGAGATATGGTTGCTCAGATAACAGCAGATTGTATAGTAGACGCAGGCTTGGCTTTGGCCCGTTACCTAGGCTCAAATGAGGACTTCATGAAGTATTTGGCGGAAAAAACAGGCAAGACTACAGAAGATGAGCTAGAGGAGTTATTTGAATACATCGACGGGAAGATCGAGGCTGTGGATGGTTATAATATTGCAAAAGATTTGCTTGAAGATTTACTGGGAGACTTAATCACTGAGATTTATGAAATAGACACCATAAAAGCCGAACTGGCATCAACACATGATGAGATCAGAAACTATATCTTGGCTAATCCTAATCCATCAGAATATAATCATCAGGTCATTGCCGGAATTGTACATCAATTGAATGGATATATTGAAGCACTGCAAAAAGCTCAGGCATATGACATTGGGGAAATACCTTTCGCGCAGCTCCCATCTGTTTATTTGTCGACGAAAAAAAGAGGAGAGGAAATGCCCGAGGTCAACAGGACACTCAAGGCTGTAAGTGGTTATAGGTTCCTTGATCAGTCTCTAATGGCGAGTTTCTTTGAGGCTATTCTTTCCGTTTGGGGAGCTGGTAAAGGGAACCTTATTATAGACCTTGGTGCAAAACCTTTTATTGTCGGCTACGCACATGTATCAATGCCGCAAGGCTTGGAAGTAACTCGCGACGCATATAAGTTCCTATCGTGTTATATCGGTTCGAGTGAAGGCTTTAAGCCATACGCGTACAATGAAATTGGCGAATGCTACGCCATCGTTAATTACAGCCTTTTTAGCTCTGAGAGAGTTTATACTGCTGCACAAACCATCACCGTCTCCAGCGACCAGAATGCCAACTTTGCTGGCATGGAGATAGAAATACCAGCAGATACTTTCTCTACAGATTCGATTATACTGATGTCCGAGGTTATTGGAGGGCCACCTCTCCCCGAAGAAATCACACCAGTAGGAGCAGTAGTTGAAATTATTTCGACTCACGATCTTGAAACTGGCGCCAGCGTAACTCTTAAACTACCATACTCTCAGTCACAGTTAGATGAGGCAGGTATAACGGACGCCAGCATATTGAAGATATATACCTACAATGAACTGAGTTCCACTTGGGAAGCCTTGGTCGGCTCAGTAGTGGATGCTGTAAACAAATTGGTAGTGGCTGGAGTTGGTCATTTCTCACTGTACCGTCTTGGTGGTATCCGTGCGAATGTAGCACCGATATCGAACAATGTTGTGTATACGATGGATGAAGATACCGTGCTGGATATTCCAGTT
>Ga0209427_10007347_pt1 | contig 12475 bp, 17 predicted proteins | sample DeeMarSWOR136_30_FD_187465 | JGI IMG/M metagenome (GOLD analysis project Ga0209427, IMG submission 187465) | Marine sediment microbial communities from White Oak River estuary, North Carolina - WOR-1-36_30 (SPAdes) (version 2) | ecosystem: Environmental > Aquatic > Marine > Intertidal zone >... | reverse complement strand
CAATATTGAACACTAATATTACCTCCAATTAATGCCCTTAGGATTTCATTGGGTCCAATCATACCAACTAGTGTTTTTTGGTCATTAATAATAGTGTAAGGAACCCCTGCCGCGTCATAATACTGACCAATATCTGGATTTGCCATAATATCTACAACCACAGTTCTAACTTTTCCTTCAGACGCAATTGCAAATTGATTTGCAATTGTAACAACCTGAGGGCAATAGGGACATTGATTAGTTATCATGATTTTTAGTGTAGAGGGAGAAATGCGATCTAGATTCTTCTTTATTGTGGCTTCGTAATAATTGGGAGCTCCTGCAAATGTAAAGACTGCTTGGATAAATGGTTGGATTTCACCGCCTTGAGGGGCTGCTAAATAACGAATATATTCCCTTCCTTGTTGATCAATGAATAATATTGTAGGAACTCGTTGAATATCATATCTTTTGGCGAAATCAGGGTTGTCATCTATTGTTAATTCTTCAATAGTTAATAGACCATTTGAATTTTCTTCATATACTCGTAAAAGAGACATAAATTGATCACAATCCATACATGCTCGTATCTTAGTTCCGTCTGGTTTAGCTGATTGAGAAGTAACTACTTTAAGTTTAACAGGTCTAGTTAATTTTGCCATTTCTCTTTTAATAATTTCCTTATATTTTTCATCTTGCGACATTCTTAACACCCCAATATATATTTATTCAGATTAAGCATACATTCCTCCAAAATCTCTTTTTCCTTTGGTAAGTTTATCTAGTAAATCTTGAGGCGTAAACATTCCATAAATATTCTCAGTTTCATTAACAACCGTGTGAGGGACTCCCTGAACTTCGTATTTCATAGCAAGGTCAGGATTTAAATTAACGTCAATTATTTCTGCTGAAATCTTTCCTTTAGATACAATCGCGAATAAAGTTAAAACAGGAACTGTTGCAGGACAATATGGGCAAGTAGGTGTAATAAAGATCTTCATTTTTGATTTATCAATCTTTTTAAGATGTGTAAGGATTTGATCTGCATAATAAGGTCTTACTCCTGAAAAGTATTGGATGCTATTGAGAAAAGGTACAAATTCAGCTCCAGTTGGGTGTGCTGAATATCTAATTACTTCACTACCATTCTCATCGACAAACAAAATTGCAGGTATCCTTTTAACATCATACTTTTTAGCTTCATCTATGTTTTCCACAATAGAATACTCCTCAATCATTAACTTTCCATCTGAAAATTCTGCCAATTTATTCAATAATTCATAAGTACCCTCACAACCCATACAATTACGCACTTTCGTATTATTTTCTTGAGTTTTAAAATCTGTGAATAATTTTAGGATTACCTTATTCTTCAATTTACTCATTTCTCTTTTAATATTATCAATCTCATTTTGGGAAAATAGCATTAAATCACCATCTATTATGAATATTTGAATTTAGATTTAAAATTTTTTTTTATATAAATTATAAATTAAATTGAGCAAATTAAGGTTAAAATTAAAATTAAGTTATGAATAATTAATGATTTAAAATTAGTGTAAAAATTCCATTTTATTATAATATCTTAGCAAATTCATAAATTATTGAACCAAAGAAATCCCCCGTTTTTCCCGTTCTTTTATAACCATTTTTTTCATAAAAGTTTTGAGCTCTTTTTAGAATTTCAGTTGTGTCAAGAGTCAAGATTTTACAGCTTTCTAATTGAGTATCTCTTTCTACCTGTCTTAATAGTGATGTTGCAGGACTATCTCTACCTTGCTGACTTGGAACCACTCCCATTCCTCGAATATGTCCTTCATTTTCACTTAATTTCTGCCAACCAATAGTACCAATTATTTTACCATGTTGATTAACGGCTACATATACTTTCGTTTCTTTGATACGATCTTTTGCTTTTTCTTCTGATAAAACAGTGTCTGCAAATCCTTCTGGAGAATAAAAAGAACGATATTCTCCAAAAGCAGCTAATAAAACCTCATGAACCGCTTTAGCATCTTTTATTGTTGCTAAACGTATAGTAAAGTCCTTTGGCATCAAGAAAACCTTAAAATCTTTTTTTTCTATAATCTACTTTCTTTATAACTATAAATTTTATATTTATTTCCATTTTCAGTATCATTCTGATATCACCTGAATAATATTCATCTAAATCAAATATAAATAATAAATAATTCTTTATCATACCAAAAATTTACTAAGATAATCTTAAAATTAGGTAAAATGAGTTTAAATTTCATACCTGCTATTTTTTATATTAATCTAGATGATGTAAATGAGCCAAAATCTGTTTTTTGGTATCCATTAGACATTCCAGGGGAATTTAGAAACCTTATTGAATTAAAATGTAACAATATCCTTTCTGGAGATCAAGCATTTATCCCTGAAATATTATTAATTTACCCTTTTAAACATTTAAAAATAAAAATCGTAATTAAATATTTTGAACGAAAGATTACTTCTCAAAAGAATGGAACTGCTAAATCAGCTTTAGCTTTCTTGTTTAATGAAAAAGATGACATTATTTTTTATAGATATATGAGCTATATTGATAAATATTTTAATGAGACAACTCAAAAAATCATTCAATTTGAAGAAAATAACCTTGATAAAGAAAAACTATCTGAAGAAATTATCATATTATGCAATAACTTGTGTGAAACAGTTGACTATTTACGTTCCAAGAGTAATATCCTAATAGAAGCTAAAGAGGAATATGATATTAAAGAAGAAATTGAAGAAAAAGATTTAAAAAAGTTTAAAGTCATAATTCTTGGTGATCCAACAGTGGGTAAGACGTCTACAGTTCTAAAATTTACGGATAATGTATTTATGAGGGCTTATGTTCCCACAATGGGACTTAATATAACACAAAAGAGATTTTATATACAAGACGATTCTGTGGAGTTAGTTTTATGGGATATTGGAGGACAAACTAAGTTTGAAGCAATAAGAAAGCAGTTCTATGAAGCAGCAAGTGCTTTTATATTAATTTATGATGTGACAAAACCGATATCCTTTGCTCATATCTCTAACTGGCATCAAGATATTCATAAGTATTTTGTGAAGAATCCTCAAATTGAAGGTTATTTAGTAGGGAATAAAATCGATTTGATCAAAGAAAGAATTGTGAGCCAATCGGATGCTAAACGATTAGCAAAAGCAATAAATGTTGAGTACTTTGAAACATCTGCCTTAACTGGAGAAAATATAGAAAATTGTTTCAATAACTTAGCTTATCGGCTGATAGATACTCATAATGAAGATTCTTACCAAATACCTATGATTTAACGTCAATAATTTCAATTAAAGTAGAAGCTCACATATATCTTTTGGCTTTGGTTTAATCTTTAGCTTTCTTCCGAAAAATTTAATAAACCATCCACAGTCAGGACAATAATAGGTTGTGAAATTTCCTCTATAATCACGCATCCTTAATTTTGCAATCTTTTCAATTGTATCTTCGATTAATTGCATCCCTCCACCACCACCACAGCAAAAATAAGGAATATCAATAACCCTATACCCAGATTTTTTTAAAATGTTTTCAATCTGTTTATCTATCCCTGGTTTACAGTCATAAACCAATGGACAGGCATGTTGAATACAGACGTCTCCAGATTTCCTATTAGAAGCTGGTTTTAGGTAATCAGTAAAATAGTCTATCTTAATACCTATATCGCTATAATGTTTTTTAAAGACCATATAACAACTAGGACAAACTGTTATTATTCTTTTAAACCCTTTTTCTTTGAAAATCCTTTTATTTCGCTCAACCAGCTCATTATAGGTATCTATTATTCCAGTGACTAAAATGGGATAACCACAACATATTTCTTTATCCAAAACAGTATATTCGACATTTTGCTTAAATAAGTAATTTGCAACATTTTCCCCATATCTAGGATTTTTAACACTTGTAAAGCACCCGAAATAAAGGAGTGTATCACTTTTAGTAGGGATTCCATTAGGGAGTTTAATACGGTTTTTACTATCCTTAAACGGAGTTCCATATTTTTCATAAATCTTTTTTACTTCTTCTAAACCTTCAATTTTATTTCCATCTTTTAAATATTTCTGTTTTAATAAAATTCTTTCATCAGAGGTGCCACATTCTCTGCAATGAACACAATTATAAATTTTGTGAAAATCTTCTTGTTTAAATTTATAAGTATGCCTAGTTTCAAGAAGATTTAATACTTCTTCATTAGTTAAAAAATTAGTTGGATTTACTTCTTGAGTGGGGTATTTTCTTTTTAAAGTCATTTTTTTATTTATTGAATCTTTTAAGGAAATTCTAATTATAGGATTAATTCAAAAAAGTCTACAGCTTTTGGCTTTATCCTACTTAATTTGCTAAACCGTTTTATTATCCACCAGCAACTAACGCAGTAGGTTGTTATATAATCAATATCTTCCCTATCAAAATCAATCATTCTTTTATTTGCAATAGCTTCGATTATATCAGTTCGATGCATATACCCTAAACCCCCTCCACAACACCAATGAGGAACATCAATTACTTTATAGCCAGATTTTTTTAGAATTTTATCTACAAATTTATCTACACCTTCTCTTCCCCTATTCATAAGTTGACATAAATGTTGTACCCCAACTGCTCCTTGCTTTTGGTCTTTGGATGGTTTTAGGTAATCAACTATATAATCAAATCTAACATCTTTATCCATAGCTGGTTTATAAAACTTATTAAATAAAAAGTAGCATGCTGGACATAAGCAAATGATCTTATCAAATTTATTGAAGATTTCAAGATTTTCCTTCTGGCAAATTTCAAATTCACGCATTGAACCACTAGCAAACCACGGCCAACCACAACATATTTCTTTATCCAAAATGGTAAAATCTATCTTTTGTTTCATAAGATATTGAAGAGCATGTTCAGTGTACCGTGGTATTCTAATGGTAGAAAGACATCCCATGAAAAATAGGGTATTAGAATTTTTAGCTATCCCTCTTGGTTTTTTTATCCTCATTTTATTTGATGGATAAGGCGTCCTATATCTTTCAAAACATTCAATCATCTGATCAAGACCCTCAACAGTATTCCCATCTTTCAGAAATTTTTGTTTCAAAGTAATACGTTCTTCTTCTGATTCACATTCTCCACAATGTACACAATTATAAATTTTATAGTAATCCTCCTGATTAAATTTGATATTATCGATATTTTCAACCATAGTTTTTACGTCATCATCCTCTATGAAATTAGTTGGGTCAATCTCTTTAGTAGGAAAATTTTCCCTTCCTTTAATTCGTTCTTTCATAACAAACACTCTTCAATTATAAGATATGATCTTATAAAGACATCATTTAATGATTTATATTAAAATATTAATTTTTGAATTTTAAAGTAATTATTTATAATTGTTGAGAAGTTATTTATCAAAAAAAATTAGAAAAGAAATATAAAAAAAAAATATTTTAATTTAATCCTCTTTTTTTAATTTTACGTTCGTTCTTTGAATACCTATTTCTTTATTACTAGGTAGAGCAGTTCCACAGTGGTCTTTTTTTGCTTCATTAGCCTTAAAAGCCCTATCTAATTCTTCTTCTAATTCATCATCATTAATTTCTTCATCTGGCATAATATAAAAAGAGAAAAAATAATATTTAAGAATTTTATTTATAAAAAATTGGTTTCTAATTATTCAATTCTTAAAAACAACAAAAAATACTATTTATTAAAAGATTCTAGTACTGCTTTTTCCTTTTCAACAGGTCTTCTTTCTGGGATATTAACATATTCCTTTCCTATAATTTCGTAGAAATTTTTACGTATATACAGATTACAATAACAAGCTCCATACTCCTTTATATCCAAAGGAGCATAATCACAGGGACAAATAATATCTCTATCTAAATCTCTTACACCAGAAGCGAGACGACATGGGCAAGATTGATATGTATATTTCTTTTTATTTTCTACTAAGCCGTCAATCAATTCATTTAATGTATCTTCGTGACTATTTAAAATCCAGTTATTCTTTTTACTAACCTGTTTAATATATTCAAGCATACCCTCATATGTTTCCATATTCACTTTAATTATCACCATCCATCATTAATTCTTCATATCTATTTGGATCATATCCTACGACGAATTTATCATCGCATATTAAGAAAGGATATGAGATTCTATCTGGTTTGTAATTTTCTCTTAAGTATTGTAAAATTTTTGATTTCTGATCTGATGTAATTTGATCAACATCTATATATTTATACTTGATTTCCTTTTCATTAAGATATCTTTTGCACTTTTTGCACCACATGCAAGTCGACAATGTGAAAATGGACACATCTTGTTTATCATTCTTGCCATTTACTTCTTGAAAAAGCTCTGAAATAAATTCTGGAAACATAATATTCACTTTCGTTTACGATTTAATTTTTCAATTTCAATGTTTAGTTTTTTATTTATTTAATTTGTTTTAAATTTTCCTTAAAACTAGGATCTATACACTCAAAAGCTTGTTCAGTTAGTTTTCTAATATCTGCATCACATGACTCTAAGAGTATACCTAAATGTTCTAAAGCTCTTTTATCTCCTATTTTCATTAATGTCTCTATTATTAAGAATAAACGAGTTTTATCTTGCTCATCTTCAGATTTTTCTAATTCTTTTTTTAAGAAGTTAATTATTGGAATTGTGGCTTTAGGATCTTTTATTTCTCCCATTGCTTCAATAATTCTATTAATTACAATTGAATCTCTCTCTGAACTTAATGCCTTAACGAGTAAGTTTGTAGCGCGACCCTCTTTAAGATGTCCAAGAATTCTAGCAGCGCTAACTCTTTCCATTACTCCTCCATGGAAAAGTTTTTTCATTGCTAAGTTAAAATCATTTTTTTGTGTATTAGAATCCATATGATTTTAAGAATTTTGGAGCATTAAAATTTGATTTTTATAAATTATTAAGATTCAGCCCAATACATAATAAATAAATAGTTTTTTAGTAAGAATACTGAATTTTTTATTATGATTTTTGAGATAAAAACAAAAAGAAAATCGTTTGATATAAAATTAACCATATCTTTTATATAATTTAGACTAATGCACTATCATTTTATAGAAAAATGTCAAGTAAGTCCATTCCTTCATCACTAAATGTTTCAAGAGAATCAATTTTGTGTTTATCATATTTTGATTCAATAATTGGCCCATCTACTTTTTATTGTAGCTCACCTATCGATACTAAAGAACACCCTGATTTAGGAAGAATCCTTGAATTTCAAGAACATGAAGGTAGTTTTATTTTTTCTTACCGTAAATACCAAACAATCAACAACATTTTTTATATTGATTCGGAATTCGCTAGAGGTGGTAAGGATCTTTTAATGATTACATATATGATACGGGCGGCCTATTTTAAGGATGAAATTACAGATGTATATAGATATTTAGAATCTAAAATACCAGAACTAGAAAATTTTGCAAAAGAAATAAGTAATTTAAAAGAAATGACTGAAATTCTTCATACTGAGAAAAATCGAAAAAGCCAGCAGGATTTATTGAGTTTGGGTTCAGATGAATTTCAAAATCAATTTTTAGAAATTTTTTATAAATATTATCAGATAATATCTCCAGAAATAGCTGTACCAACACCAATTATTGCAAAGGGAGAATTAAAAAAGCTATACATATTTGGACCTCCTAAGTCAGGAAAAACAACATTGTTAAAGAATTTAGAAGTCATACAATTTTTACAGTATAAAGACAATGAAAAAAAAAGAGATATGATCAGTAAGATCTACGATTTTATCATAGAAAATATAGAAATTTTAACCTACGAATGTATTGAGGATGAAAGTAAAGGAGAATATGCTAAACTCTATGATGAATGTATGGATAACGCCCAAGGTTTTATGCTTATCTTTAATGCATCAAATAAAGATTCTTTAAAAGACGCTATTGATATGTTTCAATTAGTGTTAAATAGGTGCCTAGATAAGGGGGATTATATGCCAATAGTAATTATTGGGAATAAATTTTATAATAAGGAGAAAGTGGATCATAATTTTATCTATAAGAATTTTGATTTAGATGAATTAGCAGAATGTGGTATGCTTGTCAAATATTTCGCTATTAATGTTTTAACTGAAGATGAAAAGGTCGTCGAAGCTTTAAGATGGATATTACAGCAATTAATCTAAAGGGAAATTATAAAGGCAAATTATCATCTCTTATTTTTTTAGATGGTTTTTAAGACATATATGAGTTTAATTGATTTAAAAAAATTCCACTTATTTTATATCCTATTATCATATTTTGACAGTTCTAATTTATAAATTAGAATATAAACCTTTTTTACATCTAAACGATTTCTTTCTAATATAAAATCAAATTAACATTAAAAAATAAGGATGATAAGCAATGTCTGAAATGCAAATCCCGATATTAATTACAAAAGAAGGCTGCCATAGATGCCATGAGTTAAAAGAATGGTTAGATCAACGTGACGCTAAATATATTGAAAGAGACATTAATGACGAGGAATTTGTACACGAACTATTACACGACGACAACTTTCTTACAACTTTCTGTGATGTTGATGGATGTATCGTCAATACACCTGTAGTCATTCATAAAGGAAAGTACTGGTTTAAAGAGTTATGGGGTGTCTCTGGTCTCAGAGAAAAAGAAGCTAAAAAATTATTTGGTGTTAATTAAACTTTTTTTTAAAATTCTCTTCTAACTAGTTTTTTATTTATCTAGTTTAAATTTTTCTTTACTAAACTTGCAATGAAATAGAATAAAAGTAATGATTTGATAATATTGAAAAGGAAGAAAATCGATTAGAATTTAATGTAAAAACCAAAATTTTCACTAGAACTTTTTAAATTCAGCTAATCTCTTAATGATTTTTCTGATGGATTTTAGACCTTCTTCATCTTGTTCGATTCCTTCTTTTCCTTTATCTTTTGTCCATAAACTTGCTCCTAGATTTGCTCCAAATGCCCCTCCAGAAACAGAAATAATATGATTTTGCTGGAAAAAGTCTAAAATACTCCTAATTGCGATCTCTTGTCCTCCACTTCGATCACCACCGACTGCTAATACCATTCCAATTTTATTTTTAAAAACTTCTGGATTTTTTGCTAATAATGCTCGACAACGATCAATCACAGTCTTTAACTGGCCAGATAAATTTCCTTGATAAACAGGAGTGCCAAAAAGCAAGAATTTTGCTCGTTCCAATTTAGGATATAATTCATGTAAATCATCGCTATGAACACATCCTTTTTTTTCACGTATACAATAATCACAATGAATACAAAATTTAATCTCTTTATTTCTAACAGTCCAAAAGTCTGTCTCAAAACCAAATTTTTCTACCGCGTAGTTTAAAGCATAATTGATAGCAAACTCAGTAGCTTGCATTCTGGGACTTCCACATATTCCTAGCAGAAGGGTCTTATTTTCTTCCATAATAATATTACTATTTTTATTTCTTATTTATAATTACTAATTATTTCTAAAAAATATTTTAAATTCTTCAAGACTACCACTTTCAATGGATTCAAGCAAAACAAGTTTAGCACGAATCAAAATCAAATTTCCAAAAGAACTATGGATCTCAGAAATTTTCAATAATTTCCAAGATGTTAGAATGGAAATTGAATATTTTTTGCCTTACGATCTTGAAAAATCAATCGGAAATGCAATAATTGAGATCATGCATTATAAAATAGACTCAGTTATTGAAGAAATTAAAAATCATGATTCAGTTTTCGAATTTGGTATTTTAGAAAAGGAAGAGACCAAAGTCAAAATTAATGTAAAAACAAAGGATCCCTACTTATTATATGCTGTTATTCAATGTGGTGTGCTGATCAATTTTCCAGTTAGAGTCAAAGAAGGATATGCTTATTGGAGGCTAATTTCAAGCAGAGAGAGAATTGATAAATTGTTAACACTCTTTGAAGAAAAAAATATTTCTTATGATTTATTGAGAATTGGAAAAGCCCCTTATGATCTTGATGATGAAAGATATAAATTAAGTTTGGAAGAATCCCAAATTCTGGATAAAGCTCTAAGTTTAGGCTTTTTTGAAATCCCTCGAAAAATATCTCTAGAAGAACTGGCAAATAAATTGGGAAAATCAAAATCTGCTTTATCAGTTATGTTGAGAAAAATTATTAAAAAAAAGGTTATGTTTCAATCTTAAAATCATAGCCATTCTTCTTTTAAAATATCCCCTTGGACGCCTACGACAATATATTTGATAGGGACCTTTCTGCTTGCTCGTTTAGCACCCTCTTGAGCTAAAGCTAATAAGCCTGAACAACAAGGAACTTCCATAATCGCAACGGTAAGGGTGTTTATTTTAGCCTCATCAATTAAAGATTTAATCTTTTCAATGTAAATTTCTTTACCTTGATCAAGTTTAGGACATGCAATCGCAATCGATTTTTGCTTTAAGAAATCTCTATGAAAATCGCCATAGGAAAAACCAACACAATCCGCTGATAATAATACATCTGCCCCTTGATAATAAGGCGCTCGTGGATTGATTAAATGCATTTGAACAGGCCACTGCCGTAGAGCTGAAGAAATCTTTCCTGCTACTTCTGTGTTAGTTTCAGGCTCACTAAATACCATCATTTGAGCTGAAGGACACCCGCATTGATGAGTATGTTCAACAACAATTGTTTTCACTTGGTCTGTTTCAACTTGCTCATTATATTTCATAGCCTCTAAATGTTTCTCAACAGCTTCCTCGTCAAACTCTAGAGCTTCTCTTTCGATTATTTCAAGCGCGCCCTCAGGACAACCAGAAATGCATGCACCGAGACCATCACAGAAAACTTCATTTATAACCCTAGCTTTTCCATCGATTACTTTTAAAGCACCCTCTGCACAATCCACGACACAATTTCCACATCCTGTACAAAGATCTTCATCAATCTTGATAATTTTTCTTGTTATTAATTTATGTTGTTTTACTTCAGTCATGATTAAAAAAAATGGAAGTGATTATATATTTTTAATTTCGAACATGTTCAAATAAAAACTTGAGATAAATTCAGGAAAATTACAAATATGTTCAAGAGATATTTTTTTTATTTTTGATCAGTAAATAAAAAATTTATTTTATCCCCCTTCTTTTACGGACAATTAACAATATGGATATTGCACACTATCACTGATCCTCTGCTAATAATCGAAAAGATAATCATCAATTCTAAAGAACCCTCATCACCATAAGTGCATAAATTAGCACTAAAAAGCTATTCTTATATTGGTATCCACAAAAAAAAGATTCTTGGTTACTCCCGTTTTTTTAATCCCGCCATGATCTTGTATGATTTGATGAGTCTCATTTCGATTTTTGAACGATTCTAACGCTCCCGTAATACAAAAACTTAAACCTTCTAATTTTCCCCCCATTTGTCTTATCTCCTTTATGGTAAATATTTTATAAAGCATCTAATCTTATATTTATAATAATGGGACTATTTACCGTGGAAAATATAATAAGTTTTATTTCTATGGGACCATCATTTTTACAATCAATAATAAGAAATGTTCCATTATATGTGAATTATGATTTAACTTGGCAATGTAACTTAAAATGTAAGCATTGTTATTTTTTCTCATCAACAACAGAATTAAAAAGTAAAAGAACTGAATTATCTAACGAAAAATGGATTAGACTTTTTACATACCATAGAAATTTAGGAACAAAAATAGCTATTTTAACCGGTGGAGAACCTACTTTAAGAATGGATGTTATAAAAGAAGCGATTAAAATTTTTCCCTCAGTTCAAGTTGTATCAAATGGAGTTATAAAATTACCTCGATTTAATGGATATAAAAAACCAAAATACTGGGTGAGTATAGATGGTACAAAGGAAACTCATGATAAGATAAGGGGTGCGAATATTTTTGATAAAGTCATAAAAAATATTCAGGAAAGCAATCCGGTTGTTACATCAACCATCATGACATTCAATCATAAGGAAATTGAAGACATTGTTAAGATTGCTTACGATAATGGTGCTTCTGGATTTGTTTTTTTATTGTATACTGGTTATCCTAACGACCCACTATTATTAAAAGGAAACATATTAAAAAAGACAATTAAAGACATTTTAAAAGTAATACGTGAATACGGAAATTTTATTTTTTATTCCAAAAAAATGTTAGAAGTATACCTATCAAAAGAATTTGTGCCACATTGCATATTTAAAACTGGCTACATAAAAAGTTACTATCCTGATGGAACACAAAAGTTTTGTGTTATGGGAAATTCACCACTATTATGTGACAATTGCGGTTGTATAGTACCGATTGCTGCTTATGCCTTATTTAAGAAATTTGATTCTAATACGGTTGAAAAAACGAAAAACTTGTTTAATCTTACCTAATAAATAAGCACGGATTTTTCTCTTGTCAATTACGGACTTTTTCTTCCTTTTTTAGAAAATTTTTTGATTAAAGCAAAAATGAAAATATT
>Ga0209427_10007343_pt1 | contig 12480 bp, 11 predicted proteins | sample DeeMarSWOR136_30_FD_187465 | JGI IMG/M metagenome (GOLD analysis project Ga0209427, IMG submission 187465) | Marine sediment microbial communities from White Oak River estuary, North Carolina - WOR-1-36_30 (SPAdes) (version 2) | ecosystem: Environmental > Aquatic > Marine > Intertidal zone >... | reverse complement strand
CTGATGTGGAAGACGAGGTTCCAAGCCTCTGGTTCCTGCAGGAACTCTGTTAGGTCCCCACCTATCTGAGGGTGGAAGTTAAGCTTACCGTCGGAGTGAAGCCCTGAACCCCCTACGTAACCCTTCCTCTCCAGGACCGTGACGTCGAATTCGCCGGCCAGCTCGTAAGCGGCAAAGAGCCCTGACGGCCCGGCTCCAACTATGATGACCTTCTCCAACTCTCCCCAATCCGAATCCGCAATACCTTTTAAAACGGTTTCTCCGATTTTACACCGTGCGTTTAAAGTTACCTCTTTATGTTAAAACAAGATTGAAATATGACCGTCAATGTCATATTCGTATAACAATAGGGGGAGTTCTGAATTAAAACCGCAAATCTAGAGGATTCTTTTATAGTCCCTGATCCCCTGGGCCCTGGAATGGTGGATGTCCTCAGGTTCTCCGACATCTACGGCGACGAGAACCTACCGAGAAGGGGCAAGGTCCGAGACATATACGACCTCGGAGAAGAGATGCTTATACTCACCACCGACCGGATCTCTGCCTTCGACGTAGTTTACCCCACCCTCATCCCCCACAAGGGTAGGAGCCTCCACGCCCTCTCCGTCCACTGGCTCACAATGACGAAGGACATCTTCCCCAACCACCTCATCGAGTCAGTCGACGACCGAACCATGAGAGTCATCAAGACCGAACGCATCGACGTCGAGTGGGTCTGCAGGGCCTACCTCTACGGCTCCGCTTGGAGGTCATACAGGGACGGCTCCCGGAGCATAAGCGGAGTACCCCTGCCCGACGGCCTCGCTATGGCGGATGAGCTCCCCGAGGTCATACTGACCCCGACGACAAAGAGCGAGTCGGGGCACGACAGGGAGATGACCATGACCGAAGCCCTCGACGCCGACCTCGTCACAAGGGACGAGTGGGATGAGCTTAAAGAGGCCACCCTCAGGCTATTCGAGTACTACAGCGCCGAGGCCATGCGGAGGGGATTCATAATCCCCGACTTCAAGCTGGAGTTCGGTCGCCTAGGGGACACACTGATACAGATAGACGAGCCCCCCACCCACGACTCCGCCAGGTTCTGGGCTAGAAGGTTCTATGAGGCCGGTAGATCCCAAGAGGCCACCTGCCTCGACAAGGAGTTCCTCAGAGAGTGCCTCCGCAGGATGGGATACGAGGGGGAAGGCCCTCCTCCGGAGATACCGGGCCCAGTAGTCCGGGAAGTCTCAAAGCGGTGCGTCGCCTCCCACGAGGTCATGGGGGGCTATAAGAAACTAGACGACTTCGATCTGAAGAATGTCGATGAGATAATGGGGGAGCTCGCGGCCTAGTTACAAATATTCGCCTAACCTTCACGATGTCAGGGCTGTTCTCATGGGTCATGAAGATAAAAATTCTATAGATGACAAGTTTAATATTCCTATGCAAACTACCAAAGCATTATATTTTCAACGAGGAATTTCGATGAAGCTTGTGATCGAAGGTAAGACCAAGAGGGTTTTAGAGAGGCCGGACGGCAATCTGGAGTTTCACTTCAAGGACGACGCTACAGGCTATATAGATCAAGTAACAGGTAAGCCAGTTTTTGACTCGGGCTACGACAAGGTCGTCGGACAGATCCCTGGAAAAGGGCGGGTCTCCTGCCAGTTCTCCAGCTATCTTTTCAGGCTACTAAACTCGAAAGGGCTCCCTACTCACTACGTCGAGACCTCCGCGGATAACATCATGGTTGTCAAGCCCGCTACCCTCCTCGGTGCCAATGCGGAATCCGACGTGGACGGCGCAGCAGATCTCTACAACTTGGAATGGGTGTTTAGACTCCAGGCTTACGGTAGCTTCTGGAGGAGGTATCCCAACGTCAAGCCTGGCAGGAGAGTCAACAAGCTGGTTGAGATATACTCGAAGGGGCTGCCCGGCGAACCCGACATCCTCATGGTGGACGATACTCCCGTCGAGCTGGGGATAATGACCCGAGAAGAGGTGGCCTACACGAAGGAGGTGCTCCGAGGAATAGCGGACGTCCTCACCGAGGAATGCGAGAGGAGAGGCCTACACCTCATAGACGGGAAATGCGAGTTCGGGAGGGACAAGGATGGCAACATATCCCTGATAGACGACATCTCACCGGACGTAATAAGAGTGTGCAGGGGAGCGAAGCTCGACTCCGAGGGGAACTGCACCGTCGCCAGGGAGTGCATAACGACAAGGGTCGACGAAGACGGCGCAAAGAAGATCACCGCCAAAAACCTGATCACGCCAGATGAACTCGCGGCGGCGTTTGATATCAGCTAGAGGATCTCAGAGCCTTCAACGAGATTCTTCGCGTTCTAACCTTAATCACATCTTAAGTATTCAGAGGCCCTAGGGAGTCCTGTGTAATGTCATGTGGGGTAAGAACAGACTCAAGGAGATACTCGAGGAGGGTAAACTCGCAGTTGGGAGCTGCATCTACTCGAGCAGCCCGGCTCTGGTGGAGCTCATGGGCTACTGCGGCCTAGACTTCTGCCGCATAGACAACGAGCACTCATGGAGGAGGGACGAGAGCATGGAGAACATGGTTAGGGCCTCCGCCGTCTCGGGCATCGTCCCCCTCCTGCGGGTCGACAGGGACGACCCCAGTGTCATCAGGAAGGCCCTGGAGATAGGCGCGGGAGGGATACTCATCCCCCACGTGCTTACAGCCAAGGAGGTGGAGGACATAGTCAGGATGGCCAAGTTCCCGCCTAAGGGCGATAGGGGCATCGGTAGCCTATGCTTCTCGGGGCGCTGGGGCACTGTGAAGGCGACCGACTGGATCACGTGGAGCGACGAGGAGCAGATAGTAGGTGTGATGATCGAGGACTACAGGACGATGGAGCAGATAGACGAGATCATGGCGGTGGAAGGCCTCGACTACGTCCTCTTCGGTGCCAGCGACTACTCGACCTCCATCGGCCACCCCGGCGAGGGATCCCATCCTGAGGTGATGGAGGCCCTTAAGGACACGATCAGGGCGGCGGACAGGCATGGGAAGTATGTCTGCAAGGGCGTCGGCTACCCGTGGGTGGAGAACGCCCGGAAGCTCGTCGAGATGGGGTGCCACATGATAGAACTCGGCCACGACGCCACCATCCTGAGAACCATCTGGACCATGAAGGGAGAGGAGATAAGAGGCCTGAAGTAGTTACAGGCTTTTTTTATCTCGTCAGAATTCCAGAGCCCTTTGATGTTACGCGGATTCATCTTCAGGTATCACTCTCTCTCTGTGCTCTTTGAATAGCGCCACAAATATGGCAGTCCCCGCTATGTCCAGCAGGAAACTCGCTTGGAAGGGTAGGGCTGGCGATATGTTCTCGTACATGTAGCCTCCGGCCCAGGAGGCAGGAGTGCTCACTATGCCTGATATGGTGCCCATCATCCCCATCATCCTCCCGCGTTCCTCGGGAGGGGTGATATCGGCCACGAGCGCCTGCCATACAGGTCCGCCCTGCATACCCATTATGATACCGCCGAAGCCGGAGGCAACGCCCCCCAAAGCCCTTACAGCCCCCATCTGCAAGAAATCCCCAGCGAAGGTGAAGCCTAGGGTCGAGAAGGAGGAGAGCACTCGAGAGATTATTATACAGGGCTTCCTGCCGATCCTGTCAGCCAGCATACCACCGGGTATGGTAATTGCCGTGGTGATCAAGCTCACGACAGTCCCGATAAGGCCCCACTGGGTGGTCGAGAGGCCGACCTCCTCCACTGCGTAGATCACCATGAAAGACCAGACGGACCTCATCGCGAAGGCGCTGATAGCTCCAACGGCGGTCAGGACCCAGACATCCCTCGGCATCCTACCAAACTCCTGGATTGCGCCCTTCGGTCTAGGCTTATCCTCCTGCACGCTTCTCTGGGGTTCAGCCATCTCCAAGGTCTCCGTCAGGAACCTCCAGCACACGAATATGGAGAAGAAAGCCACCAGCACCGACGCCATGAGGACGTACCTGACCCCCTGCAGGACGCCGAAGTAGTCCATGAGGATGCCACCTAGGAGGCTGGTGACTATCATCGGCATCATCGTCACCATCCTGTACGCCGCGAATCCGGACCCCCTCCCCTCGGCGGGAAGGGACTCCGCAATCAAGGCGTAAACCGCCGGTATGCCCAGCATTCCGGCGGAGGCCAGTAGGAGCCCTGGTGCGATGTGGATCCAATGGGTCGCGAAGAGATAGATCAAGGGAGAGCCGAGCCTAATCACGCGGCTAAGTAGGATGATCCTCCGCCTGCCCAGCCTGTCTGCCAAGATTCCACCAGGGAGCTGGAAGATGATCTGCGAAATGGTCTCGATCATCAGCAGCTGTCCGAGAAGCTCCTTCGTCGCCCCCAGCTCAAGTATAAACAGGCTCCTGTAGGGCCACCACAGGAAGGCCGTGAACATGGTGGCGGTCTGAGTGACAGTGAGAACAGTCAGGTTCCTACTCGAGAAGGTCTCACGGATCACGCTGAAAAAACTCAAGCGGCCACACTCGACGAAATATACACCTATACCCCATTGAATCACCTATTTCATTTTTTCCGCCCAACTATGGTTATCGTAAATGATGGTGATCCTAACAGACTCGATGTACGGCTGAAGTAACTATGAAACTGGGTTCAGCCGCCGCCGATGGTTGGGAGTATGGCTAACCGATCACCATCGTGGAGTTTAGTCTCCATATCGTCCAGGATTTGAATGCCCCTGCCGTTCACGAGAACGGTAACATGCTGGTTTAGGTCGTTATCATCTCCCAATATGTAGACGTCGAAATCATCGCCGTAGATACATACGAGGACGGCGAGGAGGTCGCGAACGGAGCTCTTAACCGGTAGATCAAGATTAATCGCCTGGACATCGGTGTAGGTCCTCACAGTTGAGAAGAACCCGACCTCGACCCTGATAGTATTCACCCGCCCTTGTAGTGGATCATCTCTGATTTTTAGGCTCCTTCCTCATAACCTTTTTCGATTATCTAACCTTGGAGTCGAAACCCAGCTTTATAACAAGGGATTTAAAATATTAAGACCGAGTTCTCAGCATGAACGGTTATGCTGGGAAGATCCTTCACGTAGATCTCACCCACGGGAGTACCAGCGCCGATGAGATAGACGAGGGTTTCTGCAGGAAGTATATAGGAGGAAATGGCTTCTCAATCCGACTACTGTACGACCACGCCCCACCCAACGTCGACCCCTTCGACCCGGATAATCCTCTTATCTTCGCCATCGGGCCATTCGCAGGGACCACGGCTCCCACCAACGGCAAGTACATCGTCCAGACGAAGTCCCCGCTCACGGGATTCCAGGGGGAGGCCGTCTCATCGGGCTTCTGGGGCCCCGCCCTCAAGCACGCGGGCTACGACGCAATAGTCATCAAGGGCCGCAGCGAGAAACCCATATACCTCTTCGTCGACGATCGAAACGTGTCCTTCAGGGACGCGAGGAGCATCTGGGGCAGGGACGCCATAGAGACCCTTGACTTAATAAAGGAGGAGATTGGGGACGACAACGTCTGCTCCGCATCAATAGGCCCGGGCGGGGAGAACCTCGTGAGGTACGCTAACATCACCAACGACAGGCACAGGCAGGCCGGGAGGACGGGTGTCGGCTGCGTTATGGGCTCCAAGAACCTGAAGGCGGTCACCGTCAGAGGCACTGAGGGCGTCAAGGTCGCTGACATGGAGGGCACCCTCGAGTACTGCAAGGAGCTCTACGAGCTCTGTCAGGGCCCCCTCACAGGTGCCTACAGGAGCCTGGGGACCCAGGTGAGCATCATGATCCACCAGAACCAGGCAGCCCTCCCCACCCGCAACTGGCAGGAATCAACCTTCGATTTCGCGGAGAGCATCAGCGGCGAGTACATCCACCCGAGATGGGTGGTGAAGACCCTCGCCTGCGCAGGCTGCCCCATAGGGTGCGACCACGTCTCCCTAGTCAAGCAGGGAGAGGAAGGCGACGTCCTGGCCAGCGTGGAGTTCGAGAGCCTCTACGCCCTTGGCTCAAACTGCGGCATAGGCAGGTTCCCGGATGTAAACAGGGCCGTGGACCTATGCGACAGGATGGGTGTCGACAGTATCAGCGCGGGCGCCACCATCGCCTGGGCGATGGAGTGCTACGAGAAGGGCATCCTGACCGAAAAAGACACAGACGGCATTGACCTACGCTTCGGCAACTCCGAGGCCCAGCTCGAGGCTATAGAGATGATCGCATACCAGAAGGGGAAACTGGGGAAGCTGCTTGCCATGGGCACGAAGGAGGCGTCGAAGAAAGTCGGCAAGGGCTCAGAGGCCTGGGCGATGCACAACAAGGGTCTGGAGTACCCGGGCTACGACCTCCGCGGCCTCAAGATGTCGGCCCTCGGCTTCAATACGTCTAACCGCGGCGGCTGCCACCTCAGGAACAGCAGCTACGACTTCGACCTCAAGGGGAAGGTCGACAGGTTCACGGCAAAGGAGGAGTACGGGAAGCTGGTAATGGACAGGGACGACATGTGGAGCGTAGTCGACTCCCTAATCCTCTGCAAGTTCTCAAGGGGAGTGCTAGACACATACGACAAGTTTGTGAAGCTCTACAACCTGATAACCGGATTCGAGATGACCGCCGAGGAGATGAGGGAGGCTGGAGAACGCATCTGGAACCTCGAGAAGGCCTTCAACGTCCGGGAGGGCTGGAAGGAGATAGACGACTATCCAGCACCAAGGATCATGAAGGAGCCCATCAAGGGCGGCATCGCAAAGGGCCACCTCGTCACCGAGGAGGAGTTCAGGCTGATGCACAAGGCCTACTTCAAGGAGAGGGGCTGGAGCAGTGAGGGAATACCCACAAAGGATAAGCTGCAAAGTCTCGGATTGGACAGGATCGCCGACGAGATCGGCGTGGAGGCGGACTAGATGTCGCAACGTAGGACCGTGATCTCTGAGCCAGACAAGTGCACCGGATGCAAGATATGCGAGATGGTATGCTCGGCTGTGAAGGAGGGGGAGTTCAACCCCCTGCTGAGCCGTATACGTACTGTCAGGCTTGGCACCGTCGTGAATACATCCCTAGCATGTCGACTTTGTGACGACCCCACCTGCGTCCGGGCATGCCCGGGGAAGGCTCTAAGCCAGGACGAGGAGACGGGCATCATCCATGTCGACGAGGACAAGTGCATGGGCTGCGGTTGGTGCATAGAGGCCTGCGAGTTCGGTGCGATAGCGATGCCCAAGGACAGGAAGCATGTGATCATTTGCGACCTTTGCGACGGAGACCCCAAATGCGTCGAGATGTGCCCCCAGGAGGCGCTCTCCCTGAAGACGGCTGAGGAGATGGGTCAGACGATGCGGAAGAAGGCAGTAGCCAACCTACTCAAGCTAACCGTCTAGAGTAGGTCTCCTCAACAACACCTCTTCTACGCTCTAGGGCTTCCTTCTCAAGCTCCCTCGTCAGTACAGCATACGAGGTAAGCTTCTCAAGGGCCTTGAACCAAGCTCCTGACTTGACTGGCTCGTAGGCGACCGATGTACGCTCAACCTTGACAGCGTCCTCGGGGCAGACCACCTCACACGCCGAGCAGAGGATGCAGAACTCTAGGTCCACCACTGGTTTCTCTCCGCTATCTAGTTCTAGGGCGCCACTTGGGCAGGAGTCGACGCAGGCCCTGCAGCCGTCCAGGCACTTCTCGGTCTCAATGGTCACCTTGCCCTCGAAGGGCATCTCCACATAAATGAGCCCAAATGGGCATGCTGCGGCGCACTTGCTGCAGTAGATGCACTTACTTGTGTCCACCTCCACCCCGACGATCTCGGTCTCCCCGCCTTCCTGACGGGTCTCGACATTGATGGCGTCGACGAGACATTCCTCGGCGCATCTTAGCTCGCAGGAGATATCGCACCTCTCGGAGTCGACGGTTATGTTCTTCCTGAGCCTCGGCATGGCCTCGTTCTCAAGAACAGGCACCATCTTCTCCCCGTCTTCGGTCGCCCTCAAGGCGCCTGAGGGGCAGAATACGACGCAGGTCCCGCACATTATGCACTTGGAGGGGTCGATCTCCACCTTCGCCCTGGCCTTCATCCTCCCGTTCTCCACCTTGGCCTCCGTCAGGGAGATGGCCTCCTTGGGGCAGACGGTCTCGCATATTCCACACCCGATACAGGATTCCTCGTCGTACTCCAGCCTCTTGGTCTTCGTCAGGTATGCCTGCTCAACGTAGTAGCCGCTCTTCGTGTTCTGCAACTTTTTCACTCTGAACATCTCATCCACTTCTCCCTATCTTCTCCAAGGCGGGTTTCACGGGCGTCCTGTGGTGGTCGAGCGCCAGGTCCGAGGGCTTGACGCCCATCGCGAGCAGTATCATCTCGGGGTAGTAGAGCACTGGTATGTCGAAGCGCTCGCCTGTCTCCTTCCTCACGAGCCTCTGGGTGACGTCGTACTGGAGCATGCAGAAGGGGCAGACGACGGCTACGCAGTCAGCGCCGGCCTTCTCTATCCAGCCCAGCTTGTAGCCGACTATGTCCTTCCCGATCTCGCTGTCCGTGGCGCTCACCTCTGCCCCGCAGCAGAGGTTCTTCTTGTAGTAGGGGACGCTCGTGGCGCCCGTGAGCTCTATGAGCTGGTCCAAGAGCACGGGCCTCACAGGGTCGTCGACCTCTAGGATGGACATGGGGCGGAGGAGGTGGCACCCGTAGTGGGCGGCCACTCTGAGGCCCTCGAGGGGCTCCTCAACCGACTCCGCGAGCCCCTCCAGGCCGATCTCGTTGGCTAGCACCTCCACAATGTGCTTCACCTCAACGCTCCCCACGTACTCCCTCCCGACCTCCCTCAGCCTCTCGTTGACCTCTTCTTTAAGCTCGTCGTCCTTCTTCAGACCGACATTAACCGTCTTGAGGGTCTCGAAGCATCCGTTGCATAGTGTCAGGATGTCCAGCCCCATCTCCTCGGCGATGGTTAGGTTCCTGGCGGCGAGCACCATCCAGGTACGCTCGTCTATGGATCTGAGCGAGGGCTCCGGGCAGCAGCTGGCTCCCGGCATCTCCACCAGCTCTACGTCGAATCGCCCCAGGAGCTCCCTGGCCGAGGCCTCCATGTATGGGAGGCGGAGGGGTATCATGCACCCCAGGAACAGGGCGTAGTCCACGGCTCAACCCTCCAGGTCGGCGAGGAAGGTCTCGAACCCGGTTCCCTTTGCCAGCTTCCTGATCTCCTTGACCTCAGCCTCCTCCATCTCGGTCAGACCGAGACTTCTCCTAGCTCTAGCGGTGGGCGCCGTGAGCAGGGCAAGCCTTCCGGTCCTGGCCATGAGCTTGATCTTGTCTGTGTACGACTTTGGCGGGGTGATCCCCAGGCTCGTTGCTAGGTTGCGGAGCTTCACGATGAGCTCGGAGAGTCCCACCCCCTGGGGGCAGTTCTCGGTGCAGAGGTGGCACTGGGAGCAGAGCCATATGGCGTCCCCCGTGAGGACCTCCTCCCAGTTTTCAAGGATGAGTTCCCTCACAAGCAGTCGCGGGTTGAAGCCCTCGTTCACCCTCGCAACAGGGCAACCGCCCATGCAGACACCACAGCCGAAGCAGTATCGAGCCCTCTCCATTATCTCGTCCTTGGCACCCTGCGGTATCTCCAAAGCCTCAGCCTCCTCTCCTCATGAGCTTCTCGAGGAAGGGCTTAGCCTTCTCGTTCTCAGCCCTTATCTGGTCCTCACCCAGCTCCTCGATGAGGGCAACCATCTCCCTGGTGATGCGGGCGTAGTACTCCCCCTCGGCAGCGGAGAACCACTCAAGCCTGAGCCGCTTCGGGTTGATGCCCGCCCTCTCAAGGATGTTGAAGAGGGGCTTGATCCTCTTCTCTGCGTTGTAGTTTCCCGTTATGTAGTGGCAGTCGGCGAAGTGGCAGCCTGAGACCATCACCATCCCAGCTCCCTTGAGGAAAGCCTCGTAGACGAACTCCCTCTTCACCCGACCGCTGCACATCACCCGGATGGGGCGGAGGTTCGTCGGGAACTGGTGCCTGCTTATCCCCGCGAGGTCCGCCCCGGCGTAGCTGCACCAGTTACACAGGAATCCGAGTATCTTGCTCTCCGGGCTCTCCCTCAGGCCCGCGTCGATCTGGGCCATGATCTGGGCGTCGGTGAAGTGCTGCTGGGTGATGGCGTGGGAGGGACAGTCGGCGACGCAGGTCCCGCAGCCGTGGCACTTAGCCGGGGTCACGACGGCGGGCTCCCCCTCCTCGATGGTTATCGCCCCGTACGGGCATTTCGTTGTGCAGACCCCGCACTTCACGCATTTCTCAGGATCAACGTAGGCGATTATTGGATCTATCTCCCACTCGTCGTGGGACATCACCCTAGCTGAGCGGGAGGCGGCGGCACTCGCTTGGGCCACACTGTAGGGGATGTCCTTGGGTCCCTGGGCGGAGCCGGCGAAGTAGATACCGTCCGTAGCGGCGTCCATGGGCTTGAGCTTGGGGTGGGACTCAAGGAAGAAGCCGCTCGTGTCGGTGGAGACGGTGAGGATCTGGGAGAGCTCCTTGGTGCCCTCCGAGGGGACGGCGGCCTGGGACAGGACGACCAGCTCGACCTCTAGGTCTATGGGGCGCCCTGAGGAGAGGTCCTCAAGGGAGAGGATGAGGTTCCCGGTCTCGGGGTCGCCGAATATCTCGTCGGGGTGCCCCCTGATGAACTTGATCCCCATCCCCCGGGCTCGGCGGTAGAACTCCTCGTAGCCCTTGAAGTTGGTGCGCATGTCCAAGAAGACGATGTAGATATCCATCTCCGGGAAGTGGTCCTTCAGGAGGACGGCGTTCTTCAGCGTGTACATGCAGCAGAATCCGCTGCAGTAGATCTGGGCTTTCTCGTCCCTGGAGCCCACGCAGGTGACGAAGGCGACAGTTTCGGGCTGCCTCCTGTCCGAGGGTCTGACGACGTGGCCGAAGGTGGGGCCCGCGGCGTTCACCATCCTCTCGATCTCCATGGCCGTGACGACGTTGGGGTAGATCCCGTACCCATACTGCTTCACCTTCCGGGGGTCGTATAGGTCGAAGCCCGTAGCCACAGTGATGGTCCCGACATCGATCTCGACCTCCTCGGGCTCCATGTTGAAGTTTATGGCGTCCCTCCCCTGCTCCTGACAGGCGTCGACGCACTTGAAGCACTCTATGCAGGCGTCCCTGTCGATGGTGTACCTCAATGGTATGGCCTGGGGGAACTCGACGTAGATCGCCTTCCTGGGCCCCAGGGCCTCCTCGTACCTGTTGGGGACCTCGATGGGGCAGACGCTGGCGCACTCCCCGCAGCCGTTGCACTGCTCCTCGTCAACGTACCTCGGGCGCGTGTGCACGGTCACGTGGAAGTTGCCGATGTAGCCCTCCACCTTGGTCACCTCTGAGTAGGTCATAAGCTCGATGTTAGGGTGCTGGGCCACCTCCACCATCTTCGGGCCGAGGATGCAGATGCTGCAGTCCAGGGTCGGGAAGGTCTTGTCCAGGGCGGCCATCTTCCCGCCTATGCTCGAGGAGCGCTCGACGAGGTAGACCTTGTAGCCCATGTCGGCGAGGTCGAGGGCGGTATGGATGCCGGCGACGCCGCCGCCGATGACGAGGGAGGCAGGGGTGACGGGCACCTCCAGTGTTTCCAGCGGGCTCAGGTAGCGCGCCTTGGCGACGGCCATCGCCACCAGGTCCTTCGCCTTCTCCGTCGCCTCCTCGGGCACACCGTGGTGACACCAGCTATCGAACTCCCTGATGTTGGCCATCTCGAACAGGAAGGGGTTGATCCCGCCGGCCTCCACGCACTTCCTGAATGTTGGCTCGTGCATCCTGGGGCTGCAAGCCGCCACGACGACCCTGTTGAGGTCGTGCTCAGCGATGTCCTTCTTTATCATCTCCTGGCCAGGGTCGGAGCACATGTACCTGTAGTCCTTGGAGACTACGACCCCCGGGAGGCTCTTCGACGCCTCCGCCACCTCGGCGCAGTCAACGACGGCTGCGATGTTGAGGCCGCAGTGACAGACATAGACCCCTATCCTGAGTTCTTCAGAATTCATAAACCGACTCTTCCGTGATGCTGGCTGATGAATCGGGAAACGAGATGTGCTCGCATGAGATTCTACCGGAAAGTTCTTTCCCGGAAGGTGGAGCTGCGAAGCTTCCCGTTGTCCGCATGGATTCCATTCTCCGCCCAAGCTATATTAATTCCACCATGCAGGTGGAAACAAGGTTTAACCCTGAGTACGCCTAACGTTCAGCAGCGATGGGGGCCACCGTCTTCGAGAGGCTCCACCCTAGGATACTAAGCGGGCTAGGGGAGCTGGGCATAGAGGAACCGACACCGCCGCAGGAGAAGGCGATAGGCCCCATCTCCAAGGGGGAGAACGTCCTGCTCGTGGCTCCGACGGCCAGCGGCAAGACGGAGGCGGCCCTGCTGCCCGTCTTCGACGGGTTGGTCCGAAGCCCCGGCGGCGTCGAGGGTATAGAGGCGATCTACGTCACTCCCCTCAGGGCCCTCAACAG
>Ga0209427_10007341_pt1 | contig 12482 bp, 11 predicted proteins | sample DeeMarSWOR136_30_FD_187465 | JGI IMG/M metagenome (GOLD analysis project Ga0209427, IMG submission 187465) | Marine sediment microbial communities from White Oak River estuary, North Carolina - WOR-1-36_30 (SPAdes) (version 2) | ecosystem: Environmental > Aquatic > Marine > Intertidal zone >... | reverse complement strand
TGTAATTTTCTCAGATATTTTCATAGCTTCGTGGAGCTCGTATCGGGTTTCCCATGCTTCTAGCATATCACCCACTGATTTGAATGCTTGAACAGAGCCCATGTAACCTCCACAGACTATGAAAGCATCATCCTTGATATCTTCAGGAGGTGTTGTTTCATAGACTCGCCCCTTGCTATAATCCCAGTCTACCATTGGTTTCCCAAAAGAAACAGGATCTCCACCACCGCCCGTTCCAAGTATTCCTACACCTGTAAGCATATCATATGTGTTCTCTTTCGAAAGTTTCATTGTTCGAAGACCCCTACAAACAGATTCTTTCTACTTTGCGTTTCGAGTTCCTTCCATTGAATGAACAAATTTGTACCAGCGTTGTTTTGTGCCAACCTTTGCACGACGTTTCCAACCACCTGTTTTCGGAGCATCTTCAATTAATTTATACAACTTCTTTGCCCTAGAAATAACCAGGTCCTTCTGATCCTGATCAATCTCTTTGACCTTGGGTACAAATTCAATGAATTTCTTGAGATTCTCTGTTACTGTATAATAGAATCCCCAATCGTCAGAGAGTAACTTTGCAATATATTTACCATTAATTCCTTGATCACTCTCATCTTCTCTTACATCATGTGCAAGAAATGTAATGATTAGATCTTTCAAGTCCTTCGCATTTATCTCAACTATCTGCGTCTTCTCTAAGAACAATTCAGCCAGAGGAATTGTCGGAGAGTCAATATCTAAACGTTTCTTCTTCTTGAAGTCAATCTTATGGCAAAATTCCAAATGATCATAGAAAACATCGATTTTCCGATCTCGCACTTTGTCAATGAATAAATCTCTGAGAGTTGACGCTCTTGCAAAACTGGGTGGAACCCAATAATATCCAAGATCATCTCGAAAGAGGTTAATGAGCTTCTGTCGATGGTTGTAATATGAAACAAAATCAATGTCCGTGACTTCACGGCCCATCTTGATATGCAAATCTGTAAACTCAGGGCTCTTTAGTCTGAATGCAAGACAGCCGATAATACGAAGGGGAATCCCTAATGTAGCAGCTGTTTTTTCTATCCTTAGAGCTTCTTGCATGAAGTCATCAAGAATCGGACCAAACTTACCTGTCAATTACTGGTACACCTCAATACTCAAATTATCTATTATGATGATATGGTATAACATTAATATCTTGTGTCATGTCAACGTTTTTTTCATCCATTTTTCAAAGTTAAATTAAAGTGCTAGGATACCGCTATACCATTAAGGATTTAAACCAGCGCAAAGGAACTCCTGCGTACAATAACATGAGGTAAATAAATGAGAATTTTCCTAGCAGCTGATCCGCACGGAAGTCAACAGACTTGGGAGAAAATGTGTAGAGCTCCCAAAGTTTTCAAGGCAGATGTTGCCATGATGTGCGGAGATCTCACAGGCAAGGCAATAATGCCAATCATCCAAGAAAAAGATGACAGATGGTATGCTCAACCACATGGAAGTAAAAAGACCTTTAAAAAGCAAAAAGATTTGGAACATTTCATTAAATTCACAAAGGATGAAGGATATTATCCCAAGATTCTGACGCCTGAAGAACTCGCTAAACTACGAGAAACACCGGGAGCTATCACAAAGTTGTTCCAAGATTTAATGGTCGAGAGAATTCAGTTATGGATGGATATGGCAAACGAGAAGATTCCAGAAGATGTAATGGTGGTTGTTAATCCGGGAAATGATGATGATTATTCCATTGATGCAGTCATTAAGAACGACCCCAGAGTGATATATCCACTGCAAAAGGTGGTTGATGTTAGAGGATATCCAATGATTAGCTGCGAATGGGTCAATTCTACGCCATGGAACACTCACAGAGAATGTCCTGACGATGAGCTAATGGAAAAGCTCGAAGCTGAGTTTGCACGACTAGAAACAAATGATTACTCCAGAGTGCTTTGCAATTTCCATGATCCACCCTTCAACTCGGGACTGGATACAGCTCCTGCATTAGATGAAGAATTTAAGATAAAGAAATCTGGCGCTATGGAAGTTCTGGGTCCTGTAGGTAGCAAGTCTGTAAGAGCAGTGATTGAAAAGTATCAACCTCTGCTTGGGATGCATGGACATATTCATGAGTCAGTAGGTTATCGTGAAATAGGTCGCACTCTCTGTGTAAACCCAGGTTCAGAGTACAGAGAGGGAATATTGAAAGGATTCCTGATTACAATTGAAGATGACAAGGTTCAAGCTGGTAGAGTTGAACTTTGAGTCATTGAGCTGACATGAAGAGTGCACTGGCACTCCCCTAATCTCTTTTTTCGAAAGAAAATATATACTCGCGAGCTTGTTCGTTATTTAATAATTTTAATCTGGGAGAAGTGTGAATGACGCTTTTATTAAAGACCAGAACAGATGTAGACGATCTCACAACAGGATGCACCTTCTTTGGAACTGGGGGAGGTGGAAGCAAGCAGCTAGGTCTAGATATGCTCTATCCCCATGTAGATGCGGGAAAAACCATTGAAATCGTCGATGTGGGGAAGGTCAAGAGTAATGATTGGGTTGCCTGTGCATACTACTCTGGTACCATAGCCCCTCCAACGCCTGAAATAGAAGCTCTACGGACAAGATTTCCTTGGGATTTCTTCGAGAAGGAGTTAGCAGTAGGCTTGGCATCTCTTGAGGAATACATGGGAATCAAGTTTGCAGCTGTTGCACCTTTCGAATTGGGTGGAGTAAACACACCTGCACCGATTGACGCTGCAGTTAAACATGGAATTCCATGTGTGGATGGAGACTACTCAGGAAGAGCTGTTCCTGAGATCTGTCAGAACACTGTTTGTGTGAAAGGATATTCTATGGCACCTATGGCATTAGTTGATTGGTATGGAAACAAAAGCATTGTTCAGCATGTAATCAATTATGAAATGGGTGAAAGACTCTCAAAAGCACTAAGCGAAGTGGCGTGGGGTAGATTAGGTAATGTAGCCTTTCCTGTCAAGGGGAAAGATTTCCATGAAGCTATACTTCCAAACACATTGACAAAGAGCTATAATGTTGGAAAGATAATTCGTGAATGTAGAGAGTCTGGAGATGACCCAGCCAATAAGATAGTTGAGAAGGTTGGGGGATGGGTTCTATTCAGAGGAGAAGTTATTGGACGAACATGGGAGAATCGAGAAGGCTATATGTGGGGAGAAACTGAGATAAAAGGATCAGGCATCAAACCTGGTAAGAAGTTCAAGGTCTGGTTTAAGAATGAGAACCACATGACATGGCTAGATGGTAAGCCATGGGTCATGAGTCCTGATATAATCGAAATAATTGATGCAAAGATAGGTGAGCCTATAACTAACACAGACATAAAGAAAGGTGACAATGTCAGTGTGATAGGAATGAAGGGTGAATCAATCTTCAGAAGTCTTGAAGGTTTAAAGGTGCTAGGACCCCGTCATTTCGGATTTGATCTCGACTATAAGCCAATTGAAGCATTAGTATAGATTATGAAACCTGTAGTGTACGGATGGGCTCTCAAACCTGTATCTTCACAACATAATGCTTTCTTAGTCCAGAAGGTACTTTCTTAACTTCAATTCGGTTATAGTCATCATTGAAGAACTTGATAAGCTCCTTTTCTGGATCTGCACCAGTCTTTCGCATTAATCTTGCAATATAATCAATAAGTATTTGTACCCAGCCCTTAAGGATTGAACGCTCTCGCGCCACAAGACTTTGATTGGCTTCAATGTAATTATGAATATCCCATGCCACTTTTCGATTGTACCAACCACCTACAAGGAAGTTTATCATCACTAATGAAACTGCAACTAGTGAGAGAGGTATCGCAATGGGAGATAGGAACTCTATTTGAAACACCCATGTTATAAGTAGTATAGGAACAGAGATGGTAAGAAATGCCATTGATATGAAAGACATGTATTGCTTCCTATTCAGCGTAGATTCTACGCCCGGAACTTTGGGCCCTATCGAGGCTAGTTTGTGCAGGACAGACCTGATTGTTCCCCATTGTCTTATGAAACTGGGAGGCAAATCACCTTTGTTCATTGCTTTATCGATAAATGTAAGATCATATGTTCTGTGGATTCGATAACCATCAAGGACCGTAATCAGGTTCTTGCTGAATTTGAGATCCAGTCCATTTGGCTCAAACTTGAAATCATCCAAAGAAGCAGATTTACCTTTTAATTGATTTGGCTGGTGACTCATCGTCGTGTGTCCTCTCTTTGAGCCTCTCATGGAAACTGCTAATTAACACTATCGATTCTTAGAAGTAATTCACTCTCTCATTTAAGAATATTTAAGAAGTTGCTAGCTCGAGCTGAAATGCAAAGGTGATAGGGCTAAATGGTTCAAGATGATACATTGCCTGATATTGAGTACCATGGGATTTGTCCCTACAGTGAGAGAACACATGAACTTCAAATTAATGTGAACCTAGCTCGATTTATCCTTCCCAGAGAGAAGAAACGAAAGTGGTATCAAGCAGTCTTTGATGCAGACTGGAACGAGGTCATCTCATATGAAGTATGTGAAGTCCACATAGCCAAGAATGGCGAAACTTGGCCAATTGGAGAGGAGATAGTTGATGAAAAATTCACACCTATGGATTCTGCAGGAATGGTTTTTCTATTCACAATGCCGTATGGAAAAGCAGTTTTCCCAGTTTGGACTACAATACCAATTGAAGATGTTCCTCAAGTTAGAGAGTGGATAGAAAAGCGCCTTGAAAGCCCATCTCTACCAGGTTTGGCTCATCATGGAACTGCCGCGGCTGTCAAGTATATTTTGGACCAGGGTCAAGTACAAGAACGAATAAGAGCAGAATGGAATGACTGGGTAAAGAAGGGACGCATGGCTAAGCCAAACCCGAAATTCCGAGAGAGGGGACCCGATTACGTCTATTGTAAGGAAGGGATGGCAATCGATTTCTATGGTGCTGGCGAACAATTGGAACAAATGTCAACATTTTGGCCTTGGAGGAAAGTAAAACGTGTATTTGCTGATCATCAGGAGTTCACTGTTCGTTATGAGTGGCATGAGGATGCATACTTATTCAACCAGCAAGTCTTGGATGATGATGCAAGAAATAGATTCAACAAAGCAGCCCAGAATGCCCTTGATACATACAATTCCTCAGATGATGTAAAAGAGTTCTTACTGATTAGACCTTGGTCTTTCCCCTCGCGATTTCATAGGACATGGGATAAGCTCGAAGCATTCTCAAGTAAGGCTAGTAGGAATAGGTTTCCACCCATTTATGATTATATGGAAGAGTATTGAACTGACTACTATGCATTAATCAGTTTACCTAAAAAATAGATAGAAGAGAGCTTGCAGCTCTCTTCGAATATTCTATAGACTACTCTGGTGGCAGCTGTCCAAAGATAGCTGACATCTCAATGCCTTTGGCCTTGTTCTTAGCACCGTAGTACATGTAGGCCAGCTGACCTATCACATAAACAAGCACCGTAAACAGGACCTCATAGGGCAACGTTGGGACGTAAGCAATTATGGCCCAGAAGAATACTGCGCCAGCGACTAATCCACCAAGTGATATAAGCGGTATGCCCAAGAACTTCCAGGCTCCACTGCGTTCCCACAGCGTAGGTCGATAATATGGCAACGAGATCGCCGCCAATGCCATCTGCCAACGTATGAACACATAGGTGTATGCTACACCGATTAATGCAGCAAGAGCCGTGTTATAAACTACCTGTAGGACTGTTGCATAAGCTACTGTACCAATTGAAACGATCAGCCAGAACCATAGAGTGATGTGTGGTACATGATATTTGGGATGGACACGGGCAAATGCCTCAGGACAGAACCGGTCCATAGCCATTGAATGCATTGGTCTTGTAACCCACAAGGCATTGCTTGGGGAGTCTAGGACACTAGCAAATATCGGACACAATATCACAAACCATGCTAATATGTTACCCTGTAGAGCAACTGCAGCAAAGTTTCCAAATCCTGGGAAAACCGTACCAGGCACTGGGTCAGGTAGAAGGGTGACAGGGTCGATTCTGGCAAAACCAATGTTATGCTTGTACAGGAAGTTACCCATGCTTGATTCAACAGCGAATGCTGAAAGTAGGAAGAAGCCAGCAATGCCAGCCCAACCACCTAAGTTGCTCAATGGGATGTTTCTACTTGGTTGTGAAACTTCACCTGCAACAGGCATGATGAGATATGGCCACATACCACCTACCGTTAGTAGGAGTGCAGGACCTACAGCTGCGAAACTGAACGTAGTATAGTCTACGGGAGTTGTGACATTTATGGCATCAATAGTGGAATACGTGCCAGGAAAAACATTGTTCCAAATGGTTTCGGTCATCGGAGTTGCTATCAATACAAGATCTGCAATCAGCAACGCTAGTATATTGATAATTCCAAGGATTATCACAAACCATCCTAACCACTTAACGGACAAGTAGCTAAAGATGAACCCTACTAGAATCATCAAAACTGCAGCAGTAAATAGCAGGATTGGATCACCACCCAATGCTCCTGCTGCGTCTTGCAGCCAAGTGTTGTTGGTTGCACTGCCAATTACAACAAGACCACCAGCGAATATTTGTACAGCAAAAAAGCTTCCAGTGCCTCTAAAGACTGGATTTGTGATTACACTTCGCCAACCTTCCATTACACCAAAAATAGGACTCAGACCACGTCCAGTGAAGTGGTATGATGCTCCTGATCTTGGCATGGCAAGCATCAGACACATGAGGGCAAGTGCTTCAAAGAAGACTGTCCCTGCACCAAGTGCGTACATTGGTATCAGATGCGCACCAGGATACCAAGTTGAAACCTGGGGTCCGAAATAGTGGAACCAAGGTCCAAGTGTTAGTGCTATTGGAAGAAGCAAAGCGAATCCCGTACCTACTTCCTTTACTAGGCCGGAGCTCTCTCGCACGAAGAGGAGCTTTTCTTCCTCACTCAATTTGCGTTGTTCTCCTTTTTTTCTCTCTCACGACAAGAAAACGAATCGTTATCGTGATAGCTTTCTACAAAGTAAATCCTCATATTTAAACTAAAGGGTGCCTTTTTTTGTGACTTTAACATCGACTTTAAGAATAATAGTTCCTATTCAATACGACGAGTAATGAAATGAGTCCTATTATTACGATGAATGCCGAAGTCTCCTGAAGAATTCGTGGTCTAGAAGTAGCACCTCAACATTCTTTGCACGAACGCCAGTTCGACTTTCAAGGAGAACATTTAGGATAATATCAATGTCCATGATGTGAACTGGTGGAACTGAAACCTTGATATCTCTACCAGCATAACCAAGCGCTTCTTGTTTCCCTTCAGGAGTAACTGTCCCGTTTGTGATGAGGACACCCTGATTTGCTTGATGTGTGGGAAGTGATCCTCTGATCTCTCGAATGAGATCAGCCCCTATCTTTTCATCATAGTCACACTTCTTTGCATAAACAACAACAGGAGACCTTCCACCATCATCCCGCCATGATGTTAGAAGTACGACTGTTTCATTGTATATATCAACTTCTTCAGCCTCCTCAACACGAGCTCGGACATTAAGGAGGACAATTCTAGCAAGGTCATCGAAACCTTCTAAATCAAGTTTAGCTATTTCATGTCGCATCTCACGTCGAGTAGCTCGGTTAAAGTCATCAGCTCGAGTGCGAACCTCCGCAATGAGCTCTTCATCAACTGCACCTTCACAAAGATCGTTGTACTGATAGAGTCCAGGTCCTACTCTTTGGAAATAAGCTGGTCTATTATCTTCTTGAGCTTGTTTGCCCTCAATGGAAAGAGATGCTGAAACTGATGCAGGATCACGTTCGAGTGCCTCTGCAATTTTCTTATAATGTACAGGCTCAGCTCTTGCGTGCTGTGCAAGCCATTCTCTCAATGTAAGTTTGGTTGCTTTATCTGCCAATTCTATCCGCGACCGTTGTTCTTTGATATTGGGTTGAATTGAAATAGTTATCAATTCAATCGGGTATATGATGTTTATCCTACTTCATTGATTCCAGCAATGCTGAAGGAAGTGGCTTATTAAAATTCAAATCTATCTAGCTAATTTAAACTTTAACCATGCCTCCTTTGATAGTTTCAAAGAACGAAATCACTTAGCCCATCGATAGATACAGTGGTCATTTCCACGCATCATGCATTTCGGAACGCTCATTGTGAGTTCAGAGTCAACAGCTTGTGCAATTCCCTCATCAATCTTAGTGACCCAATCACAGATGTCCTCTTTCGCACCTTTCGAACGAAATGTGTCAATCCAAGGACATGCAGTAACCTTGATGTCTACTAGTCGATCAGTTACATCAACAAGCTCTAACTCGAAACCAAAAAAGGGATGAGCGGCTGCAAAGAAATCATGAATAGATTTCAGGTCTCCCTTTCTTAACCCGCCATCTTTCACACCTTGTTCACCAAGTTCAAGGCCATGTAAACGATTAGCCTCTCCTAGAGCTTCAAGACCCGGATTCCCAAATTTCTCTCTTACAGTTTCCACATAAACAACATGAGCAGCTGCGACTGTTGACATTCCGACAGCCCTTACTTCATCAGCAGATGGTTTTTCCATTTATCAACCCTCCATTCAGCTTGATTTTACTTTCTTAGCGCGTTCCTTAATCAGTTTCCTCATTTCTGACTCCATTTTCTTATCAAGCGGCTCTATTTTGTGTGTTGAGAGGATTTCTTTCACTTTTTCTTTTGCAACTTCTGCTATGGTCTTAGCCCCTCTCTTCTCCCATTCAGGACGCGAAGTCCTATTACTAATCAAGGGGTGCCATTGTTCCTCGAGCAGATGTTTCTTTGTAAACCTTAGAGCATCAGGAGTATTCAGGTGGTTCTTCTCATGTCCAACAGTGGCTATCAGGTCGACTGCCAAGGTCTCTGGGGTCACCTTGATGCCTTTTGCAACACGTTTTATTGCTCCGCAGATATCGTTACTAATTGCAAACATGTCATAGCTTGCAGTAACGCCTGCTTCAACAATTCCATAGACGCCGTCATGAACGACGTCAGCGCCAGAAATGGTCGCAAGCAATGCGTTCATTGTGTTCTCATAGGCTGCTTGTTGATCAGGAACCTTGGAGTCAATGACTCCAGCAGCACCGTAATATGGCAATCCATAGTAATGAGCCATCTGACAAAATGCAGCATGAATCAGTCCATTTTCTGGCGAGCCATATGCAGCCGTTCCAAATCTCTGATCCATTATTGTGGCACAAGAGCCCCACATTATCGGCGTTCCAGGACCCATAAGTTGAGTTAAAACCACAATTGCGTGGTTTTCTGCAATACCCTGAACGATAGTACCTGCAAGTGTAACTGGTCCACTTGCACTAGACAATAATCCTGTACTAATATCAAAAGGAATCCTATACCTTGCGCATTCAAGTATCATGTCAATGATTTCGCGGGTGTACTTCAGTGGTGGGACATTGTTAAATCCGGTATCTATTATTGAAGGATTTTTGGCAAACTCATCCTCACCACCCGCATAGATTTTTGCCATTTCTATGACATCTCTCCAACCTTCAGGAGTTAATGCTACAAGACTGAGGTGTTTTTCCGAGCTTTTAAACATGGCAAGAGCCATTTCTTGTTCCCATATTGTCTTGGGTACATCCTGAGGTAAGATGTTAGGTTTGATGTAGTCAACAGTAGGAAAGTAATCAGCTAGTAGTGTAAACTCCTCCAGATCCTTGATTGTAGAAAGTCTACGTTCTCCAGTTTTCAAGTCTATTGTATAATGTGCACCAAAAGCATTGGTGAAATATGATTCGCCATTCCCTATGACAATATTGTATTTCTGATTTCTAGCAATTAGTTTATGCCTTCGAGGACTCTTTTGAAGTGCATCATTGAGAAGATACTCAGGGATTCTTACAACTTTGGTTTTCTTGTCTACAGATGCACCAGCTTTTGCAAGTTTATTCAGCGCTTTGTCATGCTGAATGACAATGCCAACTTTTTCAAGAACCTCCATTGCAGCTGTATGAATAGAAAGTATCTCACCACGACTTAGCAGTTTGTACATAGAATTCCTCCATATATTTCCTTAATCAGTTTTTTACAAGCTTTTTGACTAGACTGACTGCTGTTACTGCATCACCAGCCCAGCCATCAGCTTCTATCTCATCAGACCATTCTTGAGTGGTGGGAGCACCACCAATAATGACTTTCACGTTTCCCCTAAGACCAGCTGCCTTAAGCTTCTCAATCACAGCCTTTTGCGCGGGCATTGTTGCAGTAAGAAGCGACGATAAACCAAGCACATCCGGTTTGTATTCCTTGACCTTATCAACAAAGGTCTCTGATGAAACATCTTCACCAATATTAAAGACTTCAAAACCCTCAGCTTCTAATAAGGTACCCACTATGTCTTTTCCTATACTATGAATATCACCCTCAACCGTACCAATAATCACTTTTCCTTCGGATTTCATCTCCATTTTTGATTCTTTGATCACTGGAAGAAGCACTGACATTCCTGCTTTCATAGCATCGCCAGCCATGACAAGCTCTACAAGAAAAACTTCTCCTTGACTGAATAGGTCACCCACTGCTTTGACACCCTTGGCTAAACCATTTGTAATAGCTTCCAAGGGAGGGATGTTTTCCTCAAGAGCTTTCTTTGCAAACTCAACAGATTTCTCAGAATCTCCTTCCATGACAGCAGCTTTTAGTTCTTCAAGAATAGAAGAAGTCATTCCAAATCTCCTCCTCTAACATGTCCTGATGGACAATCTTCATCTACGGAATTGCCTACTTATATCTCTACTCGTGGAAGTTAATAAATAGGAGAATCTGAGATTTAATATGCTTTATACAAAAGTGGCTCTTGAGCAAAATAAAGAGAAGCCTGAGGTTATCCTCAGGCTAATAATCTATTATTCTGGCGATAGTGAGGTGTAGATTGCATCCATGTCTATATTCTGCTTTTGCATTCGTCTGGCAAAGTAGACGAACCATAACGCTGAGAATCCATATTGCACACACATCGATATGATCGATAGAAATGCGGCTCCCTGAAAGAATCCAATCAGCAGGAACAACGCTGTTGGAAGCATTATGACTCCTATCCATGACATTAGAGCAATTCCTAAGAATTCAGGTTGTCGTCTGATACTTCCTTCATATAATGGTCGTCTCAAGAACGGTAATTGTAATGCAGCCATTGATTGGAAAATCATCTCTATACCCCAGAGGCCTACTAAGGATGTCACCACAGCCAAGAATCCACTAAGACCAGGAACAGCATATGCAAATGCGAATGGTGCTCCAAACAAGAAGTAGTAGAGGATTGCATATGTGGGAGTGTGGTATTTTGAAAGCTTTCCGAAGAGTGAAGGCATCATCCTATCAAGCGAGGCTTGGAAGAATCCTCTAGTGACCCATGCCATATTTATCGGAGTAGCAGTCAAACCAATAACAACTGGCGATAGTAATATCCATCCGGAGATCACGGGGTTTCCTGCAAGAACTGCAGTCATAGTCCCAAGGCCTCCTTGAAATACTCCTGTTTGCGTTAGATTTCCAGTCGCTGCTGCCACTGCGTATTCACTTGAGAATGTCCCGAAAGTTCCCTGGAATAGCCAGGCTCCTCCTGCAAGCAAACCAGCTAGAATAAGACCACCAAGTATCTGTGAAAGAACTAGGTTCTTCGCTGGATCAGCGACTTCTCCACCATAGAGCAGTATGAGATATGGCCATGTCAGTCCTATGGGCCAGATTGTTGCCAAAAGGGTCATTTCCAGACTAAACGCAGGCGCTGCATATCCTGCTGCAGCGGCGACGGTTTGAACTTCTGTATAAGCTCCAGCACCCCAGACCGCATCCCAGCGGCCAGATACTGCACTAGCTGGAGTTGTCGCTAGTACCACAAGTGCCAAAACCCAGCCAATTGTTGAGAACAATCCACCCGCCATCTGTATTCTCGGTTCCATCTTTAATAATGGCCCAAGATAGGCGATGATTGAAAACAAGGCCATCAATCCTATTGATACTGCAACCAAAGCCATTGGATTCGCTGTTGAGAAGGTGACACCTAAAGATTGCATACCCGGGTTATTTGTCACTGCACCCCATTGAGCGAATGCGGCACCCAAGAATACGAGGAACAGATAGAACTCACTCGTCTTGATAATTGGGTTAGCAATTATGCCACGCCAAACCGCTATTGTACCTGCAACAGGATTGAAACCCCTTGCTGAGATCTGGTAGAGACCCGAAGAACGCGGCATGGCCATCGACAGTAATGTCATCATTACTGTGTAGATAAGCATGAATAACATACCTATTCCCCAAGTTGCCCCAGCATCAATTCCGGGATACATGTCCTGAAGGATGCCGACAAATAGCCATTGATATGTTCCTAGGCTTGCACCTAGAATTGCAAATAGGGATGTCCATGTACCGAAATACTTGGTCAACCCTGATGTCGGTCGAAGAAATAGTACTTCTGACATCAATCTCTCCTT
>Ga0209427_10007339_pt1 | contig 12482 bp, 8 predicted proteins | sample DeeMarSWOR136_30_FD_187465 | JGI IMG/M metagenome (GOLD analysis project Ga0209427, IMG submission 187465) | Marine sediment microbial communities from White Oak River estuary, North Carolina - WOR-1-36_30 (SPAdes) (version 2) | ecosystem: Environmental > Aquatic > Marine > Intertidal zone >... | reverse complement strand
ACTCTTTGATGAGTACGATTTTGTGGACAAGGACGCTGATGCCACGGACGATCCACTTGGTATTTTCCACGGTACCCATGTCGCAGGAACCATCGGGGCTCTCACGAACAACGGTATAGGGATTGCGGGGGTTGCTGGAGGAAACGATTCATCCGGGCAACCTGCGGCCTTCAGTGGCGTTCAAATCATCCCGATAAGGGCGCTGAATGAAAACGGTACCGGTACTACCTGGGACATTGCATGGGCCATTCGCTATGCTTCCGGAACCACAACGGATTACACATCCCAGCCAATCGTAAAGGCCGACATCATCAACATGAGCTTCGGTGGACAAATGAACTCCTCGACCATAAAAAACGCGATTGACTACGCCTACTATACAAAGAAGATCGTCCTGGTTGCTGCTGCGGGAAATGAATACACCGATACTCCCATGTATCCTGCAGCCTATCCGGAGGTGATATCGGTTGCCGCGGTGGACATCGGGGCACAGAAAGCCGAGTACTCAAACTTCGGGACCACTATTGATATCTCAGCACCGGGCGGGTTTGAGAGCCTGGACCTCGACTTCGATGGAAACAAAGACGGCATACTCAGTACCTACTTCAGCAATGACAACTTTACCTATTCATACGCTTCAGGCTCATCGATGGCCGCACCCCACGTGTCAGGGGTTGCCGCAATCGTGCTCAAAGCTCTGCAGGTGCGAACGGGCAGCACGGATATTCTGCCTCAGACCGTAAAAAGCTACCTGACCGGTACCGCAATAGACCTTGACAATCCATACCATTACGGAGCGGGGCTTGTCAACGCCTATGCCGCGGCAAGCGCTGCACTCGGACAGCCCAGTCCCCAGCTTCCTGTTCTGTTTCCATTTCCTAAAACTGTGAAGCTCACGGATATGACCTCCTCTGGGAGCTTCGTTCTGAAAAACATCGGCAATAGTGATCCAATCACAATCACTTCGATTTGGAGCAGCTACGATCCTTCAGGTTTGATATCGAGCATCACCCCACAATCAGGGGAAATTGATAGTGACGGCCTTCATGTACAAGTCTCCTTCGACATTGCAAGTCTAACGGACGGGAGGACCTACTCTGCAAGGATCGATATTTCAGATACCGACGGTAACGAGGAGTATGTTTACACATTTTACAAGTATATCGGCGACGTGTATGTTGTCGCTTTTGATGCATCCTCATACGACGTCGTACAGATGGCCCTCACCAATTATGAAGAGGATTTCCAATATCTACTCGATAATCTGCCTCAGGGTGATTACATCATAGGAGCAAGCACCGACAGGAACGACAACGGGTACATCTTTGATGCTGGTGAGGTCTATGAGGTCTATGGGTTCTTCCAAAGTGTGAGTAATCAGGTATCCATCCGTTTGAATGCCGGAATTGCCCTGGAGGGCATCAACTTTCAAATAATCGATGAGCTCCTTTAGAGTAATTCTCATTGACGCGCTTCCCCGTGAAGCAGACCGTTGATCGGCATATATGAGATGTAACGAAAGAACTTGTATGAAAAGATTATGCTCTCTCCTGATTGTGATTGCCTCACTTTTAATCCTGTTCGCGGGAGGCACGCCGAAAGTTCAAAAAAATCTCGAATATCGCATCACCGAGAAGGGGAGTGACATTGCGGTGCGTGATTCTTCACCTTCCATAGCCGTGTTTACCGAAGAGGGTGACTTCAACACTTTCTATAGTTACCTGCATATGAATAAAATTCCTCTTCCGGAGCCTCCTGAAATCGACTTCTCTGGGAGTCTCCTTCTGTTCGTTTCTTATGGCGAACAAAGAACAGCAGGATATTTCATCGAGGTTAAAAAGGTCTACGATAGAAAAGGCACTCTTGTGGTGCAGGCGGTGCTTCTGGGTCCGCCAGAAGGGAGCATGAGTGCCCAGGTGATCAACTGCCCCTACCTCCTGATGACGGTTCCTCGTGGAGACTTTCACAGGGTCGAACTTATCGACGGGATCGGTGAGGTACAAGCCTACAAGAGTCTCTGAACAGGTCTCCACGGGGTGCACGAGTGCTGAGCGCATTATAGCACTGTTTCGGCAGCTTTGCCGAGAATGCCAAGATCCTCAGCAAGGTCGAGCAGCGTATAGCGTCCCCGAATGAGGATTGCATCGCGAACATCGGTGCACACCTCTTCCTTGCGTCTCCCAAGATGGGTATAGTGGGAGCACGCACCGCACTCCTGAAGCGCCTTTACTACAGGTCCTGTTGGCCGAATGTAGGGATCGAGCTCGTTCCATATTTCTTCCCATTGATCCAGGATCATCTCAATTTCCTTCAGTTTTTCATTCCAATCCATATATTTCTGAAAGTACTCCTCACATACACCATCCGCATACCGGCCGAACTTCTTCTTTATCGACTCCTTAACAGACTCTCGAGACGGGTATACACGCTTTAACATGGATAAACTCACCTTTTTTTTCACGGGATAATTCCGGATGAACTCGTAAAGACGGAGCATCATTATGGTTGCAACACCCACCTGCACACCGTGAAACTCCTTTTTCCTTCCCTCCTTGAGGGCTATCAAATCCCAGTAATGGGCGATGAGATGCTCTGCACCGGAAGACGGTGTCGATGTTCCGATAACGGTCATGGACAGCCCGGATCGCATGATACCGTCTGTGAGAACCCCGATCCCGTGTTCTGTACGCTTGGCCATCTCCCGGGCCGATTCCAGGTAGAGAGGTTCACTCCTGTCGGTAATCCGGAAAGGAACGGGACAGAAATAACTGTTCTTAACGAGTTGAGAGAGCTTCCAGTCTGCGTTGCATACTGATTTCGACACGATGTCTCCCAGTCCGGAGCGGATCATCTCAATCGGCGAATCCATTAATATTGAGAGATCCGCAATCACCGCCTTCGCAGGCGGTACCATGAGCGTCTTCTTTATACCCTTATCGGTGAGTGCAGCCATGGACGAGGTATAGCCATTCATAGAAGGAGCGGTCGCAATGAGAAAGAATGGGAGCCCGAGGTAAGAGGATGCGTTCTTTGTCAGATCGCTGATGACGCCTGATCCGATGGATATAAGAAAGTTAATATTCTCGTCGATACCTTCGGCGACTTCTCTTGAAAGATCAACCTCCGGTTGCAACTCCTTCCTACCGTCTCCCACAGGATAGGAAACAAAGTCGATGCGCTGCGCCCTCAAGCGCTCCAGAGGTTTATGTATAACACTTTTTTCGATTTTTTTGTCATAGATCACACCTCCAGTACCGGAGAGGCCCCTGATACCCATTTGATCACCAACCTCTTCAAGTGCGTCTCTTCTGACCGCCAAATATTCTATGGGGATCGAATGGATCCGACCGCATATACAGTCAAAGGTGACCCCCATCAGATCGACGGTTTCCCTTTCCAGTATCTCCTCAAGCTCAATCGCCCGTCTGTTGATCTCCACCGGACCATACTCCTCATAATCATTATCTTAAAGATACTAACCCTTGACTATCTGGACAAAATGAAATAACAATACTTGCCATGGAATATATGGAATATTATGAAGTATACGATAAGAAGGGGAATCCCACTGGAGTTGTAGAAAGCAGGGAGACGGTCCATGATAAAGGTCTCTGGCATGCGACCGTGCATGTATGGATCTATACGGAGGGAGGCGCGATACTCATCCAGAAGAGATCCCGGGGCAAGGATTCTCATCCAGGTTTATGGGACATATCGCTCAAACCGGACAGGGAGGAAGTAGCGACTTTCTGCCTTTTCAACATCAGAGACCTGAGAAATCTTCTCGCTGATCCTGCGAGAAGAACCGGATTCGTACCCCACGGTGAATAGTACTACTACTGAATATTAAGGGAAATAGAAGAAAGGAGGGACGGGACGCCCTGAACTGCCGCATCACTTATTTTAAGAGGATCTTACTCTCTGAATACGCAGATACCTCCCATCAACACAAGGACTTGAGGCATGTTCTCGTTCACTCCACCCCAAGACGCTTCAGAAACTCCTCTTCACTCACCACGATGGTGCCAAACTCCCTCGCCTTATCCAGTTTGCTGCCGGGATACACCCCGACAAGGAGGTGGGTGGTCTTACCGGTCACACTGGATGATACCTTCCCACCCCTCTTTTTCACCTCCTCCATTGCGAGCTCACGCGGCTTGAACCGTTCGAAGCTGCCTGTTACGCACCAGACCTCGCCTGCAAAGAGCTTCGGATACTCCTCACCTTCTGCTTCCTCCTCAACTGTGAATCGCAGGCCTGCATCCCTGAGCCTCCGGATCATCCCCCGCACGGAGGGATCGTTCAACTGACGTATGGCTTTTTCTGCGATCTTTGGACCAATACCGTGGATCCCTTCGAACACCGACGGGTCTCCTTTTGAAACCGCCTCCAGGAGCCTGTCTATAGAATTGTATCCAGCCTCGATGAGGAGCTCAACGACTTTTGGTCCAATCTCGTCGAGTCCGAGAGATGTGAGCACAACCGAATAGGGCTGCAGCTTACTCTTTTCGATCCCCTCTCTGATGAGCTGGATCTTTTTATCTCCAAAGCCTTCCCTCCCCTTGAGTGCATCGACATCGAAAAAGTAGATATCCGGGATATCGGAAATCAAACCGAATTCCAGAAGCCGTCTGATGGTCTCGGGCCCCAGGTTTTCAATATCCATCTGCCCTCTAGCCGCAAAAAAGGAGAGCCTTCCAAATACCCTGGCCGGGCAATCTATATTCGGACAGAAGTGGTGCGCTCCATCCTGTATGAGAGCACTGCTGCATACCGGGCACCGAGAGGGGAGCACATAGGTCCTGTTTCCCTCGTCGTTCTTTTCGAGCACCTCCTCCACCGCAGGTATCACGTCTCCTCTCCTGCTTACCGCAACCGTATCACCGAGGGCGACATCCAGACTGCTCACATAGTCCTGATTGTGAAGCGTCACATTGCTCACCGTGCTCCCGGATATGTTCACCGGTTTGATCCGGGCAACCGGAGTGACCCTCCCCGTCCTGCCCACCTGTGCTTCTATGCCGAGTATCTTGGAAACTGCCTGGGGGGACTCAAATTTGTATGCAACTGCCCATCTGGGATGATGTGCGGTGTGTCCAAGTCGCTCCCTGGTCAAGTTGTCATTCACCTTGACCACAAGCCCGTCGACCTCGTAGGGCAAACGTTCCCTCTCCTCCATCTTCCTCTTCATGTATCCGTGCATTTTGTCGACCCCCCCTCGTACCCAGTCCGGGTGGGCCGTAAACAGGTATCCATACTTCTGATGCGCTGAACCTCTCGCAGAGAAAAAACCCACGTCCCTTCCAGTTCTAAAGCCGAGTTCAGAGAGCAGGTGAAGTACTTCGATGTGGGTTGCGATGCTCCCTTCAGAGAAAGATCCTTCATACACAAAGGAACGAAGCGGTATCTTAGCGACATCGCTGCTTTTTTTTCGCCTTAGGCTTCCCGCAGCAAAGTTACGTGGGTTCGCATAGATATTGTCCATTCCCCTGTTCAGCTCAGTGAAGTCAGTAATATCGATGTAGATTTCTCCTCGAAAATAGGCGGTTACTGCTCGTGCGAGCGCAAGCGGGATGTCCCTTATGGTACGTACATTCTCTGTGATATCGTTTCCCGTAAACCCGTCACCCCTAGTCACGGCCCTTCTAAGCATTCCCCCCTCGTAGTGCAGGACGATTGTCGATCCGTCGACTTTTTCTTCGACTACAAAGGCAGGATCCTCTGCCATATCAAGGCTCGTTTTCTCGATCCACTCCTCAAGTTCTGTCCCGGTGTACACCTTGTCAAGGCTCAGCATTGGGAAAGGATGGGCCACTTCTGGAAATTCGTTGTCAAGATCAGAACCAACCCTGCTTGTCGGGCTGTCAGGGAGTACAAGTTCGGGCCACTTTTTTTCAAGGGAAAGAAGCTCGTCAAAGAGTGCATCATACTCCCTGTCCGAGATCTCGGGCCGTGCTTTCCTGTAGTAGAGGTCCTGATGGCGCTTAACCTCGACTGTAAGGAGGGCGATTCTCTTCCTCGCCTCTTCTCTATCCATACTGTGAACCTCTGCACTGTGGCCTCGTTTTAAAAAAAATAAAATAATTATCGATAAATGGCCATACAATCTTGTGGACAGTCGAAATACGACGTGCAAAGATGTGAGAGGGCTCGAAAGAGGAATAAAAGAAACCTATGAGTCGATTGCAGGTGAATGAAACCGTGTGGACGGTTCGGTCACTTGGGGATCGAGAAGTAGAAAACGCTTCCCTTGTCTTCCTCAGCCTCGACCCATACCTTGCCTTTGAACATCTCCACCGCTTTCTTCACAAAGGCAAGGCCCACCCCATATCCATCCTCCGGACCCATGTTAATTCCACGCTCATAGATTTTGAATATTCTCTCCCGATCACGTTCAGGAATGCCTGGACCGTTGTCCCGGATATAGAAGTGTAGATTGTTACCGGCATCCTCTTTTCCTACCTCGATCACCGGCTTTCTGCCCCTCACCGAGTACTTAAGACTATTCTGGATAAGGTTGAGAAGTATGTGATAGAATACAGACCTGTCGTAGCGGATGCTTGTTTCATCAATGTTGTTCAAGATCCGTGCACCACTTGCGCGTATGTCGTCTTCCAGCACCACAAGGACCTCGTCGAGCACACCTGAAGGGTCAAACTCCTGAATCGATAGGGTGCTGTCGTTGAGCTTTATAAATGAGAGGAGCCGCCTGATGAAATGAAATGTGTTTCTGCAATTCTCTTCGATCCTGAGCACATAGGTATTCAGGTCTTCATTCTGCTCGAGTAGCTTATCCATTTCATTCTTTATGAGGCCGATATACCCTTCGATGGAGGCGAGCGGTGTCTGCAGGTCGTGAGACACGATGTGGACGAACTCCTCCATCTCTTTGTTCAACATCAAGAGCCTGCTGTTTTTCTCCTCCAGATTCTTGTGGATAATCGAATTCTCGATTGAGATTCCCGCGAGCTGGGAGATTGCCACCATGAGCGCGAGGTCTCTCTGGGAAAAGCTCCCTTCGACCTTGTTTATTGCCTCAACCACACCGAGGATCTTTTCGTTCTTTTTAATCGGTACGCAAATGAGTGATTTTGTTGTGAGATGGGTAATCCTGTCGATGCCCGAGTAGAATCGATCATCTTTGGACACATCCTCAACCACGACCGGTTCATCACGCTCGAACACCCAGCCTGCAAATCCCCTCCCTCTTGGTATGGTCAAACCCTCAATTTCCCGCGCCCCTGCTCCAGAGGCCGCATAGAAAACGAGAGCATCTCGTACCTGGTCGTAGAGTATGACCGAGCTCGCTTCGCAGTGCAGGACGTTCTTCACCCTGAACATGATGGTGTCTATGACGTTATCGAAATCGAGCTGGGAGGTAAAATCCTGCCCTATCTGGTTCAGGAGCATAATATCGCTGTAGGAAATGGTACTGTTTTCCCCTTCTGGAAGCATCGCAGGCTCTGTGAAAGAATATTTTGACCGTCTAACTATAGATTTATAAAACATAATATATCCAATGTCAATACCAATAATCGCTTTATTTCTATTGTGCCGGGGATTATCCGCACTGATCTATCGTCGGGAGGAGTATACGGTATTGCCCAACCTTACCACCCTGAAAATTAGAAAAAAAGCTCCTGTGCACAAAAGGAGGGGAAAACTGAAAAATCTCATGGAAAGCTTCAACCCCACCCGGTCGGCAACTATTCCAAAAAGCAACGGGCTGGAAGAATATGCGATTGCGGTAATGGACACGAAATATCCGAAGGCTTCCCCCTTCCCCTTTTTCCTGCTCATCTGAGCAATAATCATATCCATCGCAGGCCATGATCCATAGTAAGTTCCCCCAAGCAGAATGAGGTTGAGAGGGAGGACCCACAGAGGAGGAGTATAGCTCATGAGAAGGATAAGGGGAAAAATAACTCCAGTCGCAATGAGAAGCACAGGATAGGGGCTCCGAATATCACAGAGTTTTCCCACAATTGGAGTAAAAATAAGCCCGCCTATAAAGTAAATGCTGGTCGCAAAGCTTGCCATATCCTTGCCGAGTCCCACTTCCCTCACGAGATATGTAGGGGTGAAGTTCACCACTGAGATGATACTGAATAACCGAAGGGCAATGACAACAAGTAATATAACAAAGAGAATGTCAGGGGGCTTGTTCCTGTCTGTTTCATGAGAAACAATCTCTTTGAGATGCACACTCCCGAACTGAAGCATACGCCCCGACCAGAGAAATATGGATCCCATTATGAGTCCTGGTAAGCTAGTGATTATGATGATGTTCCTCAAGCTTAACTGTTTGAGTAGAAAACCGTGGAGGAAAAACATGGCGAAGATCGCAACTGACCCGTAGAACTCGAACATACCGTATGCCATACCCTTTCTACTCTCCGTTGTCTCCTCTATTTCTGCATAAGTGGCGGGATGAAAGGAGGCCACGCCGATACCTGCAGTGAGAAGGAGGACGACGAACACGCTCAGTCGCTCCATGAATGCGGCACCAATGAGAAATATCGAAGCACTCAGGAATCCAGCACTCAAGATTATGTGACGGGGAAAGCGGTCAGAAATTCTTCCCAGGATGAATGAGAAAAGTGCGGCAACACCGAGAAAGGCGGTGAGTATCCCGCCTGCTGTTCCATAGGTTAAGTGAAACTGCTCAATAATAAGAGGAAGAATGGAGGGAAGAAGGAACCAGTAGATATCATTAACTCCATGTCCAACATTTCTCAGGATAACGGCACTTCTCTTCATCATTTATCCCCACAAATGAGTTAAGAATTACTGTCTATGTCTCAGTGCAGCAGAAGCACCGTTATATAGTTGATCTCTTACGGCTTTACCACAACGCCGAGATTCAATTTTCTGTGTAAGATAATGCATCGCTTTAGTTTAGTAAAGTGGCAATAATTTTAGTGTGGTAACGAAGGGATACACCCTATTTGTGGGATTTGAGTAAAAACCGTATTGAGGCACTTCAGGTTGGATGCAAACGGAGATTTGTCAGAAACCCTATGGAGGACTCTTGGGAGTGAAGCTAACGCGGTTATAGGTATAACGGTGGGTCAAGTTTGAGCGGTTCTGTTTATGTACGCCTCAATCTCATGGACGATGGCCCGTATACTGCCCCTACCGGCCATCCTCTGCATTCCGTCATCCCTGGCTTTTTTGAGGAGCTTCTTATCTCTCAACACCTCGTGCACACTCCGGTAGATTCGCTCCGGTTCCGGGGGAAAGATAAAGAGGGCTTCACCGAGAAGCTTTTTCTGTGCACGGAGGAACTTCTCTGTGATCTGCGGTCCGTTCCCCCAGAAGGCGAATACCGGCTTTCCGAGCCCTGCTGCCTGCTCATTCGCGGTACCTGAAAGGCCGATGACTGCGATCGACTCAGAGAGGATGTTCCCAAAGAGTTTCTTTGAAAAGAAAAGCTCAATATCGCTTCTATCCACGCGGTACGCCTCAAATGAATCAGTTGTACCGAAGGCAGTGACTTGATTTGTTATCCTCTTCAGGCCGTATCTCCTTTCGAGGACTCCTATGTCAAGGTTCGGGGGAAAGGCAACGGCAAAGAGGAGACTACTCTCCTCTCCTGCACCCCGCTTGAGACATGCGAGCGTTTCGATGATGTTCCCAAAGTTCTCGTAGGCCTCCTTCTTGCTACCCGGCAGTATCCCGATGACCATTCTGTCCGCAGGAAAGACCGGTTCTTCACTGATTGTAAAACAGTCCATCATCGGATTGCCTGCCGAATAGACCAGTTTCAATCCCTTTCGAAGGAGGTAATCACGGGTTTTGGTATCTCGTACGATGACGAGGCCGGCATACAACTTCAGCCACCATCGTTCGAGGGCGCTATAGTGAAGCTTAAAAGGTTTTTTACTCGCGTACCACTCGGACTGCTGAAGCCCGATGAAGATCCTGTTCTCCCTTGTGAGCCTGGAAAAGAATCCCGTGAAGAGGAGCAAATAGGGATCACCCACTACGATGAGCAGCTCGCAATCCACGGATGCCTTCCTGATCTCAAGACCCATCCGACAGGTCTTGAAAAAAAGACCGTTCCAGATATCAATGAAAAAATCCCTCGGGCTTCTCACAAACCCTTCGCTGGGGAGATCGATCCCCCGACCGACAAGCTGAATGCCGAGCTGTTCGTAGAACCTGCCCTGTCCGACCGTTGGATATCCGGCAAGCCTGTGTCCGGGAAAAAGGGTACGGTACTCCTGCGCAATATGCGCCGCCACATTGTCCTCACCATACCCATTCGAAACGAACAGAATGCGCTTTCCCTCTCCCATTCAGGAACATACCTCCCGGTTTTTCCCCCACACCTCATTCATGATAATGCTGACTGGGCTCTTATCCGGTTTGAAGCGGGCAAGTTTCTGCCTGATGCTCTGAGCCATGCCACTTTCAAGTATCTCAATGATCTTCCTCGTGATATCATCGGTTTGAATCACCCCGAAGAGCTCGGGGAAAACCTCTTCATTCTCATAAATGTTTGGAAGTGCTGCAAAGCGAAACTTTTGGATGTAGCGCAGAACCGCCTTTTTAAGCACAGGTTTTCCCACAAGGGGAATCCACTTCAGGAGCCCGAATACCCCTTCAATGGGTATCACTTCCGGCTTGTTCATCGGGGAGACGACCAGGGAGGGGATTCCTCTGTAGGCAAGTTGCACAGTATTCGTGCCCGGGAGAGTCACCGAGAAATCGACCCCCTCCCCCCAGAACTCGAGACCGCCCTCAAGCACATATACACGCTTTCCGTTCCGAAGCTCTATAAATGACCCTTTCCCTTCCACAGGATCTGAGAGAGCGCCGGTAAGGCTCTCCATTTCCCGGATCTTCCCTCCCAGTGAAAGCGCTTTCTCGAGCAATTCCGAACCAACGAAAGGCGATTTGAGGACAAAAGCTCGTACATCCTTCCTTCGTTCGGTCATATCATCTATTACCTTGAGAAATACAGGAAGCATGTACTTCACCTCGAAATCCCTGCTCCCTGGCAGGAACACAACCATCAGATCGTTACTCTTTAAATTGAGTGCCCTTCTCGCTTCATCGCGTCTCCTCAGCGACTTCATGGAGTTGTATACCAGGTCGCCTGTGACGATGAGCTTCTCCTCCGGGCATCCGTGCCGGCGGAGCTTTTCCTTCACGTATCCGCTTCTCACGAAAATCTTCTCATAGAACCGCTCCCACCCCGTATTGTTGGTGTAGGCGTAAAGCCTGTGCTTTCCCCTGATCCGGCGTCTTAACAGAACGGGGTGCATCAGGTCGCCGCCAAGCGAGAACATGATACCTTCCCTTTTGAAACCATACTTCTTTCTTCCCATACCTGTAGTCAGGAGCTTCAGATACTCCGAAGGCCTGATGACCGCCTCGATTCCCTCAAATCCCCGGGCAACGAGGTGCTCGGTACCAGAAGAAAACTGGCAGGGGTGCACAATCAGGAGTGCCCTGTACCGATCCCTGAGCTCATTTCTGGAGGTCACCTCCTCGAGCACCGGAAGAACCCAGGTGGATACCTCTCCCGGACCATTTGAAAAGAAAAGTAAGTCCTCTTTTTTCACACTTCTCCCTTTATATATATGCGGCCTTGCTGTTTGAGTCAGCAATCGAAGATAATGAAAATGGGTATTTTTCCTTGTGCTTTTTTCTCATACGGGCGGTACTTTTGTACCGCAGGGCACCGCCAAGCCTATATAAAGCAATTCTTGATGATGTTCTATCGATCTTTTATTAAGCCCATTTTCCTACTAGAGGGACGGTCAATCATGTAGTGGCGTTTACCATCCCTCACACCATCGAAATATCCCTTGTATCGGATGAGAAGCCGAAGAATCCCTCTGAAGGCTGAAATCTTACTCTTCGAGAGAAACCAGTTCCGACATCCCAGTATTCGGACCGCTGCCTGAAGGGGCCGATTGTTGATGAGCGTGAACCTCCTCACCCATGGAAGGGGATGGTTTTTATAAAAATAAACGGCACTGAATCCCCGTTCGCGTTCCTTCTCGTACACCCTTTCCGGCTCCAGGGAGTGATCCGGAGGATCGTAATGATATCCGTAAATCCTTTTCTTTACAGATATGATTCCCTTCTCTTTGAGGTGAACTCCCAGGTCGAAATCCTCCCACCCGTAGACACTATACCCTTCGTCGAAAAGGCCAGCATCGATGAGATGGGTCTTCAGCACCGATGCGTTACCTGTTGCGAGAAAAGCAGCATTTATGTCTTTCAGTTTCCACCCCGCTGCAAATGGATTTTCGATACTCCTGGTATGAATGACCCTTCCCATAACGACGGTCCGGTCGTCCGGGGAGTGGCTTTCCACATGCTTTTTGACGAAAGAGCACTCCACAAAGATGTCATCATCGGCGAAGACGATCAACGGGTTACTGGAGAGAATGATGCCTATGTTCCGTGCAACCGAGCGGCCTGACTTTACGATCCTGGTAAACCGCAGGAAGACCGGTTGAAGT
>Ga0209427_10007337_pt1 | contig 12484 bp, 16 predicted proteins | sample DeeMarSWOR136_30_FD_187465 | JGI IMG/M metagenome (GOLD analysis project Ga0209427, IMG submission 187465) | Marine sediment microbial communities from White Oak River estuary, North Carolina - WOR-1-36_30 (SPAdes) (version 2) | ecosystem: Environmental > Aquatic > Marine > Intertidal zone >... | reverse complement strand
TATTGTGTTTAAAATATAATTAAATATTGAATTAAATATTGAATTTTGAATTTAAACTTTCACATACAAAATTTTTTAAATTAAATTTAAATTTTTGAAATAATACCAAAAGTTGCGGGAAATTTTTGCTCGTGATAGAAAAATTTATATCAAGATCAACCCTGACAAAGCAAAACCCAAAAAAGTCAACGAATTTATAATCAATTTAAAATGCATTCACTATTCGTTCAAGCATTTCATCGTATAACTCTGAAATCCTAATACAACACCAAAACTTAAAAAATGGTTAAATTAAAGGTCCTGGAATTGAGGAAATATTTATCGGCTAAAGAGAATAAGGAACTTGTGGATGAGATTGTGGGATTAGTTAAACTGTTCCCGAATGTAAAAGAATATTATGCATCCGGGTTGAATCCCCGCTCTGAGGATGAACTCCTAAAGAAATATAAAAAAATAATAAGAAATGAATTTTACCCGGACAGAGGTTTTCCAAAGTGGAGGTATTCGGTAGCAAAGAAAGCAATTTCCGATTTCATGAAGATATCAAATAATCCAAAGAATATAGCGGACTTGATGCTTGTTTATGTGGAAGCGGGAGTTGACTGCACAATGGAATACGGCGATATTGATGAAAATTTTTACTGGAATATGGAGACCATGTTTGATAAAGCTGCCGAATATATATCAAAGAACAATTTAGAGGAAGAATTCCGGGAAAGATGTAAAGAGATTATGGAAAGACCTTCCGGTAAAGTCGGCTGGGGATTCCCTTATGAACTGGAAGAAACTTATAATAAATATTTTAGCCAAATTGAATTTAAAGATGAAACCGAACGAAAATCAAAAAAATAAACTTAAATGAAATCCGAGAATATAAAACAAAACTTGATGGAACATGCATATAAACATTGGGAAGTTGGAGAATACAAAAAGGCAATAGAATGCTATGAGCGAGTATTAGAGAATAATCCAAATGATGCAGAAGCGCATTACGGTCTTGGGTGTATGTTGAAAAATTTAAATAGATTTGAAGAAGCAGAGAGGGAATACAGGGAAGCGATAAGGATTAATCCTGAATATTCAGATGCGCATTACAATTTTGGAAATTTATTGAAAAATTCAAATAGATTTGATGAAGCAGAGAAAGAGTATAGGGAAGCGATAAATATCAATCCAAATTATGCAGATGCACACTACAATTTAGGACTTTTGTTATATAATTTGAATAGATTTGAAGAAGCAGAGAGGGAATACAATAAAGCGATAAGGATTAATCCCAATGATGCAGATGCACACACTAGTTTAGGGAACTTATTGATAGATTTAGAAAAATGTGAAGAAGCAGAGAGGGAATACAGAAAAGCGATAGAAATTGATTCCAATGATGCATTAGCACACTACAATCTTGGAATTTTATTAGATGATTTAAGTAGATATAAAGAAGCAGAGAGGGAATACAGGGAAGCAATAAGGATAAACACTGAATATTCAGAAGCCCACAACAATTTAGGATGTTTATTGCAAAATTTAAACCGATTTGATGAAGCAGAGAAAGAGTATAGGGAAGCAATAAGAATAAACCCAGATAACACAAACGCGCGTATTAATTTAAAAAAAATTGAAAAATAAAATTAATTCAAAAAATTAAGAATGAACAACCGGGAATTAAAACTAATACTCTCTGAAGGAGAAACATCCAAAATTGAGTTCAAAGAAAATATCAAAAATATTGATAAGGAGATTGTTGCTTTCGCTAATTCTTCCGGGGGCAGGATTTTTCTTGGGGTCGGAGATGATAACACCATCAAAGGAATAAAAGTCACAAATGAATTGAAGTCACGAATTCAGGATACTGCAAACAACTGCAAGCCGAAAATAGACATTAATTTAAGCGTTGTTGACGGTACTGACAATGTTCTTATTGTGGATGTTTCCGAAGGCAGGAATAAACCCTACATGTGCAAGGAGGGATTTTTTGCACGCATCGGACCGAATTCTCAAAAATTATCGCGGGATGAGATACTGAAAATTGCAATTAAAGAGGGCAGGGTAAGGTATGATGAAGAAATAAATACTAAATTTGATTTTAATAATGACTTTGATGAGAAAGGATTCCTGAATTTTCTGGAAGAGTCCGGGATAACGGCTAACCTGCCTTATGAAAATATCCTTGTTAATATGAATCTTGCCGAAAAAAAGAATGGCAGTTATTACTTCAAAAACGCAGTTCCGTTATTTTTCTCAAAAAATATTAGGAAATTCAATACCTCTGCATACACCACTTGCATTCTCTTCAAGGGAAATACGCGGTCTTATATCATTGACAGAAAGGACTTTGACGGCAATCTCGCGGAGCAGGTTGAAGATGCCCTGAATTTTGTAAAGAAAAACACACTTCTTGCGTATCAAATCAAGGACATCGTAAGGAAAGAAATCCCGCAGTACCCGGTTGATGCGGTAAGGGAGGGAATAGTAAATGCAGTAATGCATAGGGATTATTTTGAAACGGGGAGCAATGTTTTTGTTTATATTTATGATGATTTTATTGAAATTGTAAATCCCGGCGGGTTGTTTGGAATAAGCAGGGATCAGTTAGGAAAAATATGTATGAGAAGAAATGAACGGATTGCTGATTTATTTAAAATCAGAGGTCTGGTTGAAAAAGCAGGAACAGGCATTCAAAGAATGAAGGACGCGATGAGAAAGGATGGATTGAAAGAGCTGGAGATTGATGTTTCTGAAAACTTCTTTATAGCAACATTTTACGGCCATAAGAGAAAGGAACTTGGTAAAATCTCTGAGGGCAGAGGTGTTATTGAGTTAAATGAGAGACAGGAAATGGCTTTAGAATATCTTTCTAATCATGACTACATTACAACCAATATACTCTCTAAAATTGCAGGCGTAAGTGAGAGACAAGCAAGATATGATCTAAAGGATCTATCAAAAAAGGATATTTTGTCAATAAAAGGTACGACAAAGGCACGGCAATATTTTCTGAAAATTCGGCAAAATTCGGCAAATTCGGAAAGGATGTTATAAAACCTTAAATCATGACAATAGATGACAGATAATCCGTGTTAAGAAAAATGAACATTGAAGAATCAACTTTTGAAAAAAAGTTGTGTTGACAATGATTACAAAAAAATGACCTTTCAAACTCCTCTTGAAAAAAATCAAAAACAAATTGTAGGGGGCAAAGCCGGGAAAAAGAGATATTATGTTTTAATGTGACACCTCAATAGCATCTATGTCATATTATGTCACATTAAGATGGTGGCATATTACCTATTATCGGATAAATGGGTAGGGAACAGAGTTATTAATGTGACATTTCAATAGCATCTATGTCACATTATGTCACATTATGTCACATTAAGACGGGCGTTGTGAAAAGAACAGATAAAAGAAGGAGAGATGTGCATTATGTTCATGCATAATTTATGGGACATTATGGGACATAAGAAATAAATTCATAGAGGGGTGGAAGAAGAACATATTGCAGATTATCGGATAAATGAGTAAAAATAGGTAACAATAAAAATATGGATTTAAAAAAATAATAAAAAATGCCAGCCGACCTGAAAAAATTAATAAAAAATTCACTCTTAAAAGCAAAGAAAGAAGGTAAACTCCAGTCAGCAGTCCAGAAATCAATAAAAAATCTTGCGGAAAATGACATAAATCTTGAGGACATGATCGTAGGAGGTCTTGCAAAGAGCTTTTCTAAACTTCCATTGCAGGTTGGAGAAATCATAGAGCATTATGCCGGAAAAGTCCCGGAATCGGGAAAATGGACATCGGAAGCAATAATTGCGGGCTTTAATACGCTTTCTGTAAATATCCGCGGGAAAGTTATAAAACGACTTGCGGATGAAGAAGAACCTGCGGCAAGGGAGTGGGCAATGTATATGTTCATTAAAAATTACGATAATTTTTACCGTGATATGAGGGAAGAAATTTTAATTAAATTTTCAGGTGACGGGGATGTAAATGTTAAATCCGCAGTTCTGCTTGTAATTGTTATGAAATTTTTTGAACTGCCTGAAAATTTACAAAAATTATTAAAAAAATTTGCAGCAGACAATAATCCTGAAATGCGGGCAATAACCGCTCATGCCTTAGCATGGAAATTCAAAGAAATAATGCCTTTTGGAAATTTATTGAAAAATCTTGCAGGGGACAAAGATGAAGGGGTGAGAAAAGCCGTTTCTTACGCGATTGTGAAAAACTTCTGGAATTTAGATGATGATACACAAAAAATTCTTGTTAATCTTTCAAAAGACGAATCAATTTATGTAAGAAAAGGTGTCTTGAATGCGGTAATTACAAATAAAGGGCTTCCGGTTTACGATGAAATCCTCGTTAATTTAAATAAAGATGAAAAAATGAGGGGCTACATTGAAGAACTGGCTGATTCTTATTCTTCCCGAATTTAATTGAAATTCAATTTTGCCTGTTTTTGCTTAAAGTACTTCTGTTCCCATAAGGAGTATAACCAGAAATGCCACCGCGGTCATCAATAACACGAGGAGCATCACATATAGGGTTTTGTTTGTTTCGGATCCGACATTCATTTTAAAATTTTAATTTTATAAATTTTTAATTTATTTATATTATATTATGTTATTTATTTAGGTTATATTATATATAAGTTTTCTTTATTTATAAATAAATAAAATTTACCCGTAAATAAGATTGAACCCGGAACAACTTGAAAATTTCATAGGCATAGAAACCTGCAAGTCAAAAACAGAAGGCATCGGCGGGATTATAAAACAAACTCCCGGGGACTTTGTAGTTGAGGAAATTACACCCGGAAAGAAAGTTCTTGAGGTTAATTTTGAAAATGAAATTAAAGAAATTAAAGAAATTAAAGAAAATTTTAAAGGCGAATTTGCTCACTGCGTCCTTCAGAAATACAACTGGGACACGATGCGCGCGGTAAAAGAAATTTCAAAAAGATTGCACATAAGCCAAAAGCGCATCGGCTTTGCGGGAACAAAGGATAAAAGAGCGATTACTACACAGCGAATTTCCATTTACAATGTTTCGCCTGAAAATTTAATGAAAATTAAAATTAAGGACATGGTTCTTGGAAATTTTCAATACTCTGACGATAAAATTGACCTCGGCGATTTGTGGGGCAACAGGTTCACGATAACCGTCAGGAATATAAATTTAAATTCAGGTGAAATTGCGAAAAGAATTGAAAAAATCGCAGGAGAATTAAAATACGGGTTTCCAAACTTTTTCGGGGTCCAGAGATTCGGAACCGTAAGACCGATAACGCATCTTGTCGGGAAGGAAATTTTAAAACAAAATTTTAAAAAAGCGGTGATGATTTACCTCTGTGATGTTTACGAAGATGAAAGTTTAGAGTCCGCAAAAGCAAGAGGAAAACTTACGGAAACAGGAGATTTCAAGGATGCACTTGAAAACTTCCCGAAACATCTTGGTTATGAGACGGCAATGCTGAATGCACTCGCAGAAAACAGGGAAGATTACACGGGAGCTTTAAAGGTTCTCCCGAAAAAATTAAGGATGCTTTTTGTTCACGCCTACCAGGGTTTTATATTCAACAGGGCGTTAAGCAGGTACATTAAAGGCGGTTTTTATGTTGAGCGGCTCCCGCTTGTCGGCTATGAAACAATTCCCGATGAGATAAGTGCCGACATACTGGAATCGGAAAAAATAAAGCAGGAAAATTTTAAAATAAATTACATGAAGGATTTAAGTTCAAAAGGACAGGTAAGGGAGTGCTTTGTCCCGTTTTATGATTTTAAAATCCTAAAAACCGGGGAGGACGAATTAAACGAAGGAAAAAATAAAATAATAATTCGGTTCTCGCTCCCGAAAGGGTGTTACGCGACATGTCTTTTGAGGGAGTTTATGAAGGGTTGATAAGGGATTTGTAAATTTAAATCAGCAAATTCTCGGTATTAACTTCCCCGTCGGGACTTCAAGAGGTCGCATGCCAACGATTGTTCTTACAAAAACCCCCCTGCCTTTTGAAACCTCCCCGATTATCGCCGAATCATTATTAAATTTTTTTAATATTTTCAATGCATCTTCAGCGTGTTCCTTTTTAACCCCGCAGACAATTCTTCCCTCGCATGCGATTTCATAAAAACTTAAACCAAGTAACTCGCATACCGCCGCAACCTCCCGCTTAACGGGAATTTTCTCCTCATCAAGAATTATTTTAACATTACTTTTTTCTGCCATCTCATTCAACACAGCGGCAATGCCCCCTCGCGTCGGGTCTTTCATCGCAGTAACATATTTTGAAACTGCTCGCGATTCCTTGATAACCGGGGCGCAGTCAGAAACAAGTTCTGTTTCGTAGTCAAATCTCTTGCTCAGAAGGGCTATCCCGTGGTCCCCGATTGAACCTGAAACAATTATCTTATCGCCGGCGGATAATCCCGAATTTGAAATAATATTTTTTGCAAAACCAATCCCGGAAGTATTAATCACGATTTTATCAATGCCTCCCTTATTCATGACCTTCGTATCTCCCGTAACCACAGGAATACCTGTCTTTTTCGAAACCTCGCCGATAGAAAATATTATTTTCATCAGGTCGTCTTCTGAAAATCCCTCCTCAATTACCAGCGCCAGGGATATTCCGGAAGGCTTTGCGCCCATAACCGCGAGATCATTTATCGTCCCGCAGAGAGCCAGTTTACCGATGTCGCCGCCGGGAAAGAAAATAGGGTTTACCGTGTATGAGTCGGTTGTAAAAACGAGATTTTTATTAATATTTTTTAATTTCAGGGTTGCTGCGTCGTCGTTTATATTCTTCCAATTATCTTTAAGTTTTAATTTATCTCTTATTTTTTCAATTAATTTCTGCATTTGTTTTCCGCCCGATCCTTCGTTTAGGGTTATCATTTTATTGTTTTTAGAAATCAATGTGTTTGTATCAAGCACTATAATCATCTTGACTATTTTCTTTTTTCTTTTCTATATGCTTCAATCTCTGTTTCAACATCTTTTTTTGTTATTCCTTTTTTCTTTGCCTTATTCCACAGCGGCGAGAAATCCCTTTCCAAAAGACCTTTATCTTCTGCCTCTATCAGTTTAAGTGTAATTTCATCTCCTGTTGCGCACACCATGAGCGGCTCACCCTCATGGATTCCGATTCCCGCACTTATACTTTTTGGGATTATAATGCTTCCGTCCGGCATTGCTTTGACTATTTCACATTCCATTTTAAAATTTATTTTAAAAGTTAAAATTATTTATAATTTTTCAGATTTTTAATTGTAATTAATTTTTGGGATTATTAGATTATTGATAAATTTGTTGATTTTTGATGTTGTTGTTCATACCTTCATGTATGTTGTTTGCACAATTATTGTTTAAATAATTTTTGGAAGATTCTTTGCCCCGTGAATGATCAGCACTATATAAACCGCTTTATCACTGAGTTTATACACTATTCTATAATTTTGATAAATGATTTCTCTTATGTTCGGATTATTGTATTCGGGTACTACTCTTCCTATTCTTGGAAATATCTTTAATGTTTCAATAGATAACAATACCTTTTTTGCAAAATTACTGGCATAATACTCTGAATCCATGGAAATATACCTGACTATATCTTCAAAACTATTTATCCCGTCATCAGTCCATATAATTTTTTCTATTTTATCCATCCGGATATTCTTTTCTTTGCTTCTTCATGGCTTATAACTCTGCCTTCTTCAATCTGCTTCAAACTCCTGTCAACTTTCTGCCTGAAATATATTTCAGCCATGATTTCATCATAGTCGGCTTCATCCGGCAGGTTGTTTACCATTTTAATGACTTCGTGTTTTATGGTTTGCATTTTTTATTTTATTCCTTTACTATTTACCGTATCTTTTTCGTTCTGATCTTTGTCAGTAGTTACTCTTATTTCCTGTTTTTTCATCTCTATATTTGTGAATTACTTCTTCAACATTCGCATCTTTAAGTCCCGACTTTCCTGCTTTTTCCATGAAGGGATCAGCGACTTCATCAAAACTTTTCTTTGATGCCTCTATCTTTTTAAGTGTTAATGTATCTTTCTCGCCGAACACTAAAAACCGGTCTTCAGGCGTCATGATCAATTTCTTTTTTATGTTTGCGGGAATAATAATATCTCCTCCGGGCGATACATGGGTTATTGCCACTGGCATTTTTAATTGTAATTAATTTTTGGGATTATTAAATTGAATTTTAAATTTATAATTTCAAAATTTTCACAAAATTCTCCCCTCTCCGTCAATCTCGCCTTTTGTAATCCTGTCTCCCGAAATTGCTTTTCCGTCTTCTGCAAATACAATCGGGACAACCACTACCACCAGTTTCAAAAGCCCTTTTTTGAACCTTATCGCGTTTATCTCTTCTGCCCTGAGCAGTGTCTCTTCGCTTACCACAATGCAGTCAATTTCAGGATCAATTGTTGCAATCCCGTAAGAATCGCTGATTTCAATTACAGAATATTCTTTGCCGGAATTTAAATTTTCAATAAATTCAATTAAATTTTCCTTTCTATTTTCATATTCAAGGGTTTTAACTGCACGAAACCTGTTTGCAAATTCGTCTGATGTAAGCCCGATAATTACGGACTTCCCGAGCTTAAAGGCGGTCTTGAGTATCTCTTCATGCCCTTTATGCAGGATGTTGAATGTCCCGCCTACAACAACTTTATTAAACATTTTTTCTTTAATTACCTTTACTTTCTTTTAAATCTTAAAATTAATTATTAATATGTTTGACGACCTTTACACGCAATTAACAAGCAGAATACCTTACAAGACACTAATATTCGTGCCGGTAGCACTTGCGTTATTAATGTTATTATTAATTCCGAATCTCCCGCTCGGTATTGAATTTAGCGGAGGGACTTCAATTGATGTGACGATAAATAAGGATGTTTCAAATGAAGAAATAGAAAATTTAGAAAGCGAGTTATCGGCGCAGGGTCTGGAGGATGTTAATATTTATTTAAAAAAAACCGTTGCATCGGATAAAAGAACACTGACGGTTGAAACAACAACCCAGGTTGAAAGCGAAAAGGAAGAAGACCTGATTAAAATCATTGAAAAATACAGCGGGCGGCTGAACAAATACGACTCCGCGGAAGCAAAGTTATCCGAAAAACCGTCAAAGGACCAGGTCAGCACTTTATCCCAGAGATTGGGAATATCTTCAGATGACATAAAATACGACGAAAATGAAAATTTATTGAAAATTACCGCTCTTGAACTTGAAGAGGATGAATTGCAGAGCGCATTAAATTATTATTTTGAAAGTAATATCGCGGTTGATGTTTATAAAGGAAATCTTGTGATAAACCCGATAAGCCCGACTCTCGGGGAAACATTTCGGACACAGGGAATGAAAGCACTTCTTATTGCATATATTTTAATGGCATTTGTTATTTTTGTTGCGTTCTCATCCGACATCTCGTTTGAGGCGGTTGCTCTTTCAATCGGATATACCGCTCTTGTTATTATTTTGATAAGTATGAATTTAATTAATAATTTATTTGCCGTTGCAGGGGCGATTGTAATTTATTTAATATTAATGATTGTCTTTATTGTCTATAAATTTGCAGTTCCTGCAAGCGCCGTAATTGCCGCTGCGACCTGTGATGTCATTATTGCATTAGGCGGGATGAGTATTTTCGGTATTGAATTAAAGCCGGCATCACTTGCGGCACTTCTCATGCTTATCGGTTATTCGGTGGATTCCGACATTCTTCTTACATCAAGAACTCTTAAAAGAAAGGTAGGAACTATTAATGAAAGGATAGACAACGCCATGAAAACAGGTCTTACGATGACCGGGACAACACTCATGGCATTACTTACATTACTTATAATCTCATCTATGTTTACTCAAATTGAAATTCTTGCGAACATAACATCTGTTCTTTTAATCGGTTTAATAGGAGATACGATGACGACATGGTTTATGAACGCGGGAATCCTTAAATGGTATCTTGAGCAGCCAAAAAGAAAAAAGAAAAAATTCAAATTCGGTTTTTCAATATTCAGCAGGTAAAAAATGGTTAAAACGGACTATACAAAATTATTAAAAAATTGGAGAATAATCATATTAATAATTTCGGTAGCATTAGCCCTGATCCTGATTCTTGCAAACGGTCTGGATTACGGCATGGACTTTGCAGGGGGCTATGAAATGCAGCTGGAACTTGACTGGAAGGGTATTGAGCCGACGGAATCGGACATGGAAATTGAAAAATCAATCCTTGAAGAAAGATTAAACGCGATGGGATTAAAAGATGTTTCCATAAGACCCTGGGGTAAGGAGCATATCAAAATACAGATTGCCAATGCAACGCCGAGCGAGATAGAAAGAATAGAGGGAATTTTAAAACAGCAGGCGCAGTTTGAAGAAAGGATTGACGGCGAATTGGCGGTTTACGGGGATGAAATTTCCATTGAATTAGGAGTCCAGGGAAGCAGGATTACCCCGCAGGGAGACGGTTTTAAATGGGAAGTTGTCGTAAAACATGATAAGGATGGAGCGTGCCGCTTCGGGGAAGTTGCAACGGGAAAAAAGGGCAAGTCGGTTGATACATTTATTGACCGCCCGAAAAATACGGTAATATTAATTTCAAAAGATACTTATGAATTATTGAATTCTTTAACATCCCTGACTTTAACCGACGGGGGAGATGTTGCACACGGTGATTCTGCAATCCAGGTTATTGAAAGGAGAGCAAATATATCTGTTGTCGTGGTTGGTGTTAGCAGGTTTAAAGAAGATGAAAAAAGCGAAAGTTTAAACGAAACCGCAGAAGATGCGGAAGATGAAACAAAGAATTATACGGAAGATTCTGCGGAAAATTATACAAAAATTAAAGATACGGGAACTGCATACCTGGCTGAACTTGAAAGGCATAAAGAAAAAGGAATTATAAATATAATTGTTGCAGGAGACCCGCAGGAAATACCTGAAGAAGTTAGAAATAAATTAGAGGAAGACGGCTTTAACACGGAAAGAATGGAGCGGGAGGAACATGAAAGTTACGGCGACTGGATTACAAGAATGATCGGTCTGGAAAACGCCCCGACTCTTCAATTTGACCCTCGCGGTAACTGTGTCTATGATGCGGTAATAAGCGGTCCTGCAAGAGATATACCGGACGCCCAGGACGAGATAAAAAGAGTCCAGGCGCTTTTAAGTTCAGGCAATCTACCTGCAAAACCGAGTATCGGTTCAAGATCCCTTGTACCCCCGAGCCTGGGAGCGGAATTTTTGAGATACTGCCTTATAGCAGGTCTTTTTGCAATTATGATAGTTGCGACAGTCATATTTTTGCGGTATAAAAAAATATTTATTGTTATCCCGATTATGGTTACCTGTATAAGTGAAATTTTACTTATATTAGGTCTTGCATCGGCAATAAACTGGCAGCTTGACCTTGCCGCCGTTGCAGGAATAATTGCTGCTGTCGGAACGGGAGTTGACCACCAGATTGTAATTACGGATGAAACATTACAAAGGCGAAAGGGAGCAAGAGAAAAGGTGGTAAGTGTCACAGAGCAAATTGCAAGAGCATTCTTTATAATTTTTACGGCGGCTGCAACAACGATTGCCGCAATGATCCCGCTTCTTGCGATAGGTGCGGGAATGCTTAAAGGTTTTGCATTCACAACGATAATAGGCGTTCTACTCGGGGTGTTCATTGCAAGACCTGCGTTTGCAGCAACAATTGAATTTTTGCTTAAGAGGTGAATAAAATTATTTTTAAAAATATTTGATAATTGAGAATAATTCTTTAATTTATTGAACCATTGATTTATTACTATTAATTTTTAATTATTTATATAATTTCCAGCATAAATAATAAATTAAAATTTAGAAATGCAACCCGCAGTAGCAAATGTGCCAGTTGATCGGTTAAAAACAAAATTAGTAAAATTCAGGGAAGAGATTGATGATTTAATTGAAGAACTTGATATTTTAAATGACCCTGAGGTTGTTAAAAGTTTAGAGGAGAGCAGAATGGGTGATACCATAAAATTTGATTCCGTAGATGATTTCAAAAAGAAATATGATATAGGATAATGGGGCAAAATGGATTATAAACTTGAATCAACACAGGTATTTGACAGGCAGTTTAAAAAACTGGATGCTCAATCAAGAAACAAAGTGTTTAGAGTCATTGACAAAATTATTAAAAATCCGGATATTGGAAAACCACTTCAATACTCTCTTAGGAATTTGAGAAGAATAAGATTTGACTGCTTCAGGTTGATTTATGAAGTTAAAGATGATACTATTGTGTTAATTAAAATTGGACACAGAAAGAAGGTTTATTAATTGGTAAAATAATTTAAATTAAAAATATAATTCAAAAATATTAAAGAATATCAAAATGTCATACATAAGAAAAATTGACCCTGAAATTGCGGATGCGATACAAAACGACATAAACCGGCAGGAATATAATCTCCAGTTAATCGCGTCTGAA
>Ga0209427_10007336_pt1 | contig 12485 bp, 7 predicted proteins | sample DeeMarSWOR136_30_FD_187465 | JGI IMG/M metagenome (GOLD analysis project Ga0209427, IMG submission 187465) | Marine sediment microbial communities from White Oak River estuary, North Carolina - WOR-1-36_30 (SPAdes) (version 2) | ecosystem: Environmental > Aquatic > Marine > Intertidal zone >... | reverse complement strand
ACCGCTGAAAAATCTGATATACTCAAGAAGCTCAGAGATGTCCTGATGTCGCTGGACCTTGGCGATAAAATCTTCTATATCAGCGTGGACAAGGCCCCCGTTCTGAGCAAACATTTCCTGGTGGAACGGCACCTTATCAGCCGGCACCACGCCTTCGGCAAGGGCCCAAGAGGAGTCGTTATCGCCCAGCGGGAATTTTTCACCGCTATGATTAACGAAGAGGACCATCTGCGAATACAGGTGCTAAAAGGCGGACTACAGCTATCTCAATGTGCCAGGCAGATAAATCATATCGACGATATGATAGAGCAAAAGGTTGACTATGCTTTCAGCCCTCGCTACGGGTACCTTACGGCCTGCCCGACCAATCTGGGCACGGCAATTCGGGTCTCGGTAATGCTGCATCTTCCGGCGTTGAAGATGACCGGACAAATAGAGAAGTTCCTGAATGCCACAAGGGATATGGGCCTGGCGGTGCGGGGGCTTTTCGGGGAAGGCAGTGAGGCCGCAGGCGATTTCTACCAGATATCCAATCAGGTAACGCTTGGTATCTCAGAGTCGGATATCATCTCGCAATTTGAAAACGTTATCATCCCCGAAATCGTCGAATATGAAAATGCTGCCAGGAATCAACTGCTCTCGAAGGAGGGTGATGTTCTTGACGACAAAATTTCTCGAGCAATGGCGTTGCTGCGAAACGCCCATTTGATAAGTTCGCAGGAGGCGCTGTTCCTCTTAAGCCATCTGCGATTAGGGCTGAATATGCACGAGCATATGGGGGCTTCGACTCCTGCGATAGATACCCTTTGCAGGCTCATTCAGCAGGGCGGTGACGCAGATAAAAGTCAGGGCCTCTCCATTGCGACCATAAACCGGCTGTTTATGCTGACTCTGCCGGCCCATCTGCAGTTAAACTATGGAAAACCGCTGGACCCCACTCACAGAGACGCACTTCGAGCTAAAATCATCCGCTCAGCACTGAATCAGGAAAAATAGCTGACCCCACAACCTTCCAGCGGCCATCTATCGCGAACTGTCGCTAACGCATAAGAATAAATTATGAATTCGGCCAGCTTTGTAGAGACAGAAGATTTGACAAGGGTCTACTCGTCCGGACAGATTGAGGTTGTCGCCCTCGAAGATGTGAATATGTCCGTCAAAGAAGGCAAATTTTTAGGAGTAACAGGCCCTTCCGGCTCAGGCAAATCCACTTTGATGAATCTGCTGGGGGGGTTGGATACTCCGACTTCGGGGCGTATCAAAGTTGAGGGGAAATTCATCTCTGAATTGAACAAAGAAGAACTGGCCCTTTATCGACGTTACCAAGTCGGTATGATTTTTCAGTCATTTAACATTATTTCCTCCTATAGTGCTCTCGAAAATGTTGCCTTTCCGCTGCTTTTTGCCGGTGTGGGCAAAAAAGAAAGAAGGCAACGGGCGTCGCAGATGCTGACAAAAGTCGGGCTATACCCCCGGAAGGACCACCGGCCGCCCGAGCTTTCCGCCGGCGAGCAACAGAGGGTAGCTATTGCTCGTGCCCTCATCAATCAGCCGAAAATCCTGCTCGCCGATGAACCCACCGGCAACCTGGACAGCACGACGTCGAGAAATATCGTGCAGATATTGGCAGATTTGAACAAAAATCAGGGCTTAACCGTGATTATGATCTCCCATGAAGAGTCTTTGGTTAGAAGATTCGCGGATGAGATTATTCACCTATGCGATGGAAAAATTGTTGAACAGGAACAAACAGGTGAGGACAAATGAGGATTTCCGACTACATCGAACAATCCTTTTCAAATCTGTGTAAAAAGAAACTCCGCACCATCCTTACCACGTCCGGCGTGATGATAGGAATTGGAGCTCTCGTCTCGATGTTTTCTTTTGGCAAAGGCGTGCAGAAAAATGTCACAGACAGGTTCAAAGAAGTGGAACTGTTCAATTATGTTACCGTTTTCCCCCGTTCCGAAGAAATTCAGACCGAACAATCCTCTCAGAAGTCCGAGACAGAGTCAAAGGCGACCCGACAGGTTAGTGTCCTTGATGATGACTTTATCCGGGATGTCACCAAAATAAAAGGTGTGGAAGCGGTCTTTCCCGAGGTCCGTTTCCCTGCGCTCATTCGATTCAAAAAAAAGGATAATTTCAGCCTCGTCCAGGTTCTACCTGCTGATATTTGTCAATCCGGATTGATGAAGCTCAGGGCAGGAGTATCCTTTGCATCTGATGAGGAAAATTCCCTGATTATAAGTGATTTCCTCCTGCACCGTATGAAGGTCAAGGATATCCGGGGGATTATCGGGCAAGAAATCGAGGTTTCCACCTTGACCCTTGATTTCGGCCTTTTTGACCCGGCGAAAGTCACATCCCTAATGCAAGGCGATAGCGCCCCCCGCGGAGCGGGAAACGACAGGCTTCCTTTTTCCAGTCAGAGCTATACCTTCACCATCGTCGGCGTGGCTGAACGAATGGGATTCTTCGGCCCTATGCCTTTGCGCAGCGATGTTGTTATTCCGCCAGGTGCCGCACAGAGAATGAAAAAACTGTCACTGACGAGCATATGGGATTTCTTTCAATCACCGGAGCAAGCTAAGGGCTATCCCTCTGTCAGCATCAAGCTGTCTTCGGCCAAATATATTGAACCTGTTAAGGCGAAGATGGAAGATTTGGGTCTTAAAACATTTGCACTCATAGACCATCTGGAGGAGCTTAAGACCGGATTTATCTTTATGGATATGTTTCTATTCGCGCTGGGGATGATAGCCATTACAGTCGCTTCTTTGGGAATCATCAATACAATGGTGATGTCCATCTTGGAAAGGTACAGAGAGATCGGGATTATGAAAGCTGTCGGCGCCAGTGACAGGGATGTGAAAAAGATATTTTTCTTTGAATCAGGAGTAATCGGTTTTTTGGGCGGTGTTTTTGGGCTTGCCCTGGGATGGGTGGTGAGTATGGTCATCAATCAAGTTGCCAATTATTTTCTGGCCAAGCAGGCCGTCCCCTACGTCGATTACTTCAGCTTTCCCTGGTGGCTTTGCCTGGGAGCGGTCATTTTTCCCATACTAATCAGCCTCGTTGCAGGCATCTACCCTGCGTCACGAGCAGCCAAGGTCGACCCTGTGGTGGCGCTGCGTCATGATTAACTGCATTAAGACGGAAATCGCCGTCATTTTTTTCACCTGCCAAAATGGCACAATGTGCGGACAATCGGAAGTCTGTTCCTGTGCAAGCAGGAATTGAAAAAAGATAGGTAAAAAACTTAACTTCTTGAAATGCAAGAGGTTAAATGGTCAGAAGCGCCTATGGCCCACCAACTGGCACGGGTTTTGCGTGTTAAGACCTTCGGAACTTTTTGTATACTGATACCGCACCAAAACGATGTGAGCTAAAGCTTTTTGGGTGCGGGACAATAAACGAAAGGAATTTAATTATGGCTAAAATCATTGGAATAGATTTGGGAACGACAAATTCGGTGGTTGCTGTAATGGAAGGCTTATCGCCGAAGGTTTTGATTAATTCTTCCGGCTCTCGATTGACGCCTTCGGTAGTCGGCTTTACAGACAAATCTGAGCGGCTTGTCGGCCAGATTGCGCGACATCAGCAGGTAACAAATCCGGAAAACACCGTATTTTCCATCAAGCGTTTTATGGGCAGACGTCACAATGAGGTCGCCTCCGAAGAAAAGATTGTCCCTTACAAAATTACCGGCAGACCGGAGGAGTTGGTCAAAGTCCAGGTTCGCGGCAAGGAATACACCCCGCCGGAAATCTCTGCTATGGTTCTGCAGGATTTGAAAAAGACCGCTGAGGATTACCTGGGCGAAAAAGTCACCGATGCCGTTATTACTGTCCCTGCTTATTTTAACGACTCCCAGCGCCAGGCTACAAAAGACGCTGGCACTATAGCAGGCCTCAACGTCCGCAGGATTATTAACGAACCAACTGCAGCAGCTCTTGCTTACGGCGTCGAAAAGAAAAAAGACCAGAAAGTAGCCGTTTTTGACTTCGGTGGCGGCACGTTCGATATCTCAATCCTGGATATTGGCGGCTTTGGAGAAGAAGGCGGCGTACTTGAGGTTCTCAGCACAAATGGAGATACCCATCTGGGCGGCGATGACCTTGACGCAGTATTGATAAATTATTTGGCCGATGAATTCAAAAAGACTGAGGGCATTGACCTGCGAGAAGACCCTATGGCGCATCAACGGCTAAAAGAAGCCTCTGAAAAAGCAAAGTGTGAATTGAGCTCCCAGCTTGAAACAACAGTTAATCTGCCTTTTATTACCGCTGACTCCAAAGGACCGAAACATATGCAGATTACCATCACACGCAGCAAGTTTGAATCGCTTGTAGAGCACGTTTTTGAACGTTTAAAACAACCGTGCTACAGAGCAATGGAGGACGCTAAATTGGAACCTAAGGACATCACCGAGACCCTGCTTGTTGGCGGCTCGACAAGGATTCCGAAGGTCCAGGAGATTGTCAAAGACATCTTCAGCAAAGAGCCGAACAAGAGTATCAACCCAGATGAGGTCGTTGCGCTGGGCGCCGCCATTCAGGGTGCGGTACTGGCTGGTGACGCTGGCGTAAAGGATATTTTGCTTCTGGATGTAACGCCGCTTTCGCTGGGCGTTGAGACACTGGGCGGCGTCAGGACAAAACTTATTGAGCGCAACACCACCATCCCAACCAGCAAAAAAGAAATCTTCTCGACCGCTGCAGATGGTCAGACTACGGTTGACATCCATGTTCTGCAGGGCGAGAGGGAATTTGCCAGGGACAACCGCACGCTCGGCAGATTCCAGCTCACGGATATTCCGCCGGCCCCACGAGGTATTCCGCAAATTGAGGTGGCATTTGATATTGATGCTAACGGCATTTTGAACGTGCAGGCCCGCGACCTCGGTACAGGCAAGCAGCAGTCGATTGAGATTAAATCCAGCTCAGGGCTAAACGAAGAAGAGGTTAAGAAGATGACCGCCGAGGCCGAGGCCCACTCCGAGGAAGATAAGAAAAAAAGAGAGGTTGTCGATTTGAAGAACCAGGCCGACCAGTTGATTTATTCAACGGAAAAGACACTCAAAGAACACGGTGACAAGGTCTCGTCCGATACTCGCGGCAACATCGAAAGTGCAGTCAACAACCTCAAAGAAGCTATAAAAGGTGACAATGCCGATGCGATAAAAAAGGCCATTGAAAACCTCGGAGCTGTCGGCCAGGAACTGGGCAAGGTGCTTTACGAGGAGGCAGCCAAAAAGCAGGCGGCTTCAGCGCCATCCGGCGGCAAGTCCCCAAAAGGTGAACCACCACCGGAAGGCGAGGTTAAAAGAAAAGGCGGAGATGATGTAATCGACGCCGAATTTGAAGCCGAAGACAAATAAAAAAGATTTACTACTGCTCAATAAATTATAAATCATCTGTTGCGAAAAAGCCGGAGTAATGTAGCTTAAATGATTTTGTCTTTTGATAAAACTTAAAGGTCCAAAATCACTGCTTGCTCCGGCTTATTTTGTGAGTTTGACTCAATACCTTCCCGTTATCTATTAGCCGCTTGATTCTGGCTGTCTACACCTGAGCTTCTAAGGATACCCCAAAGTAACTATTGCTAAATTATATATGATAAATTAACATTTCAAACGTATCGGTGCGATTGACCGGGTATAGAAAAATCTCCTGAATAAAAAAAGTGCTATGCGCTTAAAGAAGGAACTCAGTTTACTTGATGTATTCTGCATTGCCTCCGGAGCAATGATAAGTTCCGGATTGTTCATCCTGCCCGGACTTGCTTATGCCAGAGCAGGCCCGGCGGTCATCGTTTGCTACCTGCTGGCAGGGCTTATCTCATTACCTGGAATGTTAAGCATAGCTGAGATGACCACCGCTATGCCCAAAGCAGGAGGAGATTGCTTTACCATTATTCGCAGCATGGGCCCGGCTGTGGGAACAGTAGCAGGAATACTGAGCTGGTTCTCTCTGGCTATGAAAAGCGCCTTTGCATTGGTCGGCATGTCTGTCTTTACGATGCTTATCATAGACCTTGATATCCACATCATTGCCCTTTCTTTTTGCCTGGTTTTCTTGGCCATAAATATCATCGGTATCAAGCAGGCCGGAAAGACCCAGGTTGGGCTGGTGGTTGCATTACTAATACTGATGCTTCTGTTTATTGTGGTTGGTTTACCTACAGTTAAAATCTCCAAGCTCGAACCTTTTGCTCCTAAAGGGCTGGCTTCAATCCTTTTCACTACCGGTTTTGTCTTTGTTTCTTACGCAGGATTGTTAAAAATCGCCAGCGTCGCTGAAGAAGTAAAAAATCCCGCTCGCAATATTCCCCTGGGGATGATTCTATCTCTTCTTGTGGTAAGTATTTTTTATGCGTTGATGGTCCTCGTAACCGCAGGTGTGCTTGACGCGGAAAGACTATCTCAGACACTTACTCCTATCTCCGATGCAGCGGAAGTGTTTATGGGCTCCTGGGGTAAAATCGCTTTAGCCGTCGCCGCTATCCTGGCTTTTCTTTCCACCGCCAACGCCGGTATTATGACCGCTGCAAGGTCGCTCGTGCCATTAAGTACAGATGGTTTACTGCCGCCGTCTCTGAGTAAAATCAATGAAAGGTTCAGAACTCCCCACAATTCTCTAATCCTGACGGGTCTGTTTGTAATTGTAGCCCTGTTTCTTAAGCTGGAAATACTGGTGGAAGCTGCCTCGGTTGTGCTTATCCTCACCAACATTCTTGCCTGCGTATCCCTTATCATCCTCAGAGAGAGCCGTCTACAAAATTATCGACCTCGTTTCCGCACCCCATTGTACCCCTGGATGCAAATTACAGGGATAGTGGCCTTTCTCTTTCTGATAATTGAAATGGGAAAAGAAGCACATTTAATAAGTTTGATTCTGTTTATAAGTGGACTGTTTGTGTACTGGTTCTACGGCAGAATCAGAACAAACAGGGAATATGCATTACTGCACATCATCGAGAGAATAACAGCCAAAGAGCTGACCACCTACTCCCTGGAATCAGAGCTGAGAGAAATTATCAGAGAAAGAGATGAAATAGTTAAAGACAGGTTCGACAACATAATAGAAAATTGCGTCATATTGGATATCCAAAACTCGATAGAGGTATCAGACTTTTTCAAATTAGTTGCCGAAGAGATGGCTCCGAGATTAAATGAGAAACCGGATTTACTCTTAAAATTGCTGCAGGAAAGAGAAAAGCAAAGCAGCACCGTATTAAGCCGGCACCTGGCAATACCGCACATCATTATCCGGGGAGAGCACATCTTCGATATTCTTTTAGCACGCTGCAAAGAAGGAATTGTTTTTTCAGACTCACACCAGAAAGTTCAGGCAGTTTTTGTTATAATCGGCACTAAGGATGAGCGCCATTTTCACCTTCAGGCCATCTCTGCGATTGCCCAGATAGCACAGGACCTGAACTTTGAAAAAAACTGGATATCGGCAAAGAGTAAAGACGCCCTCAAAGATATCGTTCTTTTGGGAACACGCAGACGACACTGAGAATAACAGACAAATATTGAATCTCGATTCTTATAAGAAAAAAATGAGTGCTGAGTCGCGAGTTTATTTGCCGATACAGAACCGGCTGAATATCCTGTCTAATATTCGCTCATCGATATGCTGTTGTTCGATATCGCTAATCGCCTGATAAGCAGCCCGCAGCATCATAGCTGTAACCTCGTCATTGCCGGCCTTTGATTCATTTATGGCCGAACTTACACTCTCAATCGCCTCCGTAACTGCCTGCCTGTGCCTGGCGGTAAGTGCAACGCCCGATGCTCGCTCTGCAACCTGTCCCTCCGAACCTGAACCAACTACCAACTCGATTAGTTTTTTATCAATTCTATCTCGCAACTGTTCCAGGCCGACACCCGTTACTGCAGAGGTTGGTAAAAATTCAGCGGCAAATAAATTATTTAGCCCGACAAGTCGATTTGCCAATATTTCTTCCGAGAGCAAATCAGCTTTTGTCGCGACAGGTATGAGAACCTGTGGCTCTACAAGCTGACGTATTGAAAAATCCTCTGACCAATCCTCTTTCGATAAATCCACGCAAAATAAAACCACAAAACTGTTCCGCAGCGCCTCGATTGCCGCCTGCTGGGCCAATTCATCAAGAATCGAGTCTCGAGCATCCAGCATCGAGCATCGAGTTAATCCCGCACAATCGAACAGCACACATCTACAATGGGCCAATGTCAGAAGTCCCGTCAAGACATCTCTGGTGGTTCTGCGCTCGTGTGAGACGATACTTCTTGCCTTGCCGAGCAGTTTGTTGAGCAGGCTGCTCTTTCCGGCATTGGGGGCACCTGCGATTCCCACCGCCGGCAAATCAATTACCGATTCATAGCTGATGGAAGCTGAGAGCAGCTGCTCGAGCTCTTTTTTTATGCCGGCAAGTGCTCGAATCGCTTCTGACCGAGTTATAAATTCGATATCTTCGCCACTAAAATCGAGGCCTGCTTCGATTAAGCTAAGACAATCCATCATCGCTGAGCGAACTTTTGAGGTGGCTTCGGCTAATCGCCCGCTAAGTAGTTTCTCAGCGGCATCCAACTGAAACTTATTGCTGCTTACTACAACTTCATTGACGGCCTCGGCCTGGGCCAAATCGATTTTGCCGTTGAGATACGCCCGTGCCGTAAATTCGCCGGGTCCGGCCATCCGAAGTGGAGCCCCAAACCGTTGGCCCAGCAAATCGCGCATTAACGCCTCGGTAACACTTGCATTTGTATGGATATGAATCTCGGCAACATCGTCGCCGGTATAAGAGCTTGGGCCAAAAGTCATATACAGTTTCGCATCAACCCTTAGCTCATCATCAACTGCAATACTTCCAGTAATCAGGCCGTTGGTTTTGTTGGAAATTCGCGGGCTGAAAATCTGCTCACAGATTTCGACTGTCCTGGGCCCGGTCATACGAATAATCACTCCCTCCTGCGAGTTGGGCGAACTAACCGCTACAATAGTATCGTTCAGGTCATACATCGAGTTACTGGTAATTGGTCATTACCATTTAACCAATCACATCTTGTAGAATGGCTTGGGTTTTTTCTTCTTGACTTTTCCGCCGGTTTTGCTTGTTGCCGCGACAAGGCCTTCTGATTCAGCCTCCTCTTTCTCGCGAATGTGTTTGCGAATGACGTACTGCTCAATAACGCCGGCGAAGGTACTTGCCATAATGTACAGGTTTAACCCCGACGGCGCCTTGTATAACATCAAGGGGAACAAGAGGGGAAACATAATCATCATCATTTTCTGCTGCTGAGCCATCTGCGGGTTAGTGGCCGCCGCCGCTTGCCTGGGCATCAGCTTCTGCTGTAGATAAAATGCCACGCCCATCAAAATAGGAAGAAGGTTAAAAGAATCAAGCTTACCAAACAAAGGCAGTGTCACCGCCTTGAATCTAAACAGCGCGTCCGGGGCCGAAAGGTCGGTAATCCAAAACGGCAAGAATGGCTCTCCCCGCAGATCAATACTGGCGTATATCGCGCTATACAACGCAATCCAGATGGGCATCTGCACCATCATCGGCAGAAAACCCATAACAGGTGAGGCGCCCTGCTCCCTGTAAAGAGCCATCATCTGCTTGTTCATTTCTGCCTTGTTGTTGGCGTATTTTTTCTTTATCTCTTCGACCTTCGGGGCAAGTTTGCTGAATTTGCTCATCGAGACCTGGCTCTTTTTCGTAATCGGATGCATAACCAAACGCATTAAAAATACTAAGATAATGATGACCACACCGTAATTATGGATAAAACCATACATCCTATTCATAATCCACAGTATTCCAAAGGCCAGGGGTCTAATAATACTCTCCGAGCAGCAACAGCACGGCATAAAAGTTATCGTGTGGACAAATTCCAGCTTTCGATACAAAGGGTCTTTATCGAAGAGACTTTTATCCTTCGGCCCCAGATAAAGCTGGAAGTTATATGTTTTTGCGCTGTCGGCCTGGCCTGCGGGCGCCAGGGCTATTGATGCAATCTGAAAATCTACTCCGATGCTTTCATCGCCACTATTGCCGCGCTTATCTCCATCAGGATTGTAGAACCGCCCCGTATTATCTGCCGCCCAGTCGCAATACTCTTCGCCATCATCCGGCACAGGTCTCAGTATAGCAGTGAAGTATTTATTCGATGTTGCAGCCCATAAAAAATGAGCATCTTGTTGAGTGCGAGGAAGATTACGTCCTATCCGCAAATCATTTTTCGCATTTTTGATTCTGTCCTGGTCGCGCAGCCGCAGCGCTTCTTGATATTCGCGAGTAGTCTCCTTCAAACCCACGTTCTTCGTGAAAAGACTCATAGGAAATGCAACGACAAGGTCCTTTCGTGATGAAGCAATTTTTCTATCAGTCGTCAGGAAACCGCCAACAATATTTCTCATATCGCCCCTGATACCCTCTCGGCCGATTCCGACCGGCCCGGCTAAATTGAAACGCACGTTTTGTTTGATGTCGGACAGATTTTCAACAGTTAGTTTACATTCCAAAAGATAGCTGCCGTGAAAAACCTTATAAGTTTTAATCAATTTAACAGCCGGCTTACCAGCCTTAGCTTTGATAAGCGCCTCGAAGCGTGCCGTTTGTGACCCCCCCTCCGCCTTTTCAACATCGTAGCTCTTCCAGTGCAGGTCATTCAAAAGCAATTGCAGTTGATGTTCAACAAATATGAACTCCCTGTTTGCCATCGACAAAATCTCACCGCCGTCGGGCCGACTCACGGGCGAAAGGATTACCAATGGCTGGGGGTCTTTATAATCACGGTTATCGAATCCGTTATCATTTCCGTTGCTAAAGGTAGCTTTTCTGAGAGCCGCACCTTTAGAGCTTAACTCCAACTGAAACTTGAACCCGATATCAGGATCTTCCGTTTTGGGCTCGCCTGCTCCTAAAGTAACGATTTGGGCCGGGGCGTTATCCGCACTAAAAGTGGTAAAATCAGCCGCTTCAAGACGCTCATTTTCCCCGGCAGGCGCCCCTATGGCTTCGTCCTTTTCATTATCCATTGTCTTTTGCAGCAGGATACAGGACTGTCCGGCGGCTCCCTTGTCATTCCCGCGAAAGCGGGAATCCAGTCCGGACTCGACAACAAGCCAGCCGCAAAAAACAACATAGATAACTACAACCAAAGCTAAAACAATCCTAAAATTCATTCTAAATTCTTAATTCTTTACCTTCCGTCCCGCAGCCTTTCTGCGTGGAAGTTGTCCAATTGTTCGATTGCCGTTATCTTCCTCACGGTGGCTTCAAAATCGTATTCCACCCGGACGAAGTGCACCTCGTTTTCATTCACATATACATAGCTTGCCCGGTTGTTTTTGTCTCTCGGCTGTCCGACAGAACCGATATTGATAATTGCTTTCTCGTCATCGATAATCGGATAAGCATTGTTCAGCTCGTCGGGCAGATAGAAATCCGGCTCATCAAGAAATACGCCCGGCATATGCGTATGGCCCACAAAGCAGATATGCTTGACCCGCTCGAACAGAAGCCGAACCTTTAGCGGATTGGTGTAAACATCGTCGGGAAAGATATATTCATTAATCGGCCTTCTGGGCGAAGCGTGAACAAAATCTATTATCGCTGTGTTTTCTCCCAGTTTTGTTTCAAGCGTTTGCCGCATCGGAAGCTCACCGAGAAAGGCCCAGCGTTTGTCCCGGACCTCCTTTTCTTCTTCTGTTTCCAGAACTTCGCGGGTCCAGAAGCTTGCCTGCTCCGCCGCATAGTTAAAATTTGTCGGCTCATAAAAGGCCGCGTAATCGTGATTGCCCAGAACGCACCATCTCGTCTTCTCTATAATCAGGTCAAGACATTCCCCGGGGTCCGGCCCGTAGCCAATCACATCACCCAGACAATAAATCGTCTTTATGCCCCGCTTCTCGATATCAGCCAGAACCGCCGTCAAGGCCTCAACGTTCGAATGTATATCACTTAGAACCGCAAACATACGCACTCCAAAATAAATCCAAGTCTTACGCAAAAAACCGCCTTATATCAAAAATCCTGACAAAATGCCAGAATATTTATTGTCTTTAAACAAACAGATATTTTGCGATACTTTTTACAGGGCCGAAAGCCCCTTGTGCTATCTGCTATTTGTTTGCTTTGGTCATCGGTATCGTTATAATACCGCATAGGAAATAAGAATATAGCAGTGTCATTGCGAGCAAGGCGCAGCCGAGCGTGGCAATCTCGTCGGTTCCGGTTGAGATTGCTTCGTCGCTGTGCTCCTCGCAATGACAAAAAGGATGCTGAATACGAGATACGATATGGTAGATATGACACTTCTTGAAACTCGCGGGCTGGTAAAGAAGTATTCCGGCCGGGCCGTGGTCAACCAGGTATCCATTACTATTGGTCGGCACAGTATTGTCGGGCTTCTGGGCCGAAACGGCGCCGGCAAAACCACCTCCTTTAGAATGATTATGGGTATGATTACCCCCGACAGCGGGGCA
>Ga0209427_10007333_pt1 | contig 12489 bp, 7 predicted proteins | sample DeeMarSWOR136_30_FD_187465 | JGI IMG/M metagenome (GOLD analysis project Ga0209427, IMG submission 187465) | Marine sediment microbial communities from White Oak River estuary, North Carolina - WOR-1-36_30 (SPAdes) (version 2) | ecosystem: Environmental > Aquatic > Marine > Intertidal zone >... | reverse complement strand
CTCCATCGGGGCGATATGTTTGTCTTTCCTCTTCTCCTTGATCGTCCTGGGAATGGTGTTGAAGAATCCCGTTACGTCAGAATTCAAATTTACCTGGATTGATCTTTTGGGGCTCAAAGTCCAGATGGGAATGTTGATTGATCCCCTGGCTGCGGTTATGCTTCTTGTGGTTTCGACCGTTTCCATGTTAGTGCATATCTATTCTGTCGGATATATGGAAGGCGATCCCAGATTCTCCAGATTCTTCTCCTTTCTATCCTTATTCTCCTTCTCCATGCTGGGCTTGGTAATTGCCAACAATTTCTTTGAAATATTCATATTCTGGGAACTGGTGGGCTTGACTTCATACCTGTTAATCGGCTTTTGGTTTGAGAAGAAGGTCGCTGCGGATGCAGGAAAGAAGGCATTTATCACCACCCGAACCGGCGATTTAGGGTTCATAATTGGTATCTTAATTCTAACTACAGCCGCTGGAACCTTTAATTTCACAGAGATATTCCATCAAGTTGAAGCAGGGCACGTCTCCGCAGGTTTGCTCACCCTATCTGCCATTTTTCTGTTTGGCGGAGCGGTAGGGAAGTCGGCGCAATTCCCTTTGCATGTGTGGCTGCCGGACGCGATGGAGGGTCCCACACCGGTCTCTGCCTTGATTCATGCGGCCACCATGGTGGCGGCCGGAGTATATCTGGTGGCTCGGACCATCACCATCTATTTGGCCGCTCCGGACGCCGCTTTGGTGGTCGCATCTATTGGATGTTTTACCGCCTTCTTAGCTGCATCCATTGGTCTGGTTCAAAATGATATCAAAAGAGTTCTGGCTTACTCCACCATAAGCCAGTTAGGATATATGATCATGGTTTTGGGCTTGGGAGGGATGACCGCCGGGATTTTCCACTTATATACTCACGCATTCTTCAAAGCTTTGCTATTCCTGGGAGCGGGGAGCGTTATTCATGCCATACATACCAACGACATCTGGGAGATGGGAGGTCTCTATCCCAAGATGAAGACCACTGCCATAACCTTCATCATCGCCTCGCTATCCATCTCAGGAATCTTCCCCTTGTCCGGATTCTGGAGCAAAGATGAGATATTAGCAGTAGCCAGCCATTATCCCAATCCCATATTTTTGATAGTCGGAATCCTGGTGGCCGGAATGACGTCATTTTATATGTTTCGCCTTTGTTTTGTCACCTTTTTCGGCAAACCCAGAGATCAGCATAAATTCGAGCATGCTCATGAATCTCCAAAGGTGATGACCATACCTTTGATGATCTTGGCTTTTCTTGCGGTCTTTGCCGGCTGGGTGGGAATACCATGGCTTAAACATGGCTTTTCGTCCTTCGTCTATCATCACCATCCACATCATGTGGAGCCCGACTTTTTGCTCATGCTAATCTCCACCATTGTGGCTTTATCCGGCATATATTTGGCTTATGCCATGTATTATAAAAAATCCATCTCTCCAGAAAAGTTGAAAGAGAAATTTGCATTTCCCTACAAGGTCCTTTACAACAAATATTATTTTGATGAATTGTATCATGCCATCATCGTTAATCCACTTTTGAGATTGTGCGATCGCCTGTTTGTCAAATTCGATTTGGGAGTCATAGACTGGCTGGTCAATGCGGTTGGCAATTTTACAGTCTTTTTGTCAGACATCAAGGAATGGTTTGATAGTCACATAGTCGATGGTATGGTCAATGGGACCGCTTATGTCACCCGAGGAGTTGGTTCTGGTTTAAGAAAGGTCCAAACCGGACAGGTGCAGACTTATGCTTTTGTCATATTTTTCGGTTTGGTTTTGATAATACTTTTTAAACTCGGATAAATTAAGAGAAGCCGTAGTGGCAGAGCTTGCTCTGCCACCTTCGCGGACTCAAATACTGGAAACAACATAGGTAAGGAGGAATGGAAACTCGATGAACTTTCCAATTTTAAGTGCGATGACTTTTACCCCGCTTTTGGGGATGGTTCTGATCTTACTCCTAAGAAAGGAACAGAAGAATGCGGCTCGCTTTTTGGCTGGGGTCTTCTCATTTATACCTTTGATCTTGTCCTTTATGCTTTTGTCCAAGTACGATGGTTCCACCTCGCAGCTGCAGTTTGTGGAGAGATTTGACTGGATTCCCTCCTTGGGAGTAACCTATTTCATGGGAGCAGACGGTCTTTCGGTCCCCATGCTTTTTTTAACCGCCCTTTTGTGTTTCGTGGCAGTCATTTATTCCTTTGGCGACATTAAGGAGAGGGTTAAGCAATACTTTGCCTTTCTCCTTCTTCTGGAGGTGGGGCTGATGGGCGTCTTTGCCGCTCTGGATTTCTTTTTGTTCTATATTTTCTGGGAAATCGTGTTGGTTCCCATGTATTTCTTGATCGGGATTTGGGGACACGGAAGGAAAGAATATTCCGCCATCAAGTTTTTCCTGTACACCTTGTTCGGATCCTTGTTCATGTTAGTGGGGATCTTGGCTCTCTATTTCACGGTCGAGCCTCATACTTTGGACATGATGGTTTTGATTGAAAAAGCCCCACAACTAACAAGAGGATTTCAGCTTATCATCTTTTTAGCTTTTTATATAGCATTTGCCGTAAAGGTGCCTGTTTTTCCTTTCCACACGTGGTTGCCGGATGCTCACGTGGATGCGCCCACTGCGGTCTCGGTGATCCTTGCCGGGATTCTTCTGAAGATGGGAGTTTATGGTTTCTTAAGAATCAGCTATCCCATGTTTCCTGAAGGAGCGATATATTTCGCCTTGCCTATTGGTATTTTGGCTTTGATAAATATAGTTTATGGTGCTCTGGTTTGCATGGCACAGAAGGATTTGAAAAAGATGATCGCCTACTCTTCGGTCAGCCACATGGGCTACTGTATGCTGGGAATAGCGGCCATTACAGTGACCGGCATCTCCGGCTGCGTTTTTCAGATGGTCTCTCATGGACTGATAACCGGAGCCCTATTTCTTCTGGTGGGTGTTCTTTATGAAAGGGCTCACACCAGAGATATTGGGGCCTTCGGTGGTTTGTGGATAAAACTCCCGGTCTACTCGGGAATCATGACTCTGTTCTGTTTAGGTTCGTTAGGGCTCCCTGGACTTTCTGGATTTGTGAGCGAATTCATGGTCTTCATCGGTTCCTATCCATCATTCAAGGTGATCGTTCCCTTGGCGGTCACCGGAGTGGTCATAACCGCGGCCTACTTCCTTAGAATGATCCAGAGAATGTTTTTGGGCACATTCAATACCAAATGGGAAGTTTTAACTGAAATAAATGGCCGAGAGATTTTCACGGTCACACCTTTAGCAATTCTGATGATCGGGATCGGGGTTTATCCGGCACCTTTAGTTAACATGATTAAAGCTACCATGGAGAATATCGTCCGTCTGGTATCTGGATGATTGAAATTATTCAATCGCTACTCAGGAAAGGTTTTTAGAGATTTTACTCTTAACTTTTAACTCTGAACTCTAAACTGGCTTTATGAACTATCAACTTCTATTCCCCCAAATCTTCCTCTTCCTCTGGGCGATTTTGATATTCGTTTTGGATTTCTTCTGGAAGAAGGGAAAACAGAATCTGGGCTATTTGGCTCTCATTGGGATAATAATGACTATTTTTCTGGTCTTAGACTCCCCTGAAGGGAAGCTTTTTGGTGGGATGTTTTTAGCTGATTCCCTCTCATCTTTCTTCAACCTGATATTCTTGCTCACAGGCTTTTTAACCATCGCTTCCTCTATAGATTTCACCAAAAGACTATCCGCACATCAGGGTGAGTATTTCGCCCTGCTCTTGTTATCCATGGTGGGGATGATGTTCCTTGCCTCTGCGGGAGAACTTGTCACCTTATACGTAGCTTTGGAGTTGACCACCATCAGTTTGTATGTCTTAGCGGCTTATTTGAAAAATCAATCAAAATCAAGCGAAGCGGGATTGAAGTATCTCATCTTGGGCGGTGTCTCTTCCGGTATCTTGCTTTATGGTATAAGCTTGATTTTTGGACTAACTGGAACCACTTTCCTCAAAGATATCAAGATGGCGTTGATCACCACGTTTCTAACTTATAGAGAGATCGGTCCTGCACTGGTATTATCCATCGTCTTCTTCATTGCTGGTTTTGGATTCAAGTTGGCCTTGGTTCCCTTTCACATGTGGGTTCCCGACGTTTACGAGGGAGCACCCACGCCCATAACCGCATTCCTTTCCGTGGCTTCCAAAGCCGCAGGATTGGTTGCTTTCATCAGGGTTTTCTTCGAATCGTTTTTGGTCTTTCAGGTCGATTGGGTTTTGCTCGTAGCGGTTTTGGCAGCCTTAGCTATGATCGTTGGAAATATCATTGCCTTGCTTCAGACTAATATCAAGAGAATGTTGGCTTATTCGAGCATCGCTCAAATAGGGTATATTTTACTGGGAATAGTGGCAGCCACATCTCGAGGTTTGGCCTCTGTGTCTTTTTATATCTTCGTTTATCTTTTTGCCAACATGGGAGCATTTATCACCGCCATCGCCTTTAGCAACACCACTGGAAGTGACCAGATCAAAGACTACGCCGGGCTTTCCCGAAGATCTCCCGCTTTAGCTGCCATGATGGCTGTGTTCATGTTATCTCTGGTCGGCATTCCACCTCTGGCAGGATTTACGGGGAAATACTATCTCTTCTCAGCGGCTATTGAGCAGGGATGGATCTGGTTGGTGGTGATAGCGGTCTTAACCAGCGTTATCTCCTTATACTACTATGTGGGTGTGGTGAGGCAGATGTATTTTAGAACCTCACCCGCAGAAAATCGCATAGCTATGCCCGCGCCATTGACGCTCGCCCTGATAATTTCTGTAATCGGCGTCCTGATTTTCGGCGTCTACCCCAACATCTTCATCAACTTCGCTAATCAAGCCGCCCTGGTATTTCATTTTTGATTGGCTTTAAAGAACTTCTCAAAAGTATTAATGCCTGTGTGAGTAAGAAAGGTCAAGACTTGCTCTTCATTCGCTGACACTTTCTTTTCGGAAAGGGCTTTATGGAGTTTGAAGAGTTCATACGTCCCTATAATTGTGAATTCATCTGATTTAACCCTCTCTAAAGCATCTTGACTGTATGCACCAAAAACTTCACCTCTATTTTTGGGATTTACAGACAATTCATGATTTAAAAGACCCAAAGAATGAATATCGTCAGCATGATAGTCTTTTTTGTGATGCTTCAGAAAAATTCGTCTGTGTTCGGTCAATTGATTCAATGGTCCTTGACCAAAAACCTTATCTGTTCCCTTGACATCGATTAGAATTATTTTGTTGTCTTGTAATTTGATACGAAGATCATCCTTTAACCTGCGGTCTACATCCTTCATATCATCTTCAATATCGACATCGGCCACTGTGAGGTCGGAACCCACCACTTTCAGAATCTCTTCCAAAACTCTTTTGCAGCTGCATTTTAGGATGTCATGCTTTTGGGCGAGCAAATCTGTCAAATATGCTTTTTCCTTCTTTATTTTATTCTCTTTTTCTTCATACTTGGCTAATGTTTCGTGGTAGCCTTTTTCTAAGTGCCTTTTTTCTTTCTTAAGTTCGATTAACTCTTTCGGGAGAAACTCATCTTGAGATAGATAATTGAAATCTACAATATTGGGAAAGAGGTTGGGTTTGATTTTGGGCAATATTTTTTCTAGAATATATAACACCTGCTCTGGTGTATCTTGATAAACAGGAAGAAACACTGCGATCGGGACAACTGGTCCATCAACCCAAATCCTACAGAGCTCCACCGCGTATTGGTTCCCCATATCATCAAGCAAAAATGGTCTTACCTCGAAGGCAAATCCAAATTGAGAAAGCTCAACTCCGGACAATGCATAGTATGCCTTCGCCTTTTGAAAATTGGTCCTAACAAAATTGAAGAACGGGTTGTCTGCAAATTCATTGACGAATTTGTGTGGCGTTCGATTGACCCTGAACTTTTTGTCAGAAACTTCAATGTGTGGGAAAAATCTCTGTATGCTCGGCCCTGCATTGTGTCCAAGAAAGCACACGAAGAAACCGTTTCTTTCGGAAATCAGGAAATCTACAAATTGCTTGCAGCCAATGGAAGAACCCTCAGCTAAAAAGCTGTGCGGAAGCCGTTTTTCACCTGCCGGATATTGCGCATAAAGAAATACAATATCTATTTCATTGTATTTTTGTTTCGTCTCAAAAGAGCAAAGAACCTCAGATATGGGAAGCCCGGGCAACGAAAGCTTGAGAGGATAACAGCCAATTTTGAAATTTATATCCGTTTTCTTAAGTGTCTCCACGTCCTCCGGTTTAAAGTCAATTAAGAGTACTCGCGGCAAAGGCTCATGATAAATTAAGTCATTTTCGCCATTCATTTTTGTTTCTCCTTGACCTAATCATCTATTAAATTATCCTTTCAAATGTCATTTGCAAAGAATTTTTTATACGTTTCCATTGGCTGATTTTTCTACGGACATAGCTGAAGAACCCGTTTTTCATGGCTGGGAGCCCTGCCTACGACAACAAATAGTGCTGTTTTTTTCGTAGGTCGGGCACCCTTGCCCGACCACTGTTTGTTGTTTTTCCATAGACCTCTTACAAAACAATTGACAAAGTTCGGAAAATCAGTAATTTAAGCTCGAAATTCGAGGATGGTAAGAAATGTGGGAGTGCACAAAATGTAATCTAAGTGGGAGATAGTCTTTGAGATCGACATATGTCTTTTAGAGAGAAATTTAACACAGCTTTACGGCGATATTTTTTATCCGGGATTTTGGTTATTGTGCCCCTTATTATTACTATCCTGGTCTTGCGTTTTCTTTTCAAGGGCATAGATGGTCTTCTCTCTCCATATATTGCGCAGCTTTTGGGCTACAAGGTTCCGGGATTGGGAGTTGTCGCCACCATAATATTGATCTTCTTGGCAGGATTTCTCACCGCCAATGTGATCGGCTCACGGCTTTTTAGGATATGGGAGATATTCTGGATCAAGACTCCTTTGGTGCGTACGATTTACGGTTCCTCCAAGCGGTTGGTCGAAGCTTTGACCACCACCGAAAAGGAATCTTTCAAGCAAGTGGTGTTAGTGGAATTTCCCAGAAAAGGGATGTTCTGTCTGGGATTTTTAACCAGAGCAATTGAGGTGGAACGGAAGGATACGAAAGACGAACTTGTGGCAGTTTTCATCCCTTCTACTCCCACTCCTTTTTCTGGATGGACCATGCTTTTTGCAAAAGAGGATGTGGTTCCCCTGGAGATGACCATTGAGGAGGGAATCAAATTCTTCGTCTCGGGAGCAATCGCTTCTCCGGATAAATTAAACTGCAAAGATATCTCCAAATTGGCAAACCAGAATTTATTTGATCTCAAGTAATAATCCTTATACATGTTTTCTGAACTCAAATCAATAACTGACGTCGGCGCAAAAGCTAAAGCTTTATCCGCCATCTGGACCTTCCCCTTCATTATTTTTCGGCCTTGGTCATCCACTTTGCAGGAGAGGCGACCCAGTTTTTGCTCTCTCCTTATGAAATGGTGGCAATACTTAACGTCGTTACTATAGCGGTGTAAATGAAAAGAGGGAGTTTTGATGTCGAACCAAGTCCTATTGTGGGTTGCTTTTAACATTTTCGTGCTGGCGATGCTCGCTTTGGATCTGGGGGTCTTTCATCGTAAAGCCCATGTTGTTAAGATTAAAGAAGCACTCCTGTGGAGTGCCTTCTGGATTGTTCTGTCCCTCCTCTTCAATCTGGTGGTTTACTTCTGGCGCGGACCGGAGACGGCGCTTGAATTCCTAACCGGTTACCTCATAGAGAAATCTCTCAGCTTAGACAACCTCTTCGTATTTTTGTTGATCTTCTCTTACTTTCGTGTCCCCTCTCTTTACCAGCATAAGGTTCTCTTTTGTGGCATTCTGGGCGCGCTGATCATGCGGGCCATCTTCATCTTCACCGGCGTAACTTTGATTGAGAAGTTTCACTGGGTCATCTATATTTTCGGAGCCTTTCTGGTTCTGTCCGGTGTCAAGATGGGCTTGCAGAAGGACAAAGAGATTCATCCCGAAAGGAATCCGGTGCTTAGGCTCTTCCGCCGATTTGTGCCTGTCACGGATGGCTACGAGGATAGTAAGTTTCTCATAAAGAGAGCTGGCCGTTACCTTGCAACTCCATTGTTGATTGTGCTGCTGGTTGTTGAAACAACGGACGTCATTTTCGCGGTAGACTCGATTCCAGCCATCCTGGCCATCACGTTGGATACATTTATTGTGTATACCTCAAATGTGTTCGCAATTTTAGGATTACGCGCGCTCTACTTTGCGCTGGCTGGGCTTATGCGGATGTTCCACTACCTCCATTACGGACTTTCTTCTATTCTTGTCTTCCTAGGGGTTAAGATGTTGATTTCCCAAATCTATAAGGTTCCAGTCGGCATTGCATTAGGTGTAATAGCCTGCGTGCTACTTATCTCCATAATAGTCTCTATTATTCGTCCGTGCCAGGAAGAGGCCGTCCTAATGTCAACCGGTCCCAACAGAGAGAAAACGGAGTCTAACCGTGTACATCACAGCTAAGGATGGATCATGCTTTTTCATAAGAGAGATGTGGTTCCACTGGACATGACCGTTGAGCAAAGAATAAGGTTTTTCGTCTCGGGAGCATAGCCGCTCCGGAGGTTTTTCCAACAAAAGAGAGTTTATGAGTTAAATATCGCCGATGTTAGTGCATATTATCATATTTTTAATTGGCTTGACTGCCCTATACTTTGGGTCAGAGTGGCTTGTCAAAGGATCATCCAGATTAGCCAAGTCCTTATATATCCGACCGATTATTATAGGTGTGACCATTGTAGCTTTTGCAGGCTCCGCCCCCGAAGCAGCGGTGAGTATAGTCGCCGCCTTAAAAAAGAACAGCGATATTGCCCTGGGTAATATCTTAGGTAGCGTCATCGCCAATATCGGGCTAGTCTTAGGCATTTCCGCCATAATCTCACCTTTGAAGGTTCAGCTATCTGTCATAAGAAAAGAACTTCTCATTATGATGGGAGCCACCATTCTTTTTTATCTGATGGCTTTGAATTTAAGTATAGGCTTCCTGGAGGGACTTTTACTTTTTGTGGGGATTATTTTGTTTATCGCCTACTCTGTTTACCAAGGTTTGAAGGAAAAGAATAAAAATCAACTGGTGGAGAAAGAATACGAAAAATTCTTGAAGGGAAAAAAGGGCAAACGGATCAAACTCATTTTACTTTCTTTAGTTGGTTTAATCCTGATCACAAGTGGCGCTAACCTTTTAATTAAATCAGCGATTTTTATTGCCCAGAAGTTAGGGGTGAGTGAACTGATGATCGGGATAACCTTGGTGGCTGTGGGTACCTCCATCCCTGAGTTAGCCATCTCGGCAGTCGCGGCCTATCGGAAGGAAGCAGATATCAGTGCCGGTAATGTCATCGGCAGCAACATTTTCAATATCTTCTTTGTGATCGGTGCAGTTGCCATAATTCATCCTTTAAGTATAGAAAAAAACATCCTGGGGTTTGAGTTTCCTGCCATGTTGCTTTTCAGCCTTCTTTTGTTCTGGATGATGAAAACAAATCTTACTTTGAGCCGGACCGAAGGAGTTATCCTTTTGGGACTTTATATTTTATTTTTGGGTTTTCTCTATTTTAGTGGCACGAATTCTGTGTCTTGAGACTGAATTTTTTTGATGCGCATGCATTCATACGAATAAGAATGAAAATCTCAAGGAGTTAACAACGCTGGTAGAATGGTAACAGAGTTGATTGAAACCTCACCCCCTACCCCCTCTCCATTTCATGGAGAGGGGGACAAAGGGAGTGGCGGAGACCCGTCTGGGAGGAATAGACCAACTATGCTTTTGCTTATTGGTGCAAATATTCGTATGAATGTTTCGGTCTGACTTATGCATCAGCAACTCTTTTGGAGAAGATCCTCAAATCTATCCTATCCCACCATTAGGATAACTGTTAAAGGACACACTTTAAGAATTATTTCGCAAAAGGTGACTTTGAATCCAAAACTGTAAGGAGAGAGCTTGTCTGGCATTGCAGGAATAATCGATCTGGAAGGAAAATACGACTTAGAACAGAAAATCACTAAGATGTTAGACCTGATGCGGCACGAGCCTTGGTATAAAGTGGATCATTACCACCGAAGGCCGGCAGCTTTGGGAAGAGCCTCTTTAGGGGTAATCGACCCTTATCCTCAGCCGGTCTTCAACCAAGATCGATCTTTATGCCTTGTCATGTACGGAGAGATTTACCATTATCGGGATGATTTTGTCAAGACCATAGTAAAAGACCATAGCCTCGAATATGACAATCACCCTCAACTCATTCTATACTTATTAGAAAAGAAAGGGACCCAAATCATAAAAAAGTTGAATGGCTCTTTTGTCTTAGCTTTATGGGATTTTAATAAAAATCTTCTCCTCATCGCCAATGACAGATATGGACTGAGGCCCCTGTATTATTCTTGGCAAAATGATCTTTTCCTCTTTGCCTCTGAAATGAAATCCATCCTCGCCTTTTCGCAGGTGAGAAAAGAAATAGACAAGCAGGCTTTAGCCGAATTTTTCGGTCTGAACTGTATCCTGGGAGAAAGGACGCTTTTTAAAGGTATCAAAGTCTTGAATCCTGCTTCGATTTTAACCTTTCAAGCTGGATCTTTGAATACCAAAAGATATTGGGAACTTATGCTCAAAGATGACCATCCCGGTTTCAATCAAAAGGAGGCGATCGAAAAAGCGCATTCTCTTCTTCTACAAGCGGTGAAAAGGCAGATGGATGACCAAAAGCCAAAGGGTTGCTATTTGAGTGGGGGATTGGATTCGAGAACCATTCTGGGGGCGCTTAGCCGATTGGGTTATGAACTTCCCACTTTTACCTTTGGAAGGGCTGGCTGTGACGATCAAAAGGGTGCGGAGCTTATCTCCAGAACCCTGGGAATGAAAAATTATTTTTTTCAGGTCTCTCCGGATTATCTAAAGCACTGGGCAGGAACCGGAGTTTGGGTAACCGATGGAATGACCCGTGCCTCTTTCCATAGCTTTGAATTCCTTCCGGAGATAAGAAAAAATGTGTTCATACTTTTTAATGGCTTCTGCGGGAATGAGTTTATGGGAGTTCTATCGTTTGGTTTGCTTAGATTTGTCTTTACAAAAAAATCAATGAATTGGGTGAGAGGATTTTTTCGCAAGATTAACGAACCATTCTCCGAAGACCTGTTGTCCAAACTTTTTGTCCGTCAATATTATTCCCAGATTAGGGGAAGGGTTTTTCAATCTTTTGCTGATACAATGGCTAACTTTCCTGAGAAATCCCCCTTTAATAAGGTTTACCATTTTTACATCACAGAGAAGGCAAGAAAGACACATCTTTATGGCCCTATATCCGATAGCCATCTCATCGAATATAGAATCCCCTTCTGCGACTATGATTTAGTCGATTTCCTTTTGACCATTCCGCCCAGACAAAGGGTGCTGGCCACCTTCTATCGCAAGCTCATTGTCAGGAAGTTTCCGGAATTAGCTACAATTCCATATCAGCGAACCGGACTTCCTGTGAACTCCAATTTGATGGTTGTCCTGTTTAAGAAGGCTCAAGATATGTGCCAAAAGAAGCTTTTTCCTCCGAAAAGAGACAAACGGGGACATGTTGATGATGAGAATTGGATGAGAAACGAATTAAAGGATTTTGTAATTTCCACTCTGTTAAGCAAAAAAGCTACAGAAAGGGGATATTTTAATCCCGAATTTGTCAAAGAAATCATAAATGAACATCTTTCGGCAAGACAAAACAATACCTTTAAGCTGGGATCGCTTTTGATTTTTGAACTCTGGAATCAATTGTTCCTTGACAGCGCAATTTAGGCTATTTACGGTTTCTTTCCGGATACCAAAAATCTTTTGCCAAAATGCGTATATTTCACGAGATTCAAAAAATTACCCTTGACATTAAAGTGTTTTGCCGATAGAATTATCCAGGAGGTGAAAGGATGAACACTCTAAAGACCACTTTTCTTTTGACCCTTTTGACTTTGCTTTTTGTCTTTATCGGTCGGATGTTAGGTGGAAATTCGGGCATGATAGTGGCTTTGATATTTGCCGCCATTATGAATCTTAGCACTTATTGGTTTTCGGACAAGATCGTTTTAGGCATGTATCGAGCGCAACCGATCGGGGAATCGGATAATCCCCGTTTGTACAATCTTGTCAGACGGGCAGCCACCAATGCAAGTTTGCCCATGCCCAAGGTTTATATTATACCCACTCAAACTCCCAATGCTTTTGCAACCGGAAGGAATCCCAAACATGCGGCAGTGGCTGTGACTTCAGGAATATTAAAGATTCTGAGTGAGGATGAATTGGAAGGGGTAATATCGCATGAGATGGCACATGTTAAAAACAGAGATATTCTAACCGGGTCGATCGTAGCCACCATAGCGGGTGCCATAAGTATGTTGGCTTTTATGGCTCGGTTCGCCGCCATTTT
>Ga0209427_10007332_pt1 | contig 12490 bp, 13 predicted proteins | sample DeeMarSWOR136_30_FD_187465 | JGI IMG/M metagenome (GOLD analysis project Ga0209427, IMG submission 187465) | Marine sediment microbial communities from White Oak River estuary, North Carolina - WOR-1-36_30 (SPAdes) (version 2) | ecosystem: Environmental > Aquatic > Marine > Intertidal zone >... | reverse complement strand
TGAAGAATCTTTCTTCAACCCAGCAGCAGCTACAGAAAGAGACCGCAAACCTGGTCACCGCCCTTCGGAAGCCTCAGGTACGGGGTCGCTGGGGAGAGATGACTTTGCGGCGCGCGGCGGAGCTGGCAGGGATGTCCGAGCACTGTGATTTTGCGGAACAGGTCACGGTCAATGCAGAGGAAGGGAGGCAGCGTCCTGATCTTATAGTCCATTTGCCGGCAGATCGTGAGATAGTCGTGGACGCGAAGGTCTCACTTGAAGCCTATCTGGATGCGATCTCGGCCGATTCGGACGAGCGGCGCAAGGAGGCCATGGATCGACACGCATCACAGGTCCGCACACATATGAATTCCCTTGCCGACAAGCGCTACTGGGACCAATTTAACAAGGCCCCGGAGTTTGTGGTGATGTTTATCCCCGGTGAGTCATTCTTCGGGGCGGCGGTGGATACAGACGGGAGCATCATAGAAGACGGGCTGGAGAGGCGCGTTGTGTTGGCTACACCGACAACCCTGATTGCCCTCCTTAGGGCCGTAGCATACGGCTGGCGACAGGAGAGGATTGCCGAAAACGCCCAGGAGATAAGCGATCTCGGCAGGCAGCTCTACGAACGGATGAAGACGCTTGCCGAACATATCACAGAGGTTGGTAAAGGACTTGAGAAGGCTAATGCGGCCTATAACAGCGCTGTAGGGTCCATGGAGGCCAGGGTACTGCCGGCGGCAAGACGTTTCAAGGATCTTGGGGCCGCCTCGGGTGAAGAACTGCCCATTGTTCAACCGATAGAGACAAGCCCCCGTGCTTTGTCCGCCCCCGAATTCACAGCAGATACGAAAAGGAAAAAAGGAAAATCATAATTCCCTTCTCCTGATCTTCATCCTTGACATAAAACTCTGTATCTTAATATAGTGAAAGCGCATAGTGAGACCTTTGCATAATCCCTTTATCCGTCATTCCGGATTTGATCCGGAATCCAGTTTTATCAGTATTTAACAATCATTATGGATCCCCCAGTCGCACCAGGGGATGACGACGGTAGGGGATTCGGGCTGGAGTTTACTTCGTGCTCTGATACGGGGCCGGAATGACGAAGATGTTGATTTTATGTAGTTTTACAAAGGTCCTGTTTCGAACCTTTTGCCTTTGTTTTCAAAGAATATGGATTTTAAAAAGACCTCACAATTAGATGCCCTTCCCAAGACTATAACTGAATTTATCAATTCATTCATGCGTGCCATAAACAGCGGCCGCCTCTATTCAAAAGGTCATGACCTCCACAAGAAAAATATCGAGCAGCTATTTTTAAGGCTTCAGGACGCCCTCGGGGACAGCAATTTCATTTTCTTGGGCTGCGCGAGGAAGATGTTATATCTGGAGGGAGGTTTTTATGAGGCTGGTGACCCAAATCTTATTAAATTTCTGGAATTTGCGCATTCCATGAGGATTTCCCATGTCCTTATTGATCAGGATATTACTGTTGAGGAGCTTGAGGTCTTCATTGACCTCCTGGCCGGCGCCAAACAAGGGGAGGGTGAAGGAGTGTCTCTCGCTCTTTCCCGGGAGCATATAGCCCACGCCAAGCTTGGCCTTATGGATTATAGCGTATTTTCAACCGTTCAGACCGTAGCGGCTCAACTGTCGCAAGGCATGGGGGATGAGGCCCTGTGGCGACAGCTTATCGTCCAGCCTGCCACTGCAGGTATATTCAGCATCGGGCAGGAAAAGATTCAGGATCTGGCGCGAATAGCTGAAGATACAGAAGAATTAAAGAGAGTGATCTTACAGATAAACGCGGAGATGATGGAAAGTGAGACAGGGGCCTCGGTCGTCCAGAGAGGGATACTCCTGGGTAACTTTATTCAGAACCTGGGCGATGTAATGGCATCAGCAGATCCGGAAAAGGGCAAGGTATATGCCAGGAGGGTTGGAGCAATACTTAATATCCTGGAACCGCAGATAAGGACCCATGTCCTTGGATCACTGGCGCCTGATACGGAGAATGAGGGAAGGATTGACGTTATATATGAGATGATTCAGGCAATGCCTGATGAGGAACTTATGGGTCTTTTAACCGATGGATTAAAAGGTTCGGGTGCGCATTCCGCTTGCTTTAAAAACCTCTTCAACAGGGCCATGATTAGATACAAGGAGCCGGGCCTGCTGTTGAAATTAATACGGGGTGCAGGGGATAAAGCGGCCAAGGAGGGCAAACCAGACAACCTCCAGCACTGGCAGCATCTGGAACAGCTCATTATTCAGCAGGAGGAGATCAAGAAACTTAACGAACAATACTTTAAAGAGATTGAAGACCTCGCCACCTCTATCCAGATGAAGGAACCCATGGTAGAGGAAGAGGAGATGAAGAACCTTATGCAGACCCTGTCCCCCGAATTTCTGGCTGAGGCCAAGGCCAGATTAATTATCGATCTGATAAGCCAGTATCGGCCCGAACAGGATGCATCCATTATCACGTCCCTGCTGGAAAACCTCAGGGGTATCCTGGTGAAGTTATTTGAGTATAATAATCTTTATACCATGGGAGAACTTATACGGGAGGTCTCTCTCCTTCTCAGCAACTATCCCGAGGACGATTCGGTCAAGAAGACGGTGTATAACCTTCTCTCGGCAAAGGAGATCGGGAAATTGCTTCAATATTCTCTAGGGATGTGCCGTACCTTTGAACCGGAGGAGACGAAGGTTCTAAACGCCATCTGCCAGCTCTTTCCTGTAAGGTCCGGGGATTTTCTCCTGGATATCCTGTTGAAGGAGAAGAGTAAAGGCCCAAAGACGGATTGGCTGTACAGGACTTTGGCAAGTCTCGGGCCAAGGATCAGCAGCGCTCTGGGCAGACACCTCCAGGGTGCGCCGGAAAGCGCCCTCGGCAGACTGCTCAATCTTGTCGCAATGTCTGAGGACCAGCATTTATACTCTTCGATAGAACCGCTATTAGGGCATGAATCCCATGAGATCAAGCTGATGAGCATTAGTACAATTGGAAAATTGAGGGCTGAAAAGGCTGTGCCCCATCTTGAACAGATTATATCCAAGAAGTCATGGATCAAGACAAAGAAAATGAAAGAGATACAGGAGGCCGCGGCGAGGGCATTAGCTACGATAGGCACGGATAATGCCAAGAAGGTGTTGCGGCGGATAGCCGAGGAAGGCTCTGGCGATCTGAAAAAGTTGTGTGGAGAATTGCTTTAATTTGTTGAGAGGCAGGAATGGCCATTCAATCCAATAAAGAAAAAATACAGGCTTTTTACAGGGACCTCTGCATAGGCTTGATTGGCAGCCTAAGGGCCCTTTCACTTTATACACCCGAGCATCCTGAGGCAAAAAAGAGGATAGCGAATATCTATCAGCGGCTTATCGTGTTCCTGAAACAGCGTCCCAGTCTCACGATGCTGGTCGTAAACGGGGAGATAGTAATTGAAAACGTCCCCTTACCGGAGCTGAGCAAGACCCTTGCACAGTTCATTCAGCGAATGGAGGACATGAAATTTCAGCGTTTCGTGTTTAAAAAGGATCTTGTCTTGGATGAACTCATTTCATTCCTACAACTACTGATCCAGTTAATGAAGAGACCTGAAAGCGCCATTGAGATGATGGCTGAAAACCAGGGCAAGTTCCATCATATTATTGCTGGAGTATTGCCTACAGGGTCCGGTCAGCTGGACTCCCAAGATGAACAGTTAGGGGCCTTGCAGACCGCTCGACAATCAGTTATTTCCTTTTCCAGGCAACTGAAGGATATCTTCGAAGCTATAAAGGGCCCGCTCTCAGGCCGTCAGGTCTCTCTCGCGAAGGAGACCACAGAGTCTATCTATGCCATGAACATAAGGGGGGAGATCCCTTTAAAAGTACTTATCTACAGGCGAACTACTGACAGCGATCCATATATTCACGCAATCAATGTATGCGCCTTTTCCATGGCCCTCGCCCGTGAGATCGGGCTAAAGGATTCAATAGTTGAAGAGGTGGGGTTTGGAGCCCTCCTGCACGATATCGGGTTGCACATGTTAGCGTCAGGGCAAGAGGACTTCAATTCTACAGGGACGTCGGAAGGGCAGGCAAACTGGTATGGCCACCCCCAGCGTGGGGCGGAACTCCTGCTTGCCACAAAGGGGATACCTGATCTTGCCCCTCTGGTTGCCTATGAGCATCATATCCACTATGACGGAGGGGGCTATCACAAGGATATCAGGCGCAGGGATTTAAACATGGCCAGCATGATCACTTGTATAACCAACAGCTACGATAACCTGCGCCGGGAACTCCCTAACAAGCACGCCCTCACATTGACAGGGGCTATTGACTGGATGGATCGCAGATTCGGGACACAGTTTCACCCCGTGCTATTTAAAAGATTCCGGGCGATGGTAAAGGCCCAGGCAAAAGAAGAGATTTGAGTTCTTCCCTTCCAATCCATGATGTTTATGAAAAGAATCCGATAATAAAAACTCCGCCAATCATGATGATTGTTCCGAAAAGACGTTCTCCTATCTTTTCCTCTTGAAACAACCATGCGCCGTAGAGGACCCCAAATATCAGACTGGTACGTTTAATGGATATCATATAGGCCACCTGGACCATCGAGATTGCCAGGACATGGCTGAAGATCATAACCCCAAAGATGAAGCCAAGTATCATGCCTTTTAATGGAAATCTGATTAAATTACGGGCAGTAAACTTTTGTATGAAAGGTGCGAGGGCGACCATCAAAATGGTGAGGGCCGTAAAATAGGTAATACCGAAAAAGTAAGGATTTGTATGCAATATGCCGAGCTTGCTGATCACCGATGTGATGGAATATATGAAAGAGACGAGGAGCATCATCCAGGAGCCTGGTTCTTTTATGATAGCCTTTAAAGGGGCGAAAAATCCGGTCCTTATGTGTGACAGATTCAGACAATATGATCCTGTGACAATCAGGCATATCCCCAGAATACCCCAGGGGCTCAATCTTTCACCCAGCAAAAGCCGGCCGGTCATGATAATAAAGACGGGTGTGAATGCCAGGAAGGGGAGTGTCAGGGAGAGGGGGGAGACCTTTATGGCCTTCATGTAAAGATACATGGCCAGTATCTCAAGCGGTAATCCTGTTGCCAGCACAAGGAAATAGATCTTATCGGGTTTGACCAGGGGGATAAAAAAAAAGGAGCCTATTAGCCAGGGTATTGTGTAGATCAACCTGACCGTTCCCATCTCATATGGAGATAATTTGCCGAAAAATCTTTTTGTCACAGCATCGGCGGTTGCCAGAGAAAAGGCCGCTAGTAATGAGAGAGGGAACCACAACATACTTCTTCTCCTGCTATTTTCCAATACGACCTGATTCTCGGATCTTAAACAGCAGAGTCCCTAATTACTTTTTACAGCATATTGGCAGGAATATCCACAAAGAATATTAAATCCCTTTATTCTTGACAGGTAAGTTTCACTTCCATATATTCACAAAAAATTAAAGAAGGTCTGTATAGGCGCGTTTCATGGCGCCCGTAATAAACTATTTAAGAAAATTTTTATGTACACTGCCGGTGAATTAAAAAAGGGACTCAAGATCCAGATTGACGGAGAGCCGTATATTATCATTGATTTTCAGTTCGCTAAGCCAGGCAAGGGGCAGGCCCTTTACCGCTGCAAGCTCAAGAACATGATCAATGATACGATTATCGACCGGACATACAGGTCCGGAGACGTCTTTGAGGCCCCGAACCTGGAAGAGAGAAAGATGCAGTATCTATATAACCAGGAAGACGAATTCTATTTCATGGATGTCAACAACTATGAACAGTCCCTTCTCAAAAGGGAACATGTGGGAGATGCGACGAACTATTTAATAGACAACCTGGAGGTCTACATACTCTTTTTCGAGGGCAGGCCGATAGGGATCAGGCTGCCTAATTTTGTGAATCTTACCGTTGCCCGTGCGGATCCATGGGTCAAAGGAGATTCTGCTACCGGCGACAACAAGCCTGTAACCCTTGAGACCGGTTACACCCTGCGGGTACCCCCTTTTATTGAAGAGGGTGAAAAACTGACCATCGATACACGGACCGGGGAATATGTCACCCGGGTTAAAGAATAGAAATTATATTGTGGGAAACCAAAGATTGGATGTCAGGGAATCCAGCCTGCGCATGCGCAGCGTGATTATCCAGGCCGTAAGATCATTTTTTATTAGCCACGGATATCTGGAGATAGAGACACCTAACCTTATTCCCGCCCCTGCCCCTGAAACCCATGTAGACGCCGTCAGAGCGGCTAATGGATTCTTGCACCCATCTCCTGAGTTGTGCATGAAGCGGCTCCTCTCTGCGGGTTATTCCGCGATCTTTCAGATCTGTAAATGTTACAGGGAAGGTGAGAGGGGAAGACATCACCTGCCTGAATTCACGCTCCTTGAATGGTATAGGGCAAGTGCGGATTACATGGACATCATGGTGGAGTGCGAGGAGATGATACGGCACGTGGCCGCTGATACGGGCTGTGGAGACAGGATCGTATACATGGGCAGGGAAATTGACCTTAAAGGCCCCTGGCAAAGGATGACTGTGAATGAGGCCTTTGAAAGATATTCCCCCATATCGTTGGAGGATGCACTTGATGAGGACTGTTATGAAGAGATCATGGTCTTGCATATAGAGCCGGGGATCGATATCTCCAGGCCCCTTTTCCTTTATGACTATCCGCCGTCCCTGGCCGCCTTCTCACGGATAAAGAGGTCTAATCCTCCCTTGGCTGAGAGGTTTGAACTGTACATGGGCGGGCTTGAACTTGCCAATGCTTTTTCGGAATTGACCGATGTTGATGAACAGGGCAGGAGGTTCGAGAAGGAGAGTGAAAGACGAAGGCACCTGGGAAAGCCGGAGTACCCTTTGCCTGAAAGATTTATCAGAGAATTTCGTAATATGCCGGATTCTGCGGGCATTGCCCTTGGCATAGACCGCCTTGTAATGCTCTTTGCCGACAAGGACAGTATAGACGATGTTGTCTCATTCACACCTGAGGAGATATAGAGGTCTTTGAGAGATGTTTTTGGTGTATGCGGACACTTATTACTGAGTTTAAGGTCTTATTCTGGATTCCCCGGTCCCTGGCCCAGACCTGGCATGAAAAATTAATGTTTTCACTGTTAGGGTCTATGGAAAAATATCTAGGCCTGATAATAGGTCATGTCGCGCCAGGGCGGGCAACCCTTCGACAAGATTCAGGGCCGGGAGATGACGGGTTGAGGGGATTCACCTTCGACTTTGCCTCTCGGCCATGAGCTCGAGGCCGAAGGGCTCAGGGTGATGAGCCTCTCGAACCACGGCCGGAGTTTATCCCGGGCCAGATATGGGACCAGAGACAGGATTTTGGACAGTTAACATGGGTATCATAATGGGAGGATTTTGTTTGTGGATGACGAGATAAGGAAGAGGACTAGGGAGACGGCGGACCGGTTATTCGGCAAGGGGATAAAGATGGATCCCCCTTACAGGTTATGGAAGGAATTTGACAGGGATCTGGCCAATGATTTTTCCATATTCATCACGGGAATGCTGTATTCCAGATCGGTCCTTTCCCTTGCTGAAAGGCAGATGGTGGCATGTGCGATGTTGGCTGCCCTGCGTGCCCGGGAAGAACTCAGGCTCCATATAAACGGGGCATTGAACGTGGGATGTGATCCTAAAAAGTTGGCGGAGGTGTTTTTTCAGGTCGCCACATATGCCGGGATGCCGGCGGTGAACGAGGCGCTCGGGATATACAGGGATGTCCTTAAAGAGAGGGGAGAATGGCCGATCGGGGAACAATAAATTTTTCCATTGATTTTTTCCTGGGATATTACTATGCTAAAAGATATTCCCCTGTTGACAAAGATTTAAAAAGGGGGTAAAAAAACGGCCGGCGAGGAGGATTCTTTGGATCGAATCGCCAGACCTTGGCTCACTATTCCGGCATGGCCGGGCAAAAAAAGGAGGAAGAGTAAATTGGAAAACGGTAAAGTAAAATGGTTTAATAATAAGAAGGGGTTCGGCTTTATCCAGAGGGAAAACGGCCCCGATTTGTTTGTTCACTTTACCTCTATTAAGGAGGAGGGCTTCAAGACTCTGAATGAGGGTGATGAAGTGAGCTTTGAGGTGGAGGAGGGCGAAAGAGGTCCAAAGGCCATAAACGTCAGCAAGCTTTAGTTTTTACGCAAGAATAAAGGGTATCCCCTTAAGTCAACGGTGATGCCCTTTTTAATTCTTCTACTAATCATTTTTTTAATAAAGCAATCCGGGATTTGATGGTTCACCGGCAATGGCATCTTTTTAGAGTCAGTCAGGCGAGCAGACTCTCTAAAGGATGAATTGTGTCAAATTATGTTTTTCCTAAGCAGGAAGATATATCTTGATGTAGCCGGACCGATAATAACCTGATTTTCATCTTTATCAAGCAGAGCGCGTGAAACACCGCTTGTGCCTCCTATCTCACGGCCGTTGACTATAACTCCAAAGGCGCTTCCCCTGTCCAAGACCCATAACAAGCCCACTTCCTTATTGATTGAAAGGTGATGGCGGGAGATCACGTACGGCTTTTCCTCTATGATGGCGAGATCGTTATGATAAAGGACGTCGTCGTCGGGATCGTGCGCCACATATCTGCCTATAAGGAATGGGAACTTAGTGATAAGCAACTTTCGATTATCAAGGACCTGTTTTGCCTCACGGGTCTGCCCCTCCATTATAATCTCGTACTCCATAACATCTTTGGCTTCACCATAAGGCATTGATTCCCTTTCAGCCAGCATATCACCGGCCTGTCTAAGCCTTTCAAAGAGATTTTTCATTATCGGGATAAGGGTGGAAGGTTTTTGCTTCAGCAGCTTATTGAATTGTTCGCGGTCTATAACCCTAACCTTGAGATCAGAGACCGCCCTGACCGAGGCAGACCGGGGCCTGTCTTCAATAAGCCCCATTTCGCCAAACACCTCCCCGTTGCCCAATGTGGCAATCATTATCTCCCTGGTTCCGGCTCTTTTAAAGACCTTTGCCGTGCCGGATAGTATCACATAGGCGGAGGTCCCCTTTGCTCCTTCCTCTATGACTGTGTCTCCTGATCTGAATGTCTCAATGATGTCCATCCGTAGCTCCCTTTTAAGACAAAACGTTAAAGAATATCGAATAGCGATTTCAGAATATCGAATATCGAAATAGTCCAAACCTCATAATTCAGAATTTCTTGTTCAATATTCAACATTCTCTTTTTTTAGCCTTATGCGCTATGCTATCTGCAAAAAGGTCTTTGCATAATCCCTTCATCCGTCATTCCCCGGCTTGACCGGGGAATCCAGAAATTAATTGAAATTACTAGATTCCGGCCTTCGCCGGAATGACGAAAATGTTTATTTTTTACAATAATAACATATTTTAAAATGGATTTTAAACAAAACCTCTTACCTTGACTCAGGGAGATACCTTTCCTATACTTATACTCCAGTACGCGATAAAGATGCTTGATTTATAATAATCATGGTTCAAGAGATGGAAACTTTTCCAGAACCACAGCCTGACAGATACGAAATCCTGGAAAAGGATGCGGGGAATATCACGCTCCACATCCAGGGCAGCATAAACGCCTCGAATGCGGCCTCCCTAGTCAAGGACACTGATTCCATATTGCAGGAGCGGTCCGGCTTGTCCCTGACCGTGGATCTTGAAAAGGCAACCTATCTGGATGATTACGGTGTGCTGGCACTTGCTGAACTGAGGGAGATAATGACAAAAAGGGACGGCTTTTTTCACCTTGTCAATCCCGGCAAGAAGGTTAAAGAGATTCTTTCCATGTTTGAGTTCGAATCTCTCACTGTAAAGTCCCCTTTTGAAAAAAAGATAGCTCCTAACGTATTTGTCCAGATAGGAGAGGCCTTTTTCCGCATAATATCAGACGCAAAATCCATGATTTTCTTTGTGGGGGCGGTCCTCCTCTCATTGCTTTATATCTTTATTCATCCAAGATCATTGCGGGCGGACGACACCTTTCTCTGCATGCGAAGAACAGGTGTAGAAGCACTTCCCATAGTGGGCCTGATAAGTTTTCTTCTTGGCATGATAATAGCCTTTATGTCTTCAATACAGCTCAGGCAGTTCGGCGCCAATATCTATGTGGCATCACTTGTAGGTCTGGCAATGACCTATGAGATTTCGCCTCTCGGAACCGCGATTGTCGTGGCAGGAAGGTCCGGTTCTTCCTTTGCCTCTGAGATAGGAACCATGAAGGTCTCAGAGGAGGTTGACGCACTATTTACCATGGGATTTGACCCGACACGTTTTCTTGTTGTGCCGAAGATCTTGGCTGCGGTTATAACAGTGCCCATCCTGACGCTGTTTTCCGATGTCTTCGCGATCCTTGGAGGTCTGGTAGTAGGGGTGTTTGTGCTTGATCTGACATCAACTGCTTATATAAACCAGACCATCAGGACCGTGACCATGTTTTACCTTTTTTGGGGCGTTATGAAGAGCGGTGTGTTCGCGCTTATTATAGCCTGGGTGGGGTGCCTGAGGGGTTTTCAGGTTAGGGGAGGGGCCGATTCAGTGGGCAGGGCCACCACGTCCGCGGTAGTCAGCAGTATCTTCCTGATCATTGTTATGGATTCCATATTCGCAATAATACACGTATACTGGCTGTAGGACGGGATGATTTTATGGAAAAAAAGGCGATTGTAAAGGTTGATAATCTTGTAGGCGGATACGGGGAAGAGGTTATCCTGGACCGGATAACTTTTAATGTCTATGAGGGCGAAATATTTGTTATACTGGGCGGAAGCGGTTGCGGGAAGAGCACCTTGATGAAACATATCATCGGGCTAATAAGGCCTTTCTCAGGCCGAGTAACCATAGACGGCGATAATGTTTTTGATCCTGATGATGCGGTTTATCAAAAGATATTAAGAAAGATAGGCGTCCTATATCAGAGTTCGGCCCTGCTCGGTTCGATGACGCTGGCCGAGAACGTGGCCCTCCCTATAAAAGAATACACCGATCTGCCCAAGGAATCCGTGGACAGGATAGTCAGGATGAAGCTGAAGCTAGTAAACCTGAACGGTTATGAAAATTACCTGCCATCGGAGCTTAGCGGCGGTATGAGGAAGAGGGCGGGGCTGGCGAGGGCCATGGCCTTGAATCCAAAAATCCTCTTTTTTGACGAGCCTTCCGCGGGTCTCGATCCCGTGACATCGGCGGGGCTGGACAATCTTATTATCCATATCAACAGGGTCCAGGGAACCACGATGGTGATTGTAACCCATGAACTTCGGAGCATCTTTTCAGTGGCACAGAGGATAATTATGCTGGACAAGCAGACCAGGGGAATAATAGCCGAAGGAGACCCCAGGGACCTCAGGGAAAACAGCCGCAACAGGCTTGTTAAGGATTTTTTTAATCCTGTGCCTCAACAAAACAGGACAGATATACGATAAGAGGATCTGAACATGGCTTCACAGAGGACAAAATATACAGTAGGGTTGTTCCTGACCTTGGGGATAGGCATAGCTTTACTTGCCTTTATCTGGCTGGGCATGTCCCGATTTCTTCAGAAGGGCCAGTATTACGCGACGTATTTTAACGAATCTGTTCAAGGCCTTGATGTGGACGCCCCTGTAAATTACAGGGGTGTCTCAATAGGACTGGTACACAGCATAGAGGTCGCGCCGGATGCGAGGCTCATAGAAGTCATACTTAAGATAGAGACAGGCCAGAAACTTGATAATGATATCGTTGCACAGTTAAGCCCGGTAGGCATCACCGGAAGCATGATTATAGAACTTGATCGTATGAAAGAAGGTGAACCGGATCAATCGCCCAAACTCAGTTTTAAGTCTGAATATCCTGTTGTGTCTTCAAAACCTTCAGAAATAAGCGGAATACTGCAGGGTATTAATGATGTGCTGATCCAGATAAAGTCCATGGACCTTGAAGTGATATCAGGTAAGATAAAACTGGCGATTGATAATGCCAACCAGTCGATCCTCGACGCCGATCTGGAGACACTCTCTGAAAGCCTTAAGTCTTCCTTTGACGATTTGAAACAGATTACTGACAGAAAGAGGTGGGACAGGATCATATCCTCGCTCGAAACAGCAGCAAGTTCCCTTGATAGTATCTTGGCTAAGGCCGACACCAGCCTGGATCACGTGGAAGGCGCTGTTGCCGGTCTGGAGAGAATAACGGTCGGAAAGGTTGAGACCATCGAGGCGGCGATAGAGGATTTCAGGGCCGCCGCCGAAAAGGCCAATATGCTTTTGGAGAAAGGGAATTCGCTGGTGGCGGATGATTCACTGTCTAATCTGAGACAGTATCTTTTAGCCATTTCCAGGAATCTGGAACAGGCGAGCGAAAACATCAATAGAATAACCGAGAGAATCGCCGATCAACCCTCTCAGCTGATATTCGGGGAACCGCCTGAGCCCAGGAAGCTGGAAGGGGAGTAACAGGGAAGGGGCAGGGTAGTCAAAATTGGAATGGAG
>Ga0209427_10007330_pt1 | contig 12495 bp, 11 predicted proteins | sample DeeMarSWOR136_30_FD_187465 | JGI IMG/M metagenome (GOLD analysis project Ga0209427, IMG submission 187465) | Marine sediment microbial communities from White Oak River estuary, North Carolina - WOR-1-36_30 (SPAdes) (version 2) | ecosystem: Environmental > Aquatic > Marine > Intertidal zone >... | reverse complement strand
TACCGCCTCTTTGACAAGGCGGCCGACTTTGTCCAGGTGGACGTGGCCCGGAACTATCTCGCAGAAGCTGTTGGCGATGCCGATGAACGGCTTGTTAATATCGTCGTCAGCAAGGCCGCACGCATGGAGCAGCGCCCGGTGCGGAGCCCTTTGAAAACCTTTTTTCACTGTATCACTTCGCATAATTTGCCCTCTTCAAATACGGTTAACAAACTAATCTTAGAGCCCAAATTGGCATTTTAGCCGATTACAAAAGATAAATAAAGAAAAATCGACGACCGTCAAATAACGGGGATGCACACGCATGAATCGCTAATGATTGGAATTGTAGAGTGGGGCTTGCCCCACCATCTCACTTTATAACCGGGCCGGCCAACCGTTTCTTACTTCTCATCCTTCATTTTCCCTTCTCCCTTGTGTTCTTATGCTCTTATGACTTGTGCTCTTGTGCTCTTATTATCTTTTCTCTCTTCTTCACCCATCGTTCAGCCTTCATAAAGCCGGTAAATTCCCGCCTGTTTCCCCACTCTTGTCATTTCGACCGAAGCAATGCGGAGCATTGCGGAGTGGAGAAATCTGCCTATCTGATTGAATTAAATCCACTAACCGTCAAACCGTCCCACCGTCTATCCCTCAAACTGTATCCCTTCTTCGCTCATCTTCCAGCCTTTATAAAGCGTCGATATCCTCACTTGTAGTATTTCTTATGCCTTATATTTGGTTTCTACAAAATATATCGGGCTTTTTTCCAATATCTCTTTTTTCCTTACTTTTTTGATGGATATTATCTGTGGTTCTGAAAATTCAAAGCACATGGTACACTTTCTTTGAAAATATTTTCCAACAGGGTATCTCAGAAGAAAAAATAAAATTATATTTGCCGCGAGGATTATTTTTACCACAGTCAAATCCAGGTCAAACGCAAGAAAAACAAAAAAACTAATCGTCAGTAGAATAAATGATATCCCATCAAGGATAGGAATATTAGAGCCGCAATATTTAGAAACCACTGCCGATTCTTTATCTCCATTAAGATACTGCGATAATTTCTCGAATGCTTTATGTATATCTTCTTTAGACTTTATTTTGCCGTAAATCCTAAAGCCGTCTTTCTCGGCAGAACCACCCACCCCTCGTTTGATGGCATACTTCTCTTTTAAGAAAAAGATAGTACCGTGTTCTAACACATGATTTATTTTTATTGATTTCTCCAATGTTGGGCTGCGAAACAAAAAAGCAAGTAATGGCAAATATAAAAATAAAAACGCTATCAACAAAAACGGAAAAACAACAGCAAAAAATATAAACGTCTCATTCCTGGATAATCCAAATGATGAGACAAGCAAAAAATACACAAAAAATACTATGGTCGGATTGAATATATATTTAAGTAAGAACGTTGCGAATTTTCTTTCACTAATCATGATTTATCGATCAAAACGAAACTGTTGGATTTTTATCTCTTCTTCGCTCATCTTCCATCCTTTAAAAAACAAAGGAATTTCCACCTGTCATGTCTCTGTTTATATTTCCGCCAAAGGTATCCTCTGCCATATTATTTCCTTGCCTATGGCATGGCCTATCCATAAAATCTCAACTTCGTTCTCGACACACAATACCCCAATTTTCCAAATCTATCAATCCTAAAAAATCCGCCGAAGGACACAACCTGCTAAATACTAACTCTCCGGCCTCAAATGGCGAGATACGCTTCACACTTCACGCTTCACAAAATACGAGTCATGTAAGGTGCGATATTTCGCACCAATTCTACTAAATACGAGATACGCTTCACGAGATACGAGAGCAATCTGCGTAATCAGCAATTAAAATTCAAATTTTTCTTTGTGCCTTTGTGCCTTAGTGGCTATAAATCCTCGATAACAAAAATTTGTTTGTTTATGCCGATATAACAGGTATAATCAAGGCTTAAATGGGCCGTCATTTTGCTATATGTCTATATTTGGGCAAGATGGGGCCGCCGTAAACTGCAAAATTGAATGTTTTGGGAGATTAAATAATGGTATCAAAGAAAATTGTCAGTTTGTTAACAATTATCGCAATTTGTTCGCTGCTCTTACCGACCGGCTGTACACCACCCGCCGAAGATACTGAAAAACTGGTGGTTCCGCCCGAAGAGGAAAAACCAAAGGTGGTGGAGGTAGAAAAACCAAAAGTCGTAGAGGTAGAAAAGCCCAAGGTCGTGGAGGTAGAAAAACCGAAGGTCGTAGAGGTAGAGAAGCCCAAGGTCATAGAAGAGGAACCCGCTATCGAGCTGGCGCTCAAGTTTACCCCACAGGATTCAACAAAGTATAAGTTTATAACCGAGGCAGTCCGCAAAATTGACTGGGAGGGCCTCTATCCCGACGATACTGCCTTCAGGGGCGGCAAGACCAGCAGCAGAATTGAGATGACCTTCACCCGGCAAATACAAAGCACCGATGACGAAGGCAATGCAGTTGCAAAGATTACCATAGAAAGCCTGAAGCACCTCTCTATAGTCAGAGACAGTCCCGTCCTTGACTTCGACAGCTCCCGGGAAAAAGACCAAGAAAATCCCATGGCAAAGCTGATCGGCGAAAGTTATACAATAGAAATCACACCCGCCGGCCAGGTCACAAACATCGCCGACGTAAACCAGATACAGCAGGCGGTCAGGGGCGATTCCCAGGCCCACAAGGCTGCCGTAGCGCTTCTTTCTGAGGAGGCAATCAGGCAGCGTCACGCAATCCCGGCCATACCCGCCGCCGACAAAAACAAGCTGCAAAAAGGACAAAACTGGAAATCCGTAAAGACCTTTTCCTTCGGCCTGATGGGGACACAATCTTATGAACGGACTTATACGCTCAAAGAAGTCGAGCAAACCAACAACCTTCGTACCGCAATTGTCGAAATGAAGGCTGCTCCCACAACCGAGATGGCCGAGGAACTGCATAAGGAAAAGCAAATCGGCGACTTCTCGAAAATGTTTGAAAACACAGAAACATACACCGGCGAGCTTAAGCTGAATCTGACCACCGGCAAAGTCGAAAAATATATCGAAAAACTGGAGTCGGAATGGATCGCCGTTGATCCGTCTGCCGCAGACAAAGACGAAAAAGAACCTGCCGTGCTGAAGATGACCGCCATCCGTCTCCAGCATCTCGAAAAAACCGATTAATAAAATTTGATTGTTCATGGTCCGCGGCCTGAGACTCGCTGCGGCCAGCTGTGAACACTTTTGAAAGGAATAAAATTGAGAACCACACTGACCTTTTTCATGGTCCTGCTTCTGGCTGCTCTGGCAGGATGTAATGGGGCCGTCGATAAAGACCAGACAATCCAAAAAATAGAGCCGCCAAAAGAGGGCAAAGAGCTGCTCGCCGTAGATTTCCAGCCGGGCCAGGACCTGAGATACAAGTTTGTTTCCAGCAAAGATATTTCCGTCAACTGGGAACCTCAAAAAAGAAGCTCCAGACCGGGCCAGGACGCTGTTGATAAGTACTCCGAAGTAATGGAAATGGTCGTCCTGTATTCACCTGTCGAAGTGGACCCCTACGGGCTGACAACCATCAAGGCAACGTGTGAATCCGTAAGGGCCACCCGAAGCAAACGGCCAAGCGGAAGAGCTATGCCAAGGGACGCCGTCGAACACCTCAAAGGCAAAACTTTCACGATAAAAGTGGATGCCGTGGGAAATATGAAAGATAACTCGCAGTTAAACGAACTAATCGAATTGCTCGGTGAAAAAGCTTTCAGAGCCAACTCCAGGATGGGAAGAATCAAAGAACAGGACATGATCGGTGACTTCATCGTCAGCCAATGGTTTCTCTGGGATTCGATTTCAAGTATCGAAAAACCAGCGGACGGTGTATCCGTCGGAGATAGCTGGAACTCTCAGCTCTCTGTGCCGACGCCGATGGTGATGCGAAAAGCAAGGGACGTCACTTATACGCTCGACGAAATCCGCGAGAGCGAACAAGGCCGCCTGGCAGTGATAAAAAGCACTTATACGCTGGCCGAATCGGTGCCGGCAGGCTGGCCTATCCCCTATACCGGAAGCTTCAGGATGCCGGGGACCTTCGGCTTCCTCAGAGGCTATAATGTTCTTGATTTAAAAGGCCAGGGACAGGAACTGTTCAATCTCGATGCAGGTCGGATAGAGCAATATAACCAGCAGTACCGGATTCAGATGGATGCCGTCCTGCTGGCGCCAATCGGGACGAAACCACTGATAACCATCAATCAAAAAATAACTATGCAGCTTATTAAATAACGACTCACTCTAATGCAAAGGCGATTCGTGAAGTTACGAATTATGCATTTGCGAGCGGAGGTAACCGCGATTGGAAAATAAAAATCTATGGGCGCCGTGGCGAATTAAATATATTCAGGGCCTGGATAAGGGCGGCGAATGCTTTATCTGCGAGGTCGGCAAAACCCCCGCCGAAGATGATAAAAATTTCGTGCTCTGGCGCTCGGACAAAAGCATCGTAATACTCAATCGCTTCCCCTACAACAACGGCCATCTGCTGATATCGCCCCTCCGGCACATTCCCGACCTCGAAAAGACAAGCGATGATGAGATGCTGGAGCTGATGATACTCGTTCGTGAATGCCAAAAGGCCCTGACGCTGGCGATAGCACCCCACGGTTTTAATATCGGGATGAACTTCGGCCGATGTGCCGGTGCGGGCCTGCCCGGCCATCTCCACATCCATCTCGTGCCGCGATGGGACGGCGACACAAACTTTATGGCCGTATGCAGTGATACCGACGTCGTCAGCCAGAGCATGACCGAGCTTCTCGAGCTGTTAAAAAAGGTAAGCAAAGAACACAACCTCCCCAATCTGCAATAAATCAAAAATGGTAATTTGCTAATAAGGGAGATTAAAAATGCTACGCCTAAAACAAATTATTATCTACGTAATTTTAGTTCTTGTAACCTTGCGGACTTGGGCCCAGGCAATAGACTGGCAGAGCCTGACCCAAGAACAAATCATAGCAGCAACGAAAGAAAGGGTCATAGTTACGCACTCATATAAGTTAGATAGTGAAATAAAGATGAAAATTCCAATAGAACAGGCTGCTTTGTTGAATGTTAAGCCCAATCCGTATGGATTGAAGGAAGTTATCCTGTGTCCCTACGATTGCGAGGGACCACGAAGCAGACCGGCTGACAGGGGAGTCCTATGGCATAATCTTATATTCGATGATGGCTACTTCAGGACTCACGGCAAGTTCCTGCGTGCAAAGACAATGTCTCCAACATATGGGGCTGCTCCTGACTTGGGTTTTCATGTCAAATGGGAAGTTAAAGGCGACAAAGTGTTTATCAAGTATCGCGCCCTCTCTGGTAAAGAGAAACTTTTTGAAATTAAAAAGAATTCACGAGAACCAGTGAGCAATTCCATCAGCGAGAAGGACAGATTAGTTGCATTTGTGAAACTTTGGAGCGAAGTCAAGTATAACTTTGCTTTCTTTGACCAGGTGCCGGAACTCGACTGGGAAGCGGTTCTGGAAGAATATTTGCCAAAGGTACTAAAAGATCAAACGCTTTACGAATACGAACGGCTCCTGCAAAGACTGGTTGCGAAATTACACGATGGGCACACAAGTGTTGGTTTTCGGGGCGGCTTCGATACCATCGATGTCTGCTACGACTATCTCCCCCTGCGAGTGAAGCCCATCGGAGGAAAGATAATTATTGTTGAACCGGGTAAAAACGAGGAGATTTCCGAGGCGGGATTGAAGACGGGAGATGAGATTACTCATATTGATGGTCGTCCTGTTCGGGAAATTCTTGAGAAGGATGTTTATCCATATATTTTTGCATCGACCTCTCAGGACCGAGATAGAAAAGCTTTCGAGCGGGGTTTCGAGTGTTCCAAGGGACCGATCGACAGTAGAGCCAGGCTTCGCATCCGCGGTGCGGATGGAAAGGTGCGTGAGGTGACTCTAACCCGCCGAACCCGGGGCAAAGAAATGCCATGGCTCCGCAGACCTGCCACCCGCTCTTCCTTCGAGTTGAAGGAGTTTGAAAATCGTATTGCATATGTATCACTGGATCACTTTGGCTCTCATAGCATAGTCAAACAGTTCGATGAAGCATTTGACAAAATACAGACAGCAAAAGGTCTAATTATTGATGTGCGTGAAAATGGCGGTGGGAGTACTAGTATCGGCAGCGAGATTATCAGCTACTTGACAGACAGACCATTGAAAGGTTCTCATTGGAAAACACGGCAATATATACCAGCCTTTCGAGCATGGGGTAAACAAGAGCAATGGTACGAGGCAGACCACGACATTGTAACGCCACGTGGGGAAGACGTCTTTACTGGCCCGATTGTCGTGTTGATCGGCCCGGAAACTTACAGTGCTGCTGAAGACTTCGTTGTAACCTTACATGCCGGCGTCCGCGCAACACTGGTTGGAGAGAAAACCGGCGGCTCCACAGGTCAGTTTATCCGGATTCTCCTGCCGGGCGGAGGCCATGCACGCATTTGCACTAAGTGGGATAGCTACCCAGATGGTCGGGAGTTTGTTGGAGTCGGCATTATTCCGGATGTGGAGGTACATCCGACACCGGCAGATATCGCTTCCGGTCGGGATGTTGTTCTGGAAAAAGGGCTTGAGATTTTGCGCGCAAAAACAAAGTAAGCCAGCGAGTAAAATATGTCTACAAAAACTGCTGATTATGCAGTCAGCGAGAAGGCCAGTCGGGGCCGACAGTTCAGGGAAAAACCACACCCCTACCGCACCGATTTCGAACGCGACCGCGACCGCATAATCCACTGCTCGGCGTTCCGCCGGATGGAAGGAAAAACGCAGGTCTTCACGTTTGCGCCGGCAACTCCGGCTTTGGATCAAACCTACCTTCGACAGGACGACCACTACCGTACCCGCCTTACCCACAGCATAGAGGTTGCCCAGATTGGAAGGACCATCGCCAAAGAGCTCGGCCTGAACGTCACCCTGACCGAGGCGATATGCCTGGCACACGACCTGGGTCATCCGCCCTTCGGGCACGTCGGCGAAAAAGTCCTCAACGATTTAACGGCCGATATAGGCGGCTTCGAACATAACAGCCAAACCATCCGGGTGGTCAAGCTGCTCGAACATCCCTACCCGGATTTTGCCGGCCTGAACCTGATGTACGAGACCAGGCTGGGACTTGCCAAACACCAAACGCCTTTCGACAAGACACAGGATGGCCGGACAAACTGCCCGCTGGAAGGACAGGTCGCCGGCATTGCCGACCGTATCGCCTATAACTGCCACGATCTCGAAGATGGTATGCGGGCGGGATTGATTACCGCCGGGCAATTGAAGAACATAGTACTATTCATGGAGGCTCAAAGCCAGCTAAATGCAAAGGCAATGGAAGATAAAACCATCCTGAGGACCAGGACCGCTAAAAATATTATCGATAAGCTCGTCGGTGATTGTATCAATACAAGTAAGGAAAAAATCGCAAAAGCGAATATAAAAACGATAGACGATGTTTATTCAAAAAGTGAGAACCTGATTACCCTCTCAGCCCAAAGTGAGGCCAAACTGGCCGAACTGGAAGAATTCCTAATTGCGAATTTCTACCGGCATAAATCGCTGCTTCAAACATCAGACAAGGTCAAAGACTGGCTCGGACAGCTTCTCGAAAAACTCTGTCAACAGCCGGCCCTTATGCCCGGCTACTTCCAGCGATTAGCAGAAAAAGAAGGCCTCAAAAGGACGGTTTGCGACTATATCGCGGGCATGACAGACAGGTTCTGCCTGAACTTACTTGAGAAGACCTCAAGTAGAAATTAAATATCAAAAATAAAAATGTAAAATTGTGGAATCGCTGCGCGATAGATTTATAATTTTTTATTGCAGTGAAAAGGCACAAAAGACACATAGATATATTAATCGCGGATTTCGCAGATTTTCATGGATGAAAGGATACAGTATGCAAACTAAACCAAAATCAAAAAAATGTATCGTCGCTGCTATTTGTTCTTACTTAATTCTTGTTACCCCTTCTCAGGTATGTTTTGCCGGGGCACAAAGCAATCCGCTGATTAACAAGGAAGCGCCGGAGCTTGAAGTTGCCGAATGGGTTAAAGGACAACCGTTAACGCTTGAGAAACTCAAGGAAAAAATCGTCCTGCTTTACTTTTGGTCTGCAGGTGATACCGCCTCTCTTGAGAAATTCCCTGCCCTCATACGGTTCCACAGAAAGTACGCCCGTGACGGCCTTGTAATAATCGCCATCCACGATTCTTCTCTCGATAAGGAAACCATGATTGAACAAAGCGGCAAGACTATTAACCTATCTGATATCGGCTTCAAGATGGCCATAGATTCACCGGTTACAGAATCTTCAGAAACTGAATATCAGGGCAAAGGAAAGACGATTGCCTCTTACGGCCTGACTAAATTACCTACACATGTCCTCATTGGTAAAGATGGCAAGATTCAGTCCTTCGGAGAAGATCTGCTGGAAAAACGTATCAACCTGCTGCTTTACGGCCATACAAGGAACATAAACACCGAGCCGCCTCCATCACAGGACGAGACGCTTTCAAAGGCCAGAAAGGAATTCATGGCTGTAGCCATCGGTGCCATGGTCCTGATTCTCGTCGGCGCCTTTGTCGTTATCAAAAGAAGACTTGGAAACTTTTAACCGGAAGCTCCACGTGTGCAAAATTTATTTTGCACGCCCTACCTGCTGTCTTTACAAGGAAATTGCCAAGATCAAGACAGATTCGAGGCTTGGTCATGACAACATCTCCGAGTAGTAGAAAAAAATAGACTTCAAGATTTGCTCACTGGCTCGACATTGATGGATATTAGGACCTTGTCATTTTCGTTGAGCATATCTTCAATTTTATTTACCCAGGGTTCCAGTTCCCCTTTCAAATGATATAGTTCATTTTCATCGGACACAAGGCCCAGAAAGTCCACATTTAGTACAGCCATTGCTTTACCACTCTTATTTTTCAGAGGATAGGTTATTATCCAGCTCAGATCCTTATGGAGTGTCCTCTTCTGATACCCAGTCAGGGTATAAAGCTCTTCCCATTTTCTAGCGCTTTCGCCAACAGGCTTAACGGTGTCTTTACTCTCAGCAAAAGCCTTCCCGGTAGCTCCTTCACCGGGCCTGAATGTTATTCCCTCGTCCGGGTGACCCTCCATACCTATACACCTGAAGTACTCAGGTATGCGCAACACGCATACGGCTCCCTTTCCTGCCGATTGATAATGGGCCAGGAATATATTCACCCGGATTAGTTGTTTTTGAAGGTGAAGGTCAGGGTGTTCTTCATTTAGCCAGGAAAGAGCAGCGTTCCGAATATTCTCAAGTTCTTGAGTAATGTCGCTCCTGTTATCTTCAGGGAGCGGAAGCTTTAGGACTTCACGCTTCCAGACAATGATTCCCTTCTGTTGTAGTGTTTGTTCCGCTTTTTCTTCCTCCCTGAGGATCTCCTCACGCTCACTTTCATTCTCTTTAGAAAGCTTTGTCATATCTTCCTCTAAAAGCTTATCCCTGGCTTTTTGTTTACTGTTGATAATAAAGTACATTGCGTAAAAGAAAAGTAACAATGTAACGATAAAAGCAATCAAACAATATATCGGTTCTCCTGACGCACCCAAATATAAACCAAAGCTGAGCAGGAGAATTGAAACAAGAATCAATATGAAAAGTACTCCCTGTTCCTGAGGGGATAACCCTTGTGGGATCATTTTGACAAGACCGACAATTGCTTTAATTATCGCTGGTATTACGCTGAATATTGATTTTTTTGATTCTGATTTCTCGTTTTCACTGTTGACTTGATTTTGGTTTGAGTTCTCCGGCATTTTTTACCTCCCTATAATTAAATTCTATATAAAATCCAATGTAAATGGATTGGGTAAAAGTTCACGCATATTATAGTGAAGAAATTCCTCGTTTTTACAGAAAGAGTATACTTCCGCCCTCGGATTAAATTCGCTTATTACCTGACGACAGGCACCACATGGGGTGGCCGGTTTTTCTGTCGGAGTAAATATTACAACGGCTGCTATGTCTTTTTGACCTCGAGCAATCGCTCCAAAAACAGCATTTCTCTCGGCACATATGGTAAGACCCAAAGAAGCGTTTTCAACGTTGCAACCAACGAATATCCTACCCTCTTTGGTCAGTACTGCGGCACCTACCGAGATTTTTGTATAAGGACAATGTGCCTTCTCGGAAACTTCTTTGGCAGCCGCTTTCATTTCTTGAATTACATTGTCTTCTTGCATTTTGGCTTGGCCCCTTACAAAAACATTTAAACTTCCTTATATTTCGCTTCGCCCGAACTTACTCTATCAATGCTGGCGTCTGACATTATAACAATCCCCGTAGAACTCACAAACAATTACCCGAAAAAATCCCATATATCATCCGGCTATCTATCATTATGGTGCATATTTCGGTTGTGCGTTCTCAAAGTAACAACAATTTACCAATCCACCCCCTACCTGTCCAACACAAAAAAATGCCGGCTCTGCCGGCTTCAAATTGCGAAATGCGAGATGCGATTCGCGAAAAGCGATGAAAATTATCGATCAAAAGTGACCATAGCGCCGGCCAAAAACGGGAAAATCTAAAAAATTTTTATCTCCATTCTTCACATCGAGTTACGAAAATCGGGCATCGAAAAAAGTGGCCGAATTTCGTATCAAATGTGCACATTCGGGTAATTATAGAGGGACGTGTTTTTTTGCAGCCCTCCGGCCAAAAAGGTGTAAATGCGTAAATGCGAGAATGCGTGAATGAGAAACAGATAAACGGGGATGAGTGCAAGCGCGTATTCGGTCAAGGGGGCAGAGTATCAAAACAGCCGTTCACATTTTAGATTTACTCAAACGCACGGCCGTATGGCTGCTGCTTTTGTATAGGCGGGCCCGATATGGCTATGCATTTCGGCTGATACCCATGGCCCAGCCCAGATACGCAAAAGTCGACCCCGCCGATTACGAACGCCTGCGAAAATACGAATGGCTTACAAAGAAAGGCAAAAACAGCTTCTACGCACGAAGGCGTGTGCCCACAGGAAAATCAAAAAAAGAAAAGCTGGTATACATGCACCAGATGGTTGTCAAAGTGCCTAAAGGGATGGTGATCGACCATATCAACCAAGATGGGATGGACAATAGAAGCGGCAACCTAAGACCGGCCACGCATTCGCAGAATTTGTGCAACAGAAAAAAACGTTCGGGGGCAACACAATCGAAATACAAAGGCATTTACTGGAGAAAGAAGGTTCGCAAATGGCAGGCGAGCATAAAGTGTAATAAAAAGAGAATAGAATTAGGTTACTTTCGGGATGAAATCGAGGCCGCGAAGGCCTACGACCGGGCGGCCAAGAAATATCACGGTGAATTTGCGTGTCTTAATTTCCCCGACTGACATAAGCAGTGCAGGGATAAAAAGAATCTAATAGTCTTTGACTTAACGGGCGAGGTAAGTTAACCTTCAGCGACTATGAAAAGAATACTGACATCGTGTTTTGGGTTCGGTCTGCTGCCGCTGGCGCCGGGTACATGGGGCTCGCTGCCGTCGGTATTTATGTTCAACTGTTTCATTGTGTTGCTAATTATGGGCATGATTACAGATTCCGTACATGGTATGGATGAGGTTTTTCAACAAGTGGAAAGTGTCCGGGTTAACGGGGCACGGGACGACAACTTCCAAGGGCGGTTGGAGGGCGACAAGGAGGGCGCCGAGATACTCTGCAAGGAAACGAAGAGGGACGGCAAGCCTATCGTCGATTCTCAGAAGCCGGTCATCAAACCGTACGGCGCAACGCTGGCTCCGAAGATGCCTGTGGGGGCAGTCGTCGTGCCGGCCAAGGAGGGTGCACTCGCGAAGGCGATCGGATCACATAGTACCGACACTGTCTTCTACTTGAAGTCCGGTGTCCACACCGGAAACGGTGAAATGCGACCGAAGGCAGGATCGGTATTTGTAGGAGAAACGGGGGCAATCCTCGACGGCGGAAATACAACAGCCAGGTGTTTCATCCATGACGTTGGCGTGATTCCCTACACAGACTCTTCACAGCGGTACGCGGTCACTTTGCGGAATCTCGTTGTCAGAAACTACTGCTCCGCCGATCAGGAGTGTGCGGTCATGGTCCACGACTCGGGTCAGGGGTGGCCGCGTGCGCTGTCCGATCCTGCCGATCGCAACGGCTGGCTGCTCGAACACTGCACATTTACCTCGAACCGTGCGGGCGGGTTGTACCTCGGTTCGGCTTCGACCGCTCGCAACTGCCTTTTTTCAGAGAATGGCCAAATCGGGGTCAAAGCCTGTGGACGCAACGTGCGGCTCCTGAATTGCCGCTCTACGCGTAACAATGTGGATCGCAAATTCAACTACATGTGGGAAGCCGGCGGCACCAAGTTCTGGGGCGTGAAGGATATGCTTGTCGATGGCGGCGAGTACGATCACAACGGCGGGTTTGGCCTGTGGTTCGATTATGTCTGGGATGGAAACGTCGT
>Ga0209427_10007327_pt1 | contig 12496 bp, 11 predicted proteins | sample DeeMarSWOR136_30_FD_187465 | JGI IMG/M metagenome (GOLD analysis project Ga0209427, IMG submission 187465) | Marine sediment microbial communities from White Oak River estuary, North Carolina - WOR-1-36_30 (SPAdes) (version 2) | ecosystem: Environmental > Aquatic > Marine > Intertidal zone >... | reverse complement strand
GCGGAGAAGGGTCACGATGTGACTGTCTATGAGAGAACGGGCAATGTCGGCGGCCAGTGGTACTACGCCTCGCGGAATCCCTGGGGTGAGGAATCCGGCAAGTACTGGGACGACGAGGAGTTCATGAGGTGGGTGAACAACACGAAGGCCCAGTGCGACAAGTTCGGGGTGAAGTTTGTCCTCAACACACCGGTAACCAAAGAACTCATCGCTCAGGAAAAACCGGATTCACTCGTTATCGCCAGCGGTGCCGTACCGGAGGTTCCCGATATCCTCGGAGCGGACAAGCCGCACGTGGTGAACATGTTCGATGTGTTTACCGGTAAGGCGAAGCTGGGCAAGAATGTGGTCATACTCGGCGGTTCTGGTGCTGCGATATCGCTCACCCTCTTCGTGATCGATACAATGGAAAAGAATGGGATCAAGGACTACAGCATTGCAATTATCGACCCTGCTCCCCGCTTCGGATGGGACGTCAATCCCTCATACATCTGGCGGTATCGGCTGAGGCTGAAGCAGGCGAAGGTTCAGCAACTGACCTCCGGTAAGGTCAAGGAGATAACAGACAAAGGTGTGGTGGCGGACTGGGTGATCGTAGACAGAAAGACAAAAGAGAAAACAACATTCGAAAACGAAACCGTGCCTGCAGATACCATCATACTGGCCACATTGATTCCCAACAAGGAATTGGGCTACGGTTCCTTCAAGGGTGATACCACCATGATTGGCGATTGTGTGTGGGTACGGCGCGGTATCGATGCTATTCAGGACGGCTACCGCCTGGGAATGAGATTTTGAATCGGTCGGAGTGCGGTGACGTGAGGAAAGCAGAGAAAGGTTATATTAATGACTTCGGCTTAGTAATGACATACAGGCTACAGTTACGCAAAGGAGAACGATATGCTTTTGAATGAAATCCCGAGTGCTAAGCCCCATATACCGGGCACAAAAATGAGTGTCTACCCGCATTCCGGTTCCGATCATATGGGGATGTATCCATGGATTGACGCATTCCGGTGCACCGGGTGCAAGGCCTGTGCGAGAGCTTGTCCTCCGGGCATCATCGGAATTCACAAAGGCAAGGCGGCTATTGTCCTCGATCTCTGCCAGCAGTGCGGTGAATGCTTTGAGGCCTGCCCGGTTGAGGGTGCGATCATTTTCAAACTCTCCCCCGGCTCACCCGAAACGGGAAATATCCCTTTTGTCTCTAAGAAATGAGTCCCAGGATAAAAGCACGTGGATCAAACATGTTACGGTAAAAGGAGCGTAAAAAATGGCTGAGAAACTGAATGCAAACTATGTGGATCATATCTGTATCGCCGTAAAAGATGTGAAGCAGGCGGAAGAGGACTATATCAACGCCTTCGGCTGGGAGGTGGCTTACCGGTATGTCGACGAGCCGGAAAAGATCAGGGTGACGGGTTTCATGGTAGGGCCGACGGCGATAGAAATCATGGAAGATTTAGACGGCACCGGGGAAGTAGCGAAATTTATCAAGAGAGCAGGTGAGGGCGTGATGCTCATCAGTTATAACGTGGACAACTGCGGGGAATCACTCGAGGTGCTCAAGAGAAACAATGTGCGGCTGATCGATCAAAAACCCCGATATTTTGCCGAGTATAAAAGAAATTTTGCCTTTATTCACCCGGCGGCTACCCACGGGGTTCTGACCGAGATCATCGATGGTAAATACTAGTTCACAACGAGGTAAATCAGGCTATGAATAAAACCGAACCCTCGCGCGGTAAAAAGATCAGAGTTGTCATTGCAAAGCCGGGGCTCGACGGGCACGATACCGGTGCGAAGGTGATCGTCCACGCCCTGAAAGATGCAGGGATGGAGGTCATCTATACCGGTCTTCACAGAACAATCGATGAAATCGTCACCACCGCGATGGAAGAAGACGTGGACGTAATTGGACTGTCCATCTACTCCGGTGCTCATCTCCCCTTGAGCAGAAAACTGATGGAGCAGGTAAAAGCGAAAGGCCTCACCGACAAATTAGTACTGGTAGGTGGGAATATCCCCTACAGGGATGTGGATACACTGAAAGGCTACGGCGTAACCGAGATCTTCCCTGTTGGATCGAAACTCGATGAGATTATTAGTTTCATTAAAGACAAGGTTAGAACGTAAAAATGAAAAAACGCGAGTCAGGTGAGCTGGAAAAAATCGTTCTTGAATCCGGGATACAGGTAAAGCCCGTCTACGGCCCCGAAGACGTCAAGGATATAGAATTTGAAAAAGAGGTTGGCCAGCCGGGCGAATACCCGTTCACACGGGGGATCCATCCCTTTATGTATCGTAAGCGCCCCTGGACGATGCGCCAGTACTCGGGATTCGGAACCGCTAAAGAAACGAATGAGCGGTTTAAATGGCTCTTGAAACAGGGGCAAACAGCACTCAATGTCGCCTTCGATCTGCCGACACAGTTGGGATTGGATTCCGACGATCCCTTCGCCGAAGAAGAGGTCGGCAGGGTCGGCATGGCCATCGATACATTGAAGGATCTGGAAGAGGCATTCGCCGGTATACCCATTGATAAGATCAGTACTGCACTCACCATTAATCCTGTCGCCTCCGTCATGCTCGCTATGTATCTGGCGCTCGCCGAGAAGCAGGGCATCCCCTGGGATCAGGTACGAGGTACGACTCAGAACGATATCCTGAAGGAATATATCGGGAGAGGAACTTGGATCTTTCCTGTCAAGCCCTCCATCCGCCTCATAGGAGATATGGTCGAATTTTGTTCCCAGAATGTTCCCAAGTTCAATCCTTTCAGCGTCTGCGGCTACCATATCAGGGAATCAGGCGCCACACCTGTTCAGGAGATGGCGTACGCCTTCGAGATTGCTATCACCTATATCGAGGAAGTTCTCAGACGCGGTATTCATATCGACGACTTTGCCGGGAGGATCGCCTTCAACTTCGACATACACGGCAACCTCTGGGAGCAGGTGGCGAAATTCAGAGCGGGGAGAAGATTGTGGGCAAAGATCATCAAGGAACGTTACGGTGCTGAGAATCCCCGTTCAATGGTCTTGAGAATGATTGCCGGGGGCGGCGGGGGCGGTCTGACGATCCAGCAGCCGGAGAACAATATCGTGCGGGGCGCTTACTACGCACTGATCTCCGTCCTGTCAGGTACCCAAACAATGGCTCTCTGTTCTTACGACGAGGCGTATACGATTCCCTCGAAGAAAGCCGCGCTGATCAGCCTGAGAACGATGCAGATCCTGGCGGATGAGATGGGCCTTAGAGACACGGTTGATCCACTAGCCGGCTCCTATTACATCGAGTGGTTGACGAACGAGATGGAGAAAAAAATTGTAGCGTGCATGGAAGAAGTGGGAAAGAAGGGCGGTATGGTCAAGGCCGTTGAAACCGGCTACATCCAGAAGGAAGTCAGCCGGCAGGCATATTTGAAAGAGAAAAAGATACAATCAGGGGAAATCACCAAGATCGGTGTGAATAAGTACATCATGGAAGAAGAAAAAACAGATATCGAGTTTCATCCCTTCAATCCTGAAGTCGCTGAAGAGCAGAGGAAAAGACTGAAAGAAATTAAAGGTGAGAGAAACTCGAAAGAAGTGGAGGAGTCGCTACACGAAGTTAAGAAAGCAGCGGAAACGAACGAGAATGTGATGCCCCATATCCTGAAAGCCGTGAAATGCTACGCTACGTTGGGTGAAATCACCAAGGTATTCAAAGAAGTATTCGGCGAATTCAAAGAGCCAGTCGGGTTATAAGAAGAAAGAATTCAAAATCACAAAGAGATAGGCAGAAGTCGAATTCGGTAAAATTCAAAATCCAGAAGATACAATTCTGAATATTGGACGCTGGTACATGACAATGGAATTTAAAATTGGAATCGATGTCGGGGGGACCTTCACAGATTTTCTGCTGACCTCCGAGAACAGAAATCCTGAGATATATAAAGTCTTATCGACCCCGGATGATCCCTCAATAGGGCTGATGAATGGCCTTGCCGAAATGGCCAAAGCCCACAACACTAGTTTAAAAGATTTTATAAAGAGAGTCGGAACGATCGTCCACGGCACAACAGTGACGACAAATGCAGTGCTGACACGGAAAGGTGCCACGACCGGACTGTTAACCACAAAGGGTCTCAGGGATGCCCTGGAAATGAGGAGAGGCATACGGGAAGAGCAGTACAACAACAGATACACAAACGTAGAACCACTCGTCCCGAGACATCTGAGATACCCTGTCGAAGAAAGGCTCGACTACCAGGGTGACGCGGTTACTGAGCTCAAGAGATCGGATATTCTCGATGCAGCGAAACTGTTTCAAAAAGAAGGTATTGAAGCGATAGCAATCTGCTTTATGAACTCATTTGCCAACAATCGGCACGAATCCGCGGCAGCAGAAATCATAACAAAACAGTTTCCTGATACCTACCTGACGGTTTCCTCCACTTTTCTTCCCAGTATCAGATTCTATGACCGGATATCGACGACGGTATTGAACTCCTATGTCGGTCCTATACTGAAGAGTTACCTGACGAGTCTCATCGAGAAACTGGAAGATATCGGATTTGAAGGCGTCTTGCTCATCATGCAGTCCAATGGAGGTGTCGTGTCTCCTCAAATTGCCATGGACAACGCTGCTGTAACCTTGCTGTCAGGTCCTGCAGCCGGACCGGTAGCCGGCATCGAGTACACGTCGATTCAGGGATATGACGACTGTATAACTGTTGATATGGGAGGGACGAGTTTCGATGCCGCACTCATCAAGGATAAAGCGCCGCTGGTCACGACAGAGGGAGAGATAAACCGGCTGAGACTCTCACTCCCCATGCTGGACATCGTCACAATCGGCGCCGGAGGCGGTAGTATCGGTTGGGTTGACGAGGGGGGGCTCTTGCGAATGGGGCCGCAGAGTGCCGGATCAAAGCCAGGTCCCGCCTGTTACGACCTGGGCGGTGAACTGCCCACATGCACGGACGCCGACCTCATACTCGGTTACCTTGATAAGGATTTCTTTGCAGGGGGAAAGATACCGCTGAACTATGATGGGGCAGTAAACGCGGTTAAAGTAAAGATTGCCGATCCGTTAGGTATGGATGTCATCGAGGCTGCTGCCGGAATGTACCGGGTGATCAATGTCAACATGGCTTCCGGTGTGCGTGAAGTTAGTGTGAAACGCGGGCATGACCCGAGAGAATTCCCCCTGGTGGCTGCCGGTGGGGCAGGACCGGTTCATGCGTGCATGATTGCTCTGGAGCTCGAGATTCCACTCATTATTATTCCGAAAGAATCGTCTATCTTCTGTGCAGCCGGGATGTTGATGTCAGATTTGAAGCACAACTTCGTGAAAACCTACTCCACCCGCTTGGGAGACATCGATACAAAGAAATTCGAGTCCATGTTCCGTGACATGGAGAGGGAAGCCATAAATCTTCTTACATCAGAAAATATTCCGGAAGATGCCATTCAGCATATCTACTCTCTCGATATGAGATATGTGAAACAGTATCATGAGGTGAATGTGGAGATCACTAAAGTTGAGCTGGAACGAGGGGATATAAATGTTATCTCAGATAAATTTCATCCCGAGCACAACCGGCTCTTCGGATACTCCCTGGAAGGAGAGGGAACACCTATTGAGTTGATCAATCTGCGGCTTCTCAGTATTGGAAGAACGGCAAAGCCGAGATTCCTTCAGGAGGAATACGACCGGGAAGATCCATCAAGAGCCTTCAAAAAACAGAGGAAAGTCTACTTACCCCTCAAGAAAGTCTTTGAGGATGTCCCTGTATACGATGGACATAAGCTTAAGTACGGAAATAAAGTCGAAGGACCGGCTATCATAGAACAGGTGAATACGACCACGTTTGTATCACCCGAATACAATGTGCTGTGCGATCAGTACGGAAGCTATACGATGTACGTAAAAGCAAAGGAAGAAGAGATCAGAGAAAAGATAGGGATCGGTACATAAAATGAATATCGATAAAATATTGGTTTCTGTATTGCAGCGAAGATTCAAGTCGATAACCGAGGAGATGAGTATCGTCCTCACCAAAACGACCAGGTCACCGATCCTGTGCGAAGCGAAAGATTTCGTTACCGGCCTCTATGACGGAACAGGGAAGATGCTCGAGCAGACCGAGAATCTTCCCATCCTCTCCTTTTCTCTCGGGCCTGTGTGTGAGTATATCGTCAACTATTTCGGCGATGAAATCTATCCCGGGGACGTTATATTCCACAACGATGTCTTCTCCATGGGCAATCAGAACAACGACGTAGCTGTTTATAAGCCCATATTCTTCCAGGATAGACTCGTCGCCTGGTCTGCCGCGAAGGGACATCAAGCGGATGTCGGGGGAGCCGTTGCTGGAGGGTACAATCCCAAGGCCACCGAAGTGTGGCAGGAAACGCTTCGTATACCGCCGGTCAAGGTTTATGAACGCGGGAAGTTGAGAAAAGATGTGTGGGACCTCATCTTCGCTAATATACGCTTCGACATCGTCGCTGCTGATATGAGGGCTCAGATTGGCTCATGCGTTGTGGGCGAGAGAGGAATCTTGAAGCTCCTCGAGAAATACGGACTTGAGGTATTCGAGTCTCACAAGGAGTATCTCTTCGATTCCACAGAGAAGATGATGCGTGCAGAGATAAAGACCATACCAAATGGAACGTATGAAGGAGAATCCACCGTTTATTACGATGGACGAACCCCTGGATCTAAATACAAGATAAGGGTCAAAATCACGGTCGAGGATGAGGAGATTGCTTTCGACTATTCAGACACCGATCCTCAGACAGACGGTTTTGTCAACGGGACCTATACCTCCTCTGCGAGTGCCACGCTCTTGACCTTCCTGCAGATGGTCAATCCTGACATCCCACATAACGACGGGATGGTGAGACCGGTCAATATCATCATCCCGGAAGGCACGATCCTGAATGCAAGATATCCCGCTGCCACGACCTTTGGAAATCATCTCTGCCCCCCGAACGCCGATGCCATTATCAGGGCCCTGTCCCGAGCAATACCCAAGAGGGTTACCGCTGGATGGAACCAGCTGTTATGCTATCTTACGAGTGGTTACGATACCCGCAAAAAGGACAACTACGTGGATATAGGTTTTCTTGGATTGAAAGGCGGCTCAGGCGCCACACTCGGCGTGGATGGGTATGACCACATCGGGATGATTGATGCCTCCGGAGGGGTGCTGGACCAGGATTACGAGATGTTCGAGCAGCAGACACCACACTTACTATTAAAACACGAATACTGGCCCGATTCCGCAGGGGCCGGTGAGCAGCGGGGTGGGCTCGGCGTGGAAACCCGCTTCAAGATAGGCGGTGAGAATACGAAGGTCGTCACCTTTGGAGACGGCGATGTAGAGCCTGCGTTTGGATTATTCGGCGGAAAAAACTCAACATTAAATAAGATCGAACTTCATTATCCAGACGGCAAAGTCTATAAAACCACAACCAAAGATCTGGTTGAGGATGTACCCGCAGGAGCGATTCTCTTTCAACAGGCCGGTGGTGGAGGAGGATACGGCGATCCATATCTCAGGGATCCGGCGCATGTCGCGCAGGAAGTGAAGAACGGAATTATCAGCGTAAAGAAGGCGAAAAAAGACTACGGTGTGGTCATTGATCCCGAGACCTTTGATGTGAATCTGAAAGAGACCGAAAAACTGAGAAAGAGGAAGATGCAATCAGGTCGATCGTGAAATAGTTACGCTCCATATCATTTTATACACGTAGCCTGTTTAAAAGTCACCAGCTTCCAGCTGTCCGAGTGCAGCATCTCTGTGAAGCGGTTCTCGTTTTCCCGCACGCGTCAGCGCTTGAAGTCATACTCGATCTCAACGATCCTTCCTTTCCAGTAGGGAAGACTTCCATCAGGTAACTGCCACTCAACATTCCCCTCCACGGGGATTCGCATGCCGTCTCTCTCTTCGTACCTTCGAAAGTATCCCGCCCAGGGAGTAAGCTCGTATCTGCCATCGACCTCGCGATACCTGCCAGGCGTGTAAACACCCGTGATCTGTCCGGTCTCGTCAAACCGGAACTCCAATGAAACAGTATTGTCAAAATCCGTCAGTGTGGCCAGGGCAGTGCTGTCGTCTATCTCACTCCACTGCACGCCCTGACTCGGAAGGAGTGCTGTTGGAAACCAAACCGCTTCGGCAAGATATCGCTGCAGCGCGCCTGCGTTCAGCTCAGCCTTCCCATGCTCATCAATCACCGTCGCAAGTGACAGAAGCTTTCCTTGCATTGAGCCGTGCCCATCGATGTATGCATCGCGGATTCTCACCGTCATGAGCGGTGCCATCTGAATGCGGGCTTCCCAAACAAAGCCGGTGGATCCTGTAGAAAAATGCTGCGTCGCCTCCAGTCGTCGCCATACGTCATCAGACTTGCCTATACGGAACTCACCTGTCTGCACAAGCCGTACTAAGCGGATCAGAGGTTGCCCTTCCTTCAGTACCAAGCTGAAATATCGCTCCACCGGCGCAGGAAGGCCATCAAGCTCTTTGAAACTGAATACTGTTTCCGTTTCACCTCGAGATGTCCTCGTGAGTCGATCTACGAGTTGAGACGTCGATCTATTCCATACTGCAGAACCAATCCAGATAGCCGAGCCGAGGCCCACGATGAGTAAGAGGACGATGAACAAAATGATTTTAAGTCCCAGTGCCATATCATTTAATTTTTAATCTGGCTAACGAACTTGAACGAAGCTGAGCTTTTCATCTCTATTACCTTCCAGGCTACGATACAGCTGCGAGTTAGCCCGCCTTTATCGTTTTTACTCCTGCTGCCGAATCGGAATGTGGATAAGCACCGGGGATTTCGTGTCCCCTGCAGGTGGATACTTCTCGAATGTCGGCGCAGAGCCGTCGAGCTGATGCCCGGATTCTGGAAGCCATTCACTAAAAATGTAGCCATACGTCTCGCCTATGGTCTGTGCGGTACATGCAAACACAGCGTAATCCGCGCCATGAACTTCACGAAGCACGAGGCCTTCGGGGACCGTTTCTATCTTCTTCACGGCCATCCCGGCCACGTAGTCGATTACGCCTTCTTGCCCTGTTCCAAAGCTAATCCCATAATAGCATTGATCAGTGCTGTGGGATCTGATCTGTTCGTGCCATGACTCGAAATCATTCCAGATCGAACGAAACTCCTCTACGCTCTCACTGCCCATGGTAATACGGGTTGCAGTACCCATGATCATGAATCTGTCTATATGAAGAATCCTCTGTTCCATACTGGATTTCTCCTTTTTTTGAAGCGTCTGTATATCAGTTCGCCCGGGGCTTCGATCTAGGCCACATCCAAATATAACGAGGCCAAGCATGACTATAGACACGGTGCCGGGGTTCGAAACAAATCGGTTCACAAATGAGAACGGCAGATTCGCCATCATACTTTCTCAGCACAGATGCGAGGCGCGTGTCCTATGCTAAAACTTTACCGATGCCGGCTTCCACGTCTTCGGATCGCCCATAAGACCACGAGTGAAGTCAACGACTTCAAGCCTTTCGGGGGTTACGGCGATGAGAATATAGCTGGCCTCCTTGTCGGGATACCACTTTGACCACTCTTCCTTCCATCGCCGCTCTTTCTCTTCAGGGGTTTCAACGAGCCGGGCGGTTCCATACAGAGACACATAGCCAGCACCCTCGGGATGTCCATAGTAGAGTGTGACCCTGGGATCTTTCCGTATCTCCTCCACCTTGCGCGTCACACGTGCGGTGCCCAACCAGATCACCATGTTCTCTTCCGGAGGAAAAGGGTCCATTGCCCGTGCCCGAGGATGACCCGAGGCATCCAGTGTGATGAGCACACAGAAACGGGCTTCCGCCATCATGGTTTGAGCTACGGCGAGCAGGGTATCGCGAGGTGTCTCAACTCCCTCGGCCTCCTGCCCACAAGCATCGGAAAAGAGCAGTAGTACGGAAAGAGCAATTATCACCGCGACCCAGATTACCCCAGCATTTCGAACAGGATTCATGATTCCTCCTAACAGGTTGAGTGCCAGATAATGCTTCGTCCACCTAACGTTGGAACTAACCGGCGTGGAAATGCGCCACCGTTTTCCAAGTCCGGTTCAGTGACTTGTTAGCTGTGCCATTCCTCACTTGATCTCAAACTCAACAGGATCGGTCAGGATAGAAAGCGTGGAATACTCGTCGACTTTGAGGTTATGGATCTCAACTGTAACTCTGTATCGCCCTGGAAGCCAGCCGCCCCAGAGTTTCCATTTGCGCGCATCTGTTTGGATTTCAATCTTTCCACCCGGTTTGATTTCTCGTCCTCCCATTCCTGAGACTGTCATAGGGACGTCCATCTTGGGTCGCACAAGGTAAAGATTGTCTGCCTTGTCATCCCGGTAGATATCTACCAAGGACACGTTGCAAGTCTCCCCGTTCCAGTCATTGGGTGTCAGGGAGAATGTTGAATGATAGATCGATGAAGACAAGCCATTGGACACTGTTATGGTCAAAGGTATTGAATCTCCGGTTTTCACAATATCTTGCTTCACTTCAACACTGGCTACAACCGGTATTTGTCGTTTTTGCTTTCCCTCTACCTCGCTCACCACCACAATCAGGCCGACTGCGAACGCCAGAACCAGGAAAATAAACGCATAGCGTTTGTACATTGCTCAATCTCCCTTTTTGCACCTAACGTTAATGTTAACCCGTAAAACCGCTACATCGAAACTGATACAATGAACAAAACTTCAACTCTCTCCACTAAACTCAAATTAAAACACGGTGGTTTTGACAGGTTGAACATTTTGTTATATATTGTTTTTTATTTTAAGAATTTATAAAAAGGTTCCCATTCAAAGATAAGATAATGCAATTTTTAAATTTTTTATAACTAAATATACTAATGATACATTTGAATATATCTTTCTAATTATTTCTTTATTTTTTGAATGACCCGTATTAAATGTTAAATTATAGACAATATATTGTTCTTTTAACTTTCCTGATATCATCAGATCACCAAAAGGATTAAATATTTCAATATGTCCATCCCAACTAGTTTCATTTTCTACACCAAATCTATTTGAAGTAACTATCCATGAATTGTATCGTTTTGCGATATATTTATAACCAAAATATTTATCATCCCATTCATCAATACAATCTGCATTACTTAAAATAATCAAATCTACATTATTATCACGAGCCATTTTAATTGACTCCTTGCTTCGGATATCATAACAAATTACGATTCCAGTTGATATTCCATTAAGATCAACAATAGATATTGATTCTTGCCCAGGTTCAAAGAAATTAGAACGTAAATTCTTTTTTCTTTGAATATCAATTATCTCGCCTGAATTATTGATAAGAATTTGAGAGTTATAAATTTTACCATTATCACTTTCAGCCATACCAAAGGTTATGAACACATTGTTTTCTTTTGCTAATTTTGAGATTAGCTCAGTTGTTGAACCAGGAATTGTTTCAGCAATTTCTTTGTGATAAGTTTGAGACTCAACGTTATACCAACCTAAGATTACTTCACCAAAAACAATCAAATCAATGTTTGAATGTGTATTTTTTATATCAGTTACAAATTTCACAATTTTAAATCGGTTCACGTCAGGTTCTTTATCAGGCGAAATTGCAACGGTTGCGATCTTCAATTCGTGTTTAGCATCATTAAAATACAACCATTTTTTAAAATAACTATTTCGCCTTTCAATAACTTCCATAAAAATTACAATACATAATATACAAATCGGTATTATTATTAATAATTTGTATTTTTCGAAGTTATTATGCATTTTCATTCTTTACCCCAATAAAATATAGTTTTCAAAAAATTTGTATAAACAATCAATTATAGTCTTGTATGCTGATGTAAGAGTTCAATATGTTCTCCTTCTTAATTCTAAGTGTATAACGTTGCGGATAAGCAGCGCGGCTGTAAGCCGCGTCTGCCTTCATCCTCTGGTTAGGCGAAAGTGTCCGTTGTAAAGATCCCATTTTATGGCAACGCTTTCGGCGATGTCCTAAGCCATCATCTCAATCGGCTGCCATTGCCATACCTCTCCCTTCTGGATGACGTGGCCCAGACTTGGGAAAGGGAAATGACAGGTAATCACCAGGGCTTTCTCGGTAGCGACCCGAGCGAGGAGCTGACGCCTGGTGGCCATGGCTTGTTCAGGGGCAAGGTCGAAGGCTGGGTACCACTCGGGCTGCTCCAGATGGATAGGATTGAGAACTGCATCGGAGATGTACAGCAGCTGCTCGTTGCCCGAAGAAATGGCCAATGCCATGTGGCCTGGTGTGTGCCCTGGCGCCGCAATGGCCTGGATGCCAGGCAGAATTTCCGTTTCACGCTCAACGAGATCGAGCTGACCTTGGATCGGCGGGAGATTCTTGCGTGCGAGCGCGAGCATCAATTGTTTGAGGTCTTCCTCCACTTGAAGTTGCGCGAGGTCGGGATCTGACGTCCAAAACTCCCACTCGTCCTTCCAC
>Ga0209427_10007326_pt1 | contig 12498 bp, 7 predicted proteins | sample DeeMarSWOR136_30_FD_187465 | JGI IMG/M metagenome (GOLD analysis project Ga0209427, IMG submission 187465) | Marine sediment microbial communities from White Oak River estuary, North Carolina - WOR-1-36_30 (SPAdes) (version 2) | ecosystem: Environmental > Aquatic > Marine > Intertidal zone >... | reverse complement strand
ACTGGCTGGCTCTGCTTTCGATCATATCGGCCATATTCATCCACATCGGCTTTTCGCTCTACGCAGGCGCTGTAGTGTTAGAGGGCATGTTTGGCATCAACATTTGGACAAGCATCATTCTCACCGCCGTACTGACCGGCCTGTACACGATAATCGGGGGCCTGCTGGCCGTGGTCTTTACCGAGTCGATTCAGACAATAGTCCTTGTGGCCGGTGCAGTTTGTGTGACGGTGATCGGACTGCACCATGCGGGCGGGTGGTCCGAGTTCGTCGCGAGCGTTGAGCCCGTCAAACTGACTGTTCTGCGCCCGCACGGTGACGCTTCGAATCTGCCGTGGTATTCGGTCTTCCTCGGCTACCCGATCATCGGTATCTGGTACTGGTGCGCCGACCAGACGATTGTTCAGCGCGTGCTGGGCGCGAAAGATGCCAATCACGCTCGGGTGGGTCCTTTGTTCGCAGGTTTCATCAAGATCCTTCCGGTATTTATCTTTGTACTTCCGGGCCTGGTTTGCCTCGGTCTGATTAACCAGGGCAGACTGCCCGATACGCTGGAGCACCCAAGATATACCTATTCGTTCATGATTAACGGTTTATTGCCCGTTGGACTCAAGGGTGTGGTTGCCGCGGCGCTGTTGGCGGCGTTAATGAGTACGGTCTCCGGGGCCTTGAACTCGATCGCTACGTTGTTTAGCTATGACATTTACAGGCGATGGCGTCCCCAGACCTCCGACAAAACTCTGGTAATCATAGGGCGTATAGTTACGTTCGCTGCTATGGTTGCCGCCATTGTATGGTCGCCGCTTGTAGGTCATTACGAAAGCATTTTCCAGGGAATCACGGCAGTCATCTGTTATATTTCGCCGCCCATCACCGTGGTGTTTGTTTTCGGGGTCTTCTGGCGACGAGCCAGCGCCAAGGCCGCCTTTGCGACACTTTGGCTTGGATCGGTGATGGGACTGGCGGTCTTTTTGCTCGACTGGTTCAAAGACAAGGACTGGCTAAAGAGATACGTAGAGTGGAACGTGGCACCTATGATGGCGACCTTCTATCTGGCAGTGCTATGCTCTGCGATTTTGGTGGCAGTATCTCTGTTCAGGCCCCACGAACACACACCCGAAAGCGAGAAACTGGTGTGGAGCCATCCGATGGAGGCCTTGCGGGACAAAGGTTGGAAAGGGGTCGGAAACTATAAATTTCTTGCGGCCTTGCTGTTTGTCGTAATGGTCTTGCTGTATGTGAAATTCAGCATCAAGCCGTAGCGTCAGCAAGGATGCTACAGTGTTGGCTACAAAAATGCAGATACGCCGGCTTTCAGTGCGCTATCAAGCTGTCCACAAGAAGGGAGTGATACAGTGACGTCAAAAGAGCGTATGATGCGTGCGTTGTCCGGAGAAAAGCCGGATCGTCTGCCGGTCTCACTGCACCAGTGGCAGAAGTATCATCTGGACAAGTACCTGGGCGGGATCAGCGACATTGAGGCGTTCGAGAAATTCGGCTTTGACGCCCAGGCTCAGTATTTTGGCGAGGTCGGCCAGACGCAGGACCAAAGCGCAGCGCTGAAGTCCTCCACAAAGAACTGGAGGATCGTGCAGCAGATGATGAGCAGCGACCCGGACAATCGCGTGGTCCACTATACCGTCCATACGCCGGAAGGCACGCTCACGTACAAAACCGCCGGCGACCTGAAGACCACCTGGGTCACTGAATACATGGTCAAGCGCGATGACGATATTCGACTGATAGGAAAATACATGCCGGTACCCAGACTGAACCTCAAGCCCGTCAGCGAGCTATACGATCAGCTCGGTGACCGCGGGATTCTGCGTGGATTTGTCTGGGGTGACCAGGCCGGCTGCTGGCAGCACGCCTGCTGTCTGACGGATGTTAACGAGTTGCTGTTGGCCTGCTTTGACAAGCCGGACTGGGTGCACGAGTTTCTCAAGCTTCTGCTGGAAAAAAAATTGCAGTTCATCGAGTCGATGAAAGGCGCGAAGTTCGACCTGATTGAGACGGGCGGCGGGGCGGCATCGTCCACGCTCATCTCACCGGATCTCCACAGGAAATTCTGCACACTTTATGACCGCAAAATACATGATGCGCTTCACAAGTTGGGCTTCCAGGTCAGCTACCATACCTGTGGCGGCACCCTGGGGATCGAAGAGCTGATCGTCGCGAATGGCTGTGACGTGTCCGAGACGCTGGCGCCGGTCAGCATCGGCGGCAACCAGGAGCCGTGGGAGTTTGCGGCAAAGATAGCCGGCCGCCTGGCGCTGATCGGGGGAATGGACCAGTTCAGCGTTCTTACCGGCGGCACGGAAAAACAGATACGGGCAAAGGTGCACGAGCTCTTTGAAAAAGTCGGTCGCAACGGCGGGTATATCTGTGCTGCATCGGATCACTTCTTTGAGACCCCGCTCGAGAACCTCAAAACATTCGCCGAAGCGGCAAAAGAGTGCGTCTATTAAGGTCGTGATATCGCTGCAGAAACCCAGCTACAGCGACGAAAACGCCATAAACGAATGGCGCGCCGAAAAGAATGTTGAAAATCTTTCACAAATCGTCTATAATATACACAAAAGGGTGATAGACTTAGCGGGAGATAATCGTTGGCAGGAGTGAAAACGATGCAGCCAAAAAATAAAAGAACATCAAATCATCCGTGCTTGGAAAGCAAAGTGAAATCGGGACAAAAGGCCAGACAGAAGTCGGCTGTTTATCTGGTGTTCTTCGTTTTCATCGTCATGGCAATCCTCTCGGCGAATGTTGAAAGCAAAGCCGGTGAAAACGACTGGTTTGTGTATTTGGGCACCAAAGAGGCCCGGAAATCTCCTCGTAAGAGTATCAGTGCGGCCGAGGCGCTGCCGCCTTTGCCCCTGCCGGCGACACCTCTGCGAAGGACCGAGCGCAAGAAACCTCCACAGCCTGATTGTCTGATGGGAAAGGTTATCTGGGGAGAATCCGCTTCTTTCGTTGATACGACCGGCAAGACAATGAACATTGCCGACTGGAACCTCTGTCCAACCGATACGGAAAAGTTCGTGGATAGTGCCCGGGCAATGGATTTGAAATATCATTGGCAGAATACCAATCTCAATGATTTTCACTTTGACCCGAAGAAATTGCCGGCCTTGCTTTTCAGCGGCGTGCGAACGTTAAGGCTCAGTGATGCGCATATCCAGGCTTTGCGCGGCTATGTGTTGAATGGCGGCATGATTATCTGCGATTCAATTGCCGGCTCGCCCTATTTTTATGAATCCGCCAAGAAGATTTTTCTTCAGGCATTTCCTGAATGTCGCTTTCGCATCATCCCTGCCGACCATCCGCTCTACCATATTATTGTGGACATCGAGCAGGTGACCTATGCGGGCCAAAAAGGGAAATCTAAGCCGTTTCTGGAAGGTATTTACGTGGGCAGCCGGGTTGGGGTGCTCATCTCAAAATTCGGTCTCGGTTGTGGATGGAACCGTAATACCGAAAGACTGAAGGAGCTTGCAGATGCCGCGTATTATGATATCAAGAGCGCCAACGAAATCGGAGTTGACCTGGCCGCGTACATCGTTGGCTACGCTGAGGTCGGGCTTGTTGAGGGCAGGCCGGAGGTCTTCGGCCTGGCCGACCAGACAAGGCCCACGGACGAATTTGTATTCGCTCAGGTCGAGCACGAGGGGCTTTGGAACGTACATCCCGGCGCTGCGAGTGCACTGCTGATGAAACTCAGACGCTACACCGCGGTCAGAGTGAATCTCAAACGCATCGGCGTTGACCTGGAAGAAGATGACCTTTCATCTTATCCGTTTCTCTATCTGACCGGGCTGGATGATTTTTCCTTTTCCCAGAACGAAATGAGTGCCCTTCAGCGATATCTCGGTTATGGCGGTGTCCTTTTGATCAATAACGGCCTGGGATTGGGAACGTTTGACGCCGCCGTGCGGCGCGAGTTGAAAAAACTTCTGCCCGATGTGACGCTGGAGCCCATACCAGCCAGCCATAGTCTTTACAGCACGCTTTTTGATGTTTCGACCGTGCGGTACTCGCCGTCGTTAGCCAAAGCCAAGCCGGAGTTGAAAAACCAACCCTATCTGCTGGGCGCTGCGATTGAGGGCGACCTGAGAATTATTTACAGTCCTTATGATTTAGAGGCCGGCTGGCTTGAAGTTTACTACCCATTGATGAAAGGCTACGAGTCCGTTTCCTCGCAGCAACTGGGAATGAATATTATCATATACGTGATGACTCATTAAGGCGGAGTTTCTATGTCGGATAGAATTGCCTCAACCGTACAATGTCCGGAGTGTGGACAAACATACAAGGTAAGCCACGCTTCGCCTGGCAAGAAGGCCCGCTGCAAATGCGGCTGCGAATTCGAAATATCCCCCGACCAGATGTTTGCGGATGATACGCACCAGGCGCAAAGGCCCAGGATTTCCAACGATGAGGCCCTCGCCGCAGTCGAACGGATGGCGAGAGTCAAATCGACAATACTCAGCGAAGTCGCAAAGATTATTGTCGGCCAAAAGGAAGTCTTGGAGCAGATTCTCTCGGGATTTTTCGCAGGGGGCCATTGCCTTTTGATGGGCGTTCCCGGCCTTGCAAAGACGCTCATGGTGCACAGTCTGGCTCAGACAATGCATCTTCACTTTAAGCGGATTCAGTTTACTCCCGACCTGATGCCCACCGATATTACCGGTACAAACATTTTGGAAGAAGACCCTGAGACCCGGCAGCGGTGCTTCACTTTTCACAAAGGGCCTGTTTTTACCAATGTGCTCTTAGCTGATGAAATCAATCGTACGCCTCCAAAGACACAGGCCGCTCTTCTCGAAGCGATGCAGGAGCACCGGGTGACAACCGGGGGCAATACCTACAAATTGCCCGCACCCTTTTTGGTGCTGGCAACGCAAAATCCCCTGGAACTTGAGGGCACCTATCCCCTGCCCGAAGCGCAACTGGACCGTTTCATTCTGTTGATCAAGGTGGATTACCCGGACCTTGAGCAGGAGCAGAAAATACTATTGTCAACAACCAGCGGTGACGGCGAATTGCTCAAAAGCCTCATCGATGCGAAATCTGTAATGACGTACCAGGATCTGGTCAGGCGGGTCCCGGTCAGCGAGCACGTCGCAAACTACGCAGCCAGATTATGCCGAGCGACCCGGCCGCAAGGAGACGTCCCCGATTTTATTAAGAAGTATGTACGCTACGGCTGCGGACCTCGCGCCGGACAGTCTCTGCTGCTCTCTGCCAAGGCGCACGTCGTTCTTAACGGACGCTTCAATGTCTCCTGCGAGGACATTCGTAAATACGCCTTGCCGGTCATGCGCCACCGAATCATTCTCAACTTTGCCGCCGCCAGCGAGGGGCTCGATCCGGATGCAATCATCAGACAACTGTTGGATGCGGTCACCGAGTCGCAGTAAACCGGCGTTCATGACTGGAGGAGCTCATGAGTGAATTAGCCGAATATCGCTATCTTCCAGCTCATATGGCTGAACGCCTTCGTGGTGTCGAAATCGGCGTGCGCAGGCCGATGGACGGCAGTAAGCAGGGCTTGCACAGATCGCCGGCCTTTGGCTCATCGGTGGAATTCGCCGAATATCGCGAATACATGCCGGGCGACCCGATTGCGCGGATTGACTGGCCCGTTTACGCCCGCAGCGACCGCTACGTGATCAGGCGCTTTCACGAAGACGTGAGTATCCGCTGCTATGTCATGCTCGATACGTCCGGAAGTATGGGCTACAAAGGCAGCGGGGCCATGAGCAAAATCGAATATGCCTGTTACCTCGCGGCGGCCATGTTATATGTGATGGTCCAGCAAAGTGATACCTCTTCGCTGATCACATTTGATGCGACAATCCGGACGTACCATGACCCAACAGGCACTTTCACAAGGCTTAAGCCCATGCTGCTGGGACTTGAGAGCATCGAATTAGGCACAAAGGGCGATATCGAAGCGGCTTTGCACAGCGCCGCCGAATTAATCAAAGGCAGAGCTTTGGTGATTATCATTTCTGACTTTCTTGAGGAACCGGAAAAGATCATCAGAGGCATTAACCATCTCTATCATGATGGCAAAGAGGTTACATTGTTTCATGTGATGGACCCCACGGAATTGAATATGCCGATAACGGGCCTGATTGATGTTGTATCGATGGAGCAGGAGGGCAAGCTCACGGTGGATTTTGGACGAATCAAAGAAACCTATCTGAGCCAGTTGCGACTCTATCTCGACCAGTTGCGAGCGGGCTGTCAGAGAATTCGTGCAGATTACATCTTCACCGATACCGGCATGGATGTCTATGATGCCATTTTGCAGAGGAGGAAGATAGGATGATTTTCTCGGCGCCCATTTTCCTTTACCTCTTGCCTTCGGCGGGATTGCCGGTTCTTTTTCATTTTTTCCTCAAGCAGAAGAAACGCCAACTGCTTTTTCCGACGCTGATGTTCTTTTATCGAACCGACCCGAAGCTTAATTCCCGACGAAAAATTCACCAGTTGCTGTTACTGCTGATGCGGGTCCTTTTGATCCTGCTTATACTGCTGGGACTGTCACGGCCGAGATTTCAAAGCGCCATGCAGATGGGAGGCAGGATTTCGGTGGTCGCCGTGGTTGACAACTCCGGGTCAATGAGTGACCTGGTCGGTAATGAAAGGACCAAGCTGGAACTGGCTGTGGACGGGGCGAAAAGACTTATCTCTGCACTCGGCGAAAGTGCGAAAATGAGCGTGGTGACCCTCGTTGAAGACTCGGCAGCGACATTTGGCGATTCGCTGACGTCCGACAGGGAATCCTTGCTCTCTGGCCTTGATGGCATGGAGCCGACTCATGCGACGGGAAATGCCGGCCGTGTGTTGGCAAGGGCCTTCAAGCTCATTCAATCAGACTCCGCGGCGGGCGGCGTCGTTCACGTATTCAGCGACCTTCAGGAATCTGAGTGGGACGCGGATGCGTTGCCAGCAGAATTGGCCGGCGCACCGATCCATGTATATTTGCACAGAATAGAATCCAAGATTCGCCAGCAGGCCAACGTGGCCATAAGTTCCGTTCAATTTCCCCGGCAAAAAATTCTGCCGAAGCACCCGCTGAATATCGGTGTTGTTTGCCGGAACAACTCGGGTGTAACCGCCAATATACGGCTCAATTCCATTGACAATCAGGGCAACAAAAATACGCAAGCCGTCGTACTCGAGCCCGGCAGAAGCCAAATAGTCGAAGTCGGAACAAATCCGAACGCCCCCGGCTATCACTGGCTCAGGACTTGGCTCGAAGGGGACGGTTTTTCTGCGGATAACGAGGCAGGAATAGGAATCTTCTGTGAGCAGACCGCCGCCGTTTTGTTTGGCGGTTCGCCCGAAGATTTTGGTGTGTTGCCGACAGCTTTGTCGCCTGACCAGTACGGACAGTTCACCGGGATGACGTCGACATTCGGTCGCATCGATCAGATACCGCAGGCAGTGAGTGAAAGACCGATTCTCACCGTGACCACCTGGCAAGAGATCGGGTCAATCAATCAAGATTCATCTGCGCTGAGAGATTATGTGGAAAAGGGCGGCAATCTTCTGATTGTGCCGTCACTGAAGATAACTAACGCCAAAGGACAAACGCCGGCCTGGATCGGAGCTGATACTAAGATGCGCAGCTCATATCCTCGTGGAATGAAGATAGAAGTACTGGAGCAAAGATCCGGTTTTTGGAATCGGATTCGGGAGGCAACGGGAGCGGTTTCACTGGACAATGTCAGCGTTTTTACCTTTTATCCCTTGGAATTATCCGAAGGGTGTACCGCGCTTTTTGGTATTGACTCTGAAAGGGTCATATTCGCCCACAGAAAGCTCGGTGAAGGAAATATTTATCTCAGCGGCACGGCCTTCGACCCGCGCTGGAATACGCTGCCGTTGACAGGGCTGATTGTCGTGATGGCACAAAGTATCGCTCTGGAAGGAACGGCCTTTGACGAAGATACCATGCTTGCTCTGGTTGCCGGCGAGCGCCCGGAGGGAATAGACGCCAGTGGCGGGCAACTCGAGGTTCTCTCTCTTGTAGGCGACCCGATTGATTTCAGCGGCCGGATGAATGAAATGCCGGCGTTTCCGAAATCAGGTGTTTATCTGATTAGATCGCCTGACAAAGAACAATGTGTTTCGGTGCGTTCATCCGAAAAAGAGGGCGTCGAGAAGTTCTTGAAAGGTTCGCAATCGCCGGCGCTGGCGCAAATAGCGCACACGATTGTGGACTATGACCCAACCGAAGGTTTGCAGAAGTATCATTACGGCCAGAGCCGGACGGTGGAGCTGTATCTGCCTGTTGTTCTGCTGGCGACTCTGGCCTTACTTGCAGAGGGCTGGCTGGCAAACCCCATCAGAGCCAGAGCTCAAGAAACAAAACCATCGGAGAGCCCAGTCACCGCTGAGCCGATGGATATTTCTGTCGCCGAACCGGAACGCGAGGTTCCTATCGGCAGGGGGGCAGGATAATGGAAGTGCTTCGATGGCGTACACATCTTAATCCGATTTTGGCTGCGGCCCTGATTTTGATTTTGGCTGTCTGGCTAATCATCCTGTTTCAGCGACAGAGAAGGAGCCGTTCGCTGAGGCAGACCGTGTTTTTGCTGCTGCCAAAGGTTTTGATCGTGCTGCTGATCATTCTGGCCTATTTTGACCCTGTGCGAAGTGTGATCCAAAGACCGGGCAAGGATAAGAAGATTATGGTGCTTGTGGACACATCCTCCTCTATGGATTCTGAGGACGAATCCGGAATCAGCCGCGCCGAAAGGGCGGATAAGATGGCCAAGAATCTTGCCGAGGAACTACAGTCCCTTATCGGTCACGAAACGCTGCATTTCGATGTGGATGTGTACGCGGCCGGAGAGTCTGCACAAACCGCAGAACCGATCCGAGGCACCGATTTGGGCAAATGCCTTGTTACGATGGCGGATAAAGCGGATACGTCGGACTACGTGTCGGCGATTTTGCTGACGGACGGTGGTGACGAATTAATTCAAAATCCAAAACTGCCCGAAGTGCCGCTCTATATAACGGGTGTGGGCAGCTCTCCGGATTCGTGGAATGATCTGGCGATAACGGATGTCCAGTCGCCAACGATCGTGGCCGAGGGCAGCCATTTTGAAGTGACTGCCGAAGTGGTCGGGCGTTTTGCTTCGAGAGACTTCGCCTTAGAAGCCGGGATCGTCGAAGTCCGCCTGGAAGAGAAACAGCAGGACCAATGGCAGGTCCGCGGTTCCGAGTTTGTCCGTCCCGAGAGCTCGAAAATACGGGCGAAATTCTCCCAGCAGGCCTCATCTGAACCGGGACCGAAGGAATATCGCATTAGAGTCAAGAACGTCCCGGGCGAGCTGTCCGACCTGAACAATATTCGAAACTTCAGCCTGGAAGTACGCAAGGAGACACTGCACGTATTGTTCTTCGCCCAGGAGCTGGGCTGGGATTTTAGTATGATACGCAAGGAGCTCGCGCGCGACGAGTCCGTTGAATTAACGGCTCTGTTCCGCATCAGTGAGCAGCGATTTATTGTCCAGGGAAGTCGCCAACAAGGCGATGAAAAAATCGAAGCGGGCTTTCCGGCATCAAAGGAAATTCTCGATTTATATAAATGCGTTATCATCGGCTCATTCGGGACTTCACAGTGGCAGCAGGACCAGTTAAAGGCCCTGTTGGAGTATGTCCGGGATGGTGGAGCCGTCGTATTCCTGGGGGGCGAGAATTCATTCGGCCGCGGTGGTTATGACGGAACGTTGATTGAGCCTCTATTTCCCTGGCGGATCAGCAATATTCAGTCGGCATTTCAAATCGGGCGATTCGCCGTCAATGTCCCGCCGGCCGCTCTGAGTAACAGTACGATTGCAGAAACTGCCAAGATCATTTCCCAGCTAAACTCAGTGAGTGTGGAAAGTGTCAACGTCGAAGGTCCTCTTAAGAGCGGCGCGGTCACCTTGCTTGATGCTTCCGTTGGAGGCAGGTCGGTGCCGTTAGTCTCTATGCAGCATTATGGCCAGGGCCAAACGATGGCAATTGCTACGAACACGCTCTGGAAATGGTGTCGGGCTTCCGATTCGTTGAAAGATGCCTACGGTTACTTCTGGCGGCAGGCCGTCAAGAATATGACGGGCTGGGAAGAAGGCCAGCGTTTTCTTGCCGTCAAATGGGACCAGAAGCAATACAATCCAGGTGAAAGCGCCTTAGCGACCATCCGTGTTGCAGGCCGCCACGATGCCGGCCAACTAACTCTCAGGGCTGAAATGAAAGTTGGAGGAAAATCGACACCGGTATCGGTTGAACCGATGGCCGGTCGCGAGAACACATTTACGGCTGAAATGAATTTCAGCAAAAGCGCTCAATATCTCTTTGAACTTAATGCCTTCCTTGGCAACCAGGTTCTGGAATCTTACGAAAAGGCGATCGTCGTAGGAACGAGACTTAACGAAGGCGCCAACTTGGAGGTGGACCATGCCTTTCTCGATAACCTGGCCACACAAGCCGGCGGCAGGTACTTTCCTGAAACCGAATTCGAAAATCTGATTGAGACTCTGAGAAGCCAGATTCTAAGCCAGGCGGTGAGCATGGAAATTCCGCTGGTTGAAGATAGTTGTATTTATATTCTTATTTTTGTTACCATTCTGGTTGCCGAGTGGATAGTTCGGCGAAGAATGAATCTTTTGTAAGCGCAGGGGTGAACGATGGGCAAGAATAGGCGAATTGCTGTTGCGGTCCGATGGCTGGCAATTGCGATTCTGTCGCTCCCGCTGGGCCAACCGGCACTTGCTCAGGCATCAGTAAGAAAGGCCGCGGTTTATTTCTCCGACGGCAAAGTGCTGACAGGAAGAATCGCACTCACGTCCGGACGGAAATTCAAGCTGAACATCCCGAAGGGTGGAAAGCTCAAGACGACGGATATGGTCACGGGTGAGGATGTGCAATACGGCAAGGTTCGGCAGTTTGGCTTTGAGCCGATCAGCGAAATCCGGTTCTATCCCGAAAGAGAAGAGATGCGCCAGGACTGGAAATTCATCGAAACGACCAAGTACGACGAAAAGACGGCCGTGGCCGACTACACGCCGGCCAAGAAGGCTTACTGGGGCCAGTTCTATCCGCTTCGATATCTTGCTTCGCAGGTCATTTTCAACAGCGGTGAAGTAATCGAAGGCCATCTCTATAGTGTGGTGGTGTACCTCGAAACCGAAGAGAAGACCCAGAAAATTATTCTGCGCAGTAAACAGCGGGGCGAAAAAGGTGCATCGCTGGATGATCTGGTTTATGTCACGAAAATCAAAATGCTGGATGAGGGAAAGGACATTGCCGCCAATATCACGGTGAAATTCACGGACATGACCTTCGGGCCGAACGATCTGGTCCAGGCGGTAACGCGAGATTCGCTGACGCCTGTCCCGACCGAACCGGGTGAAAGCCCCGACACCTTTATTGTGAAATCAGCCTTTGGCGAAGACTTTTATTTGGCCGTGAAGAAAGATGGAAAGTATATGGTCGGCTGGCCCGGCAGAGGGGACGAAAGACTTTTCGCTCTTGCTGAGGACCATCTCAAACGCCAGCGTGATTTTTACAACGACAAAAAACTCCTCGGTGTCGTCAAGAGCACCGACGGCCGGGAAGTTTTGACGCTCGTCAATCTTCGGCGTCGGGTCGCACCCACGCACTTTGGCAAGATCGGTGGAGAGTGGGACAAGGAGCTGGGCACGGTGGTTGAGCCGTGGCGGCTGAGTATCTGGAGATGGAAATACGACCAGGCCAACCAGGAGATGCTGCTTTCGTCGCGGGGCACTTTCTTCCGTCTCATTTTCCTCACGACGGACCCGACTCCGGAAGCTGTTATTTCCGAAGAACTCTGGCAAATGCGGCGCGATAATGACACCGTTCTTGTCGGTAAGACCGCTACAGGCAGCGATAAGAGATCAAAACCATGAACCGGGCAAATACTCAACGCGATAGCGATGTCCGTCAGCTCATACTGAGAATACGCAAGCTGATGCTCGCGAGCCGGCTGCTTTGGGGCCTGCTGGTATGGCTGATGGTAGGCTGCGGAATGTGGCTGATATTATTTTTGTTGGACAATCTTTTGCATCTTCCGGCGGGACTGCGCCTGGCCTTATCATTAGGGGGCGTCGGTTTGATGATATTTGAGTTCTGGCAACTCTTGCTTTTGCCCATCGTCCGGCGTGAAAGACTCCAATCGACTACGCTGCTGCTGGAGAGCAAATTTGCGATTCCCGAGAACATGCTGATCAATGCGCTGTGTTTTGAATCGGCTCATCTGAGCTCGAGCCAAAAGCCTTTTGCGCAGCAGACCATTAAGACGGGCTCGGCCATGATGACCAGAGCCGATGTGAGTAAGTTATGGCAGTTCAAGAAATTGAGTCGATGGCTGATAGCGCTTCTGATTGTCTGGGTCTTGTGGGGGATTTACGGCATCAGCCGGGGTCACCAGGTTACCAACGCACTGCTGCGTTATGCAAAGCCGTTGGG
>Ga0209427_10007325_pt1 | contig 12499 bp, 11 predicted proteins | sample DeeMarSWOR136_30_FD_187465 | JGI IMG/M metagenome (GOLD analysis project Ga0209427, IMG submission 187465) | Marine sediment microbial communities from White Oak River estuary, North Carolina - WOR-1-36_30 (SPAdes) (version 2) | ecosystem: Environmental > Aquatic > Marine > Intertidal zone >... | reverse complement strand
TAAGACTTTGTCTCTTATCCCATAAGAGATCCACCATAAATACCATCTCCCCATGACAATCCTTCCCAACTCGTACTGATGCAAGTAGCCGGGGCAACTGATGTTCTGCCGTTCATAAAGGATGCTTTTTTCGTCCTTTTGAATGACCGTCCAGACATCAGTGCATTGCTTTTTTTGCATATTTGCCTTTTCAGCGTTCATGACGCTTTCAGGATTCCAGTGAATTCTACTGCCGCGAGTAATAGCTATAGGCAAATCGGTCACTTCAAGTTTTACTGTCCAGTTTTTAGACGTCTCCCCCCGCTTCACATAGATGAACCTGTATGTCTCACCCCTGAACCCTTTCCAGCCCGTTTTCTCTCCATCCATGAGGACAAAATTCCCGACGTCCCAATCTAAATACTCATTGGTCGAGGGGAGGACAGTAGCACAACCAAATGGCGTGCATAAAAGGGAAAAGCACGATAATAAGAGAAGATATTTTTTCTTGTTCCTCCTCATTTCGTATCCCTCCTTTCTCAATTCTTAAACCATAGGTGAATCTAAACTACTAAATAAGTACGACCGAATTCCTTACGGAAAGCATGTACCTCGAAGAGACCAAAGAAAAATGAAAACTGCTTTGGTTTGTCCTGATCTAGAGCAGGCTTACCAGTTGTGCTGGGATTTACCCCCTTCCGCCCCTCCTCACGAAAGGTTTGGCTTTGTTGAGTGAGCCAGTTTAACTATTATTTTCCATATAAGAAAATGTTGAATTCGTCAATCCAAAAAAGATTATGAAAATTGTCTTTTTGAGGATTATCACTTGAAATCTGGTATAGCGATATGGATTCTCGTCTTGAGGACTTCAGGAAGTAGCTCTCAAAAATGGGGCTGCGGACTCCACCTACCTCTACAACCGAGGCATGTTTTAACAGTCGAGGATTTCCGGTAGAAGAACTAAACCGCTGCGCGGTAGAAACAAAGGTTGGTGCGAAGCACCGTTATTTTAATTGATAACCGTTCAATTTGGTGTTAAGGTATTTGCGTTGCTCAGTTTTGGCAACTTGTAACGGAAGTCCCCCGATTGAAACCCCATAGATAATCTTTTCTATTTGCGCAGCGGCTTTGTTCTTCATGCGTCAATCCAAAATTGAATTAACACCATGAATTCAAATGGTTGTCAACTTTATCACAACTTCGGATTGACGCTTATTCGAAATCATCAGGTCGACTTCAACCCTCAGCTGATCCCCTGCCTTGGAGATCTACCCCGATGTTGCTAAAATGATTTTCCAGGGTCGGCCGGTGGGAAAGTTGATCTACTGTTCAGTTATGGGTCCACTCCGCCGGCGCCCGAATGGAGGCATGATTTGCCTCTTTCTAGTTGCTGGTACCCTCTGGTATATGGATATCCGCTGGCGGTTGTCAGCACTCTGGCCCGAATGGCAACCTTGCCCTTTTTAGGTAATCGTTGCTTCCTAGCTCTTTTTCATCGCTCGTATTACAGTTATAGGAATTTTCGCTTCACGGCGAAGTACCTTATCGGTGATACTGCCGTAAGCCCACCGGCTCAGCCCTGATCGTCCATGAGTTGACATGGCAATCAAATTAGCATTGATCTTTTCGGCGGCTTTAACAATCTCCTCAGAAGCATCACCAACAGCTACTTCTACCGTAACTGTAGCCCCTTTGCTTTTCAGGGCTTCACCGGTTCTAGTTAGATAGTCGAGAGCGTTCTTTTTGTTTTCCTCCGTCTGTTTCTCAGTGTAGGCAATATTAGGGACCTCGGCCCCGGCAATTTTGTGAGGAATCACCGGAGACAGTACTTGTAGGAGAATAACTTCTGTCTGTACCCCCGGTGATAGCTTGGACACCAAATCCTCGACATAGGGCAAAGCGGATTCACCCACTAAGGAACCATCCAATGGAACAAGAATTCTCTCCTTCATTTCCTCCTCCTTCTCTCCAGCGTTATTTTTAGAGTGATAAGAAGGTGATAGAGTGATAGTGATAAGAACTCGCTTTGGCTTACTATAGGCCAAAATAGAAATGCCTCTAAAGAGACATTTAAATCTCTTTAGAGGCTTTGTATTGGCACCTTTTGGAATCCCCTCTTCATGACACTCTCCAAAAGGTTAGAGGTTAGGTAGTTAGGTTAACTGAGACTCGGGTGGGTTATTTTTCATGAAACGACTATCATTAAATGTTGGGGAAGTCAAGCAATAAATGGTCATGTGAAATTTATCTTTTGAGAATTATCCTTTGAAATCTAATATAGCAACATGGATTCTCGGCTTGAGGAAGGAAGGTGTAGGAACGTGGGCTGCAGGTTCCACCTACAAAGAGTGGTGATCGGCTTACATTAAAGGTTGAAGATTTCCGTTATAAACAGAGTATAATGCCAAGGCTGAGGGGCGCAGCAGACCGGGCCTGGAACTATCAACAAACCCGTTTTACAAGCCGAGCAAAGTTCCGTGATTCAACCGTGGTGTACTCGCGTCCGCTCCAGCGCCAGTTAGGCGCCCTTCACCTTCAATAAGTTAACCACGTGGATCTCTAACCTTCCAATATTTCAATAGCAAGACCAGACTGTAGACGCCGCTAACGAACATGATCGCATCTTCATAGACACCATACTTTGGGATTTGGATGAGCGGTGGAAAAGGAATCGCCCAAAAAAGCAGCAGAATGTACGCTATCTTATTAACCCTCGGCAGAGCGGTCGTCAATACGAGCAAGCCAAGAGCTGTCGTTGGGCACGGAAATGTGCCAGGAATAATGAGGTTCGGGAAATGGTGTCCAAACGCGATACCGAACAAAGGGTAGCAAAATACCAATAGCATTAGCGCTAAAGTAGCATACTTGCGCCATCCGGCTGCGGGGAGGGAAAAATGCATCTTCTTCCTGAACAGATCGACTGCAAACAACACTGACACGATGATGAATATGGAACCGAAGAAGTAGTTCCCATACCTAACGCCGGTAATATCCTTGGCAAGTATCAGGAAGAAAACTATACCGTTCCATGCAAATGCAATTGAGAAGTACAGCGTCGTTAACCAGTTCTGGACCCGACCGGGTTTGAAAAGAAGCCACACAATGAGTAGAATTGCAACGATATAGAAAACGATCTGGACAGGCCAGATTCGAGTACCATAGGCTTCGATAATGCTCCACCACTCTTCTGCGGGTATCATTTTTAGCCCCCCTCCTTCAAAATATCTTGGGTATTAACCGCCAAGGTACTGTTTGCATGTATTCCTCGTATTGATGACCGAAACTCCGCAACAGAAACTCCTCTTCTTTGATCGTGGTCAACACGGTCAATGCCGAAAAGAGCAGCGAAGGAAGGAGCATCCACACGACTCCCCATGCGATGGCCAACCCCAGATACATGAGAATCAAACTCAAATACATGGGGTGCCGCATCTTAGAGAATACCCCAGTTGTGACGAGTCCTTCGATTTGCTGCGACTGTTCATGGGCCTGTCTGTGAACCCTGTGACAATATGCGTGAAAGATCCATCCCCCAAGGAGAAAGGCCCCACCAACAAAGTTTGAGTAAGGAGACAGAGGTATCCTGACCCATGAGAATATCTCACCCAAGATACCAATGATGATTATGATTGGCCATTCAATCATCATTCGGAGGGTTGGCTTCGCAAGAAGATAGTGGTTTAGGAGTGTCTGCCCTTTCATATTCATCTCCTATCCGTTAAAGCGAGCTACTACCAGGTGCTTAAGTAATTTGTTTTGTATTCCTAACCCTATTTCTTGTCAATATCTAAAATGGGATTGTGAAAATTATCCTTTTGAGGATTATCACTGGAAATTTGATATAACGACATTGGTTTTCGTCTTGAGAATTACAAGGAAGGAGTCTGCGGGAACAAAATTGCAGAGTTCACTTACAGATCTACCTTTCCACCCCCTTTTTTTAGAATCAGGCAATAAAATAGGCCCACAAACTGGGTTCGGCCTTCCTTGAATAAGGTGGGATGGGCCAACAATTCAAAATTCTTACGACTATAGAAAGGTTCCTCGAAAGCATGGAGCCACAAAAACAACATCTTAAATCTTCCAAATTCTCGAGCTCTTTCCTTTAAAACTGACATCGGTGTGTCACTCACTAGATCATACATCAGGGCATAACCGCCATATTTGAGCACCCGATAAATCTCATTCAAACTGTCGGTAGGCTGCTTCCAGTGATGAATAGAACCTGTGCTCACAACGGTATCGAAGGAACTATCCACAAAGGGGATATGGCTGGCTTCCCCTTTTTTAATCTCAATAATGTCAGAAAGCCCGGCGTTTGCCATATTCTTTTGGGCTTTGGCTACCATCGAGGGAGAAGCATCCACACCGATCACTCGTAATCTTGAAGATCGCTGGTGAAGCTTCACCAATAGCCAACCTGGTCCGGTTCCAACGTCCAAAATACTCCCTTCTGAACAATAATTTAATATATCCTTGGTAACCAACTCATAATGACGCTGGAATACACTTGTTCCGCTTATTGCATTATAGAACACCGTGCCAGGCCATGGAATGCCTTCGGGATGGAAGATTTTTAGCAGCCTACGTGCCGGAGAAAGTCTGGCCATTCCCAAATTATCTTTTGTTTAGTGAAGTGATAAATGCCCAATATATATACGGCCTCTGCAACCAAATATCATTTTTAATGTTGCTGCCATATTTTTCTCAAAAAATGAGCATCTGTTTGTTTCTAAAGATATCTTTTTGTTCCAAATTACACCAATAATAGGAACTTTTTGCAAGAAAAGATTAATTTTAACAATGTCATATGCTATTAGCATAATTAAAAATGATTATATCATTAAGCTTGCAGTATATTTCCATTATCGGTTTTCGGTTGTAATATACACTTCATTTAAACTTTAAGGATATGAAACCTTTTAGGAAGTACTACTCACGATATGCGGGCAATATGAGGAAAGTTTCTCTGGCGGTACAATGTGATGAAAATAGACCTGGCCCCAATTTGTCCATTCAACAATTTGTCCAATCGCGAAAAAATTGTGTCGGCAAAATTGACCTGACCGCAACCTGTTCAATTCTAATCCGAATGTAGCATCCAGGAGGGGAGAAAAGCAAAATATCATATTGCCTCGTATTGCCAATTTTGATATGTTTCCATTGGAATCGAGGGGACAAGTAAAACTTTGTAAACTTCAAAAGATTCAAATGAGGAGATAAATTGGGTCCTGAGTCGATTGATTATTATAGTATGGGTCCATTCTTTGGATTGGCTTCTAACGTGGTGATGGCTTTTTTATGTCTTATCACTTTCTTTATTTATCGTCACTACCGCCCTTTAGGAGCACTCTTTCTTTTCTACCTTTTATTAACTCTCTTCTTCTTAGGTTTCATTATTTACAGGCTTCAGAGATCGCCGGAGTCTATCCTCTATGGATACCGGCTTAACCTAGCCGCTTTATCCCTATTGCCAGCAAGTTGGGTCTGGTTTGTCTCAGCTATCTTGGAGGAAAGGCTAAATCGATTTTCTTGGATGGTGACAGGGGTCAGTCTATTCCTTGCCATCTTAGCCCTCTTTGGGCAAGGGCCATGGCTCCTGGGGCTGCCTCTTGAATCCCATCCGACGGGCATAGAGGTTTACCGGCCCCAGTCCAAACTCCTCCTCCCCGCGATCTGTCTATTTGGTCTAGTCATCTGTCTTTTCTACCTCTGGATAGTGACGGAGCGGTTCTTTCGGTTCAAGGACAAGCGACCCGTTTTCTTATTGCCCTTCGGAGCCGGTTTACTGTTCTGGTTTCTTGGTGGGCTACACGATGCTTTGCTCTCCATAGGGGTGGTCACTTTATTTGATGAAAAAGTATTGGGGTTCGCTTCCTTCTGGCTTTCGATTTTCTTGACGATTACGATTGCACTCCATTATCGTTCGTTGGATCAGGCCGTACGAGAGACCCGGGATGTCTTTGAACGGTTTGTCCCTCCCGCTTACTTGCGCCGGATCGCCGCCAAAGGATTGCAGTCGATCCGCCTGGGCGAAGCAGGCCAGCAGGACGTCACAGTGCTCTGCTGTGATATTCGGGGTTTTACTCCTTTATCCGAACGCATGGAACCGAGTCAGTTGATTTCCTTCGTCAATCAGTTGTTAGAACGGTTCACCAAAGTGGTGACTCGACATGAAGGCATCATTGACAAATACCTTGGTGATGCAGTTCTCTGTATTTTTGAGGAACCTGACTCAGCCACAAGGGCTGTAGCGTGTGGTTTGGATATGCTGGCAGCGGTTAAGTCCTTCAATGACGAAAAAGGCAGATTGGTTAACCCCACAGTAGAGATCGGGGTTGGCCTCCACAGCGGACCAGTCATTCTGGGCACCATCGGTTCTTCGGAAAGGATGGATTCGACCGTTCTGGGATTTACAGTCAACATGGCAAAACACCTCGAGGAGTTGACCAAGCATCTCGGCGTGAATATGCTCATCTCAGACCAAGTCCTGAACCACCTGTCACCGGGTCAGGAATATCACTGTAGGGAGCTTGGGGAAATTTGGATGAAAGACAGCTTTGCGCCCATGTCGATCTTTGAAGTCTACGACCAAGATACGGCGGAATCCAAACAACTAAAAGATTTAACAAAACCTATGATGGCTGAAAGCATCAAACTGTTCAAGGAAGGTCGGTTAGATGCCGCTTTGTCAAAACTGCAGGAGGCTCAACATATATCTTCCGAGGATCTTGCGCTTCGCCTTTTGATAAATTCCGTCAAAAATGCCTTGGAGCACGGGCAGTTGATGCAAGGGGCCAGCCTGCTCATCGTTTAAAAACCGTCCGAAACATTTCAGCCACTCGACATAGGGAGCCTCCAAACGAATAGTTGGATAGGATGAGTCAATACTTACCTAAGAGATCAATATTGGAGCACTACTGAAAATCCCTTGGGAAAATATGCTTAAAATTCTAAAAAGACATCAAACCATCTAAGCTTGAGGATTCGGTTTGATAGGGGGGGAGAGATGAAATCTATGGCGACGTATAAAGAAGTTCGTAATCAGATCAAAGATGGAGATATATTGCTGTACAAGGGAAAGGGAATCTTTACCTCAGGATTCGTCCCCACATTAGTGCAATGGGTCACTGGATCACCCTATGCCCACGCCGGAATTGCCGCCTGGTGGAATGATCGTTTGATGATCATTGAGGCAATAGGAAGCGGAGTCATTGCTAATCCTATCAGCCTCAGCCTGGAGCGATACAAGGCGACTGTGGAATGGTTTCAGTACAGAGAAGAAATTTCAGATGATGTTCGCCGCAATATGGTGATAACTGCACAAGAAGATTTGGGTAAGGGTTATGCGATTTGGAAAACCGTTTGGTTTGCCATAAAGATTTTGTTTCTTCAGAAGTTTGAGGAAAGAGATGAGAGAAGAGAAGAAAACAAATACTTTTGTTCTCAATTTGTTGCCCATGTTTATAGTTCAGCAGGCCTGGATCTAAAGAAAGACAGGGCTGACGGAGAGATAGCTCCTGGGGACATCGCTAAGTCGCCCCTACTCGTAAGAAAAGATATATTGCAAGAATAAGTATGGACAGACCAGGATATTCTGTCAAATCTTACTTTCAAGAGGGGAAGAATTGAGAAAGGGTTGTATGGTATGTGTCCGCATTTTAATTTCTTAGCTGCAATTTGAAATCGTAAGCATCCATACGTGTGCCTATCGTTCTTATTACTTTTCCTATTAACCATCTGGCATCATGTAACTCCTTTTCTGAGCGCCATTTTGGTGAAAACCGAGGTTCGCTTGATACCATTTTTCCAAACACTGTTGCTTGTGATGTCCCCGTGTCTGGCCAATACTCTGTAACGTTGGCCAGAACACTTATTTGTTTTTCTTCGATCTCTACAAAATATTCCAAATAGTAAACAGCGTCTTTCGTAATCTTTCTCATAGCCCTGATCGACGACGCCTTCGCATCTTCATCCCATATATTGAATTTATAATGTTTTAGAACCCTCACCGTTGCTGTAAATACCTGGTCATCCGTTGGGTTACTGTGGAATTTAAAGGAAACGGTCGTTCCGGCAATTGCGAGACTAAAAGCTAAGAAAAGAATCATACCGCTAAGGATACTGTTCAATATTAGCTTCTTCATATTTTCCCCCTTCACTTCATAAGAAAAAATCGCAAGGGCAACAAGTTTGAGATCACTTAGAATCTTCCATTCAAAACTCTCTAAAGGGTTGGAGGTATGTTGTTATGTTAACTCAGGGACAGGGCGGAGCGCCCGAACGTTTATTGCATTGTACGAGAGCCGTATGGAGAAGTCAACGACAATAAATTATCAAAAATCTAAAAATCATGCAAGGCTCTTATTCCTCTGCTGCGACCGATGTTTTACTAATTTTGTGTCTTCTCAAGAAAATGCATTACATACTTTTTGTTTATATGGCGAAGCGTATACGCTTCCAGTTATAGAAACGCCCGGAAGAGCGCGGCCTTTTGAAGGTTGGTTGGAAGGGGTTATTCGGATCCAGAGTTCGTCTTCTCCTGCTAACACCCAGGCATTACCCATACTGTTTGGCATTCTCCCGGGCTTGAGGATTGGATCGCCGACTTTTTTTCCGTGGATCAAGTCCTATAGATATCAGTTACCAGATTTATAAACCAGGGCGGCTTTTCGAATACCACATAAATCAATATCAAAGCGGCAAAGGGAATAGGAATAATCATGTCAACGACTGCCAAGACAATTAGGTATATAGCCATTTTTGTATTGATTCTCATGATTGTCTCCAAAAAGCATTCTGTAAGAACATGGTTGCTTCTCGCCCGCCTCCATGCGAATTTAGTCTTATTCCTGCTATCAAATTAGACGTAACCACCCAACGACCCTGATCATCGACTTATGGATAACGTGACGCAATATACGCCATTTTAAAAAATCTGTAAACGATTACGTTAAGGGGAAATCTTCGGGTGACGAGGGCGAAACTGATCAAGTTTCTCAGAAAACAGGGAATCCGCACAGGGGAGGCATTTGAAAAGGGAGGACCACCCGCCTTTTTTGATTCCCTGGAATGGTAAAGCGAGCCATATGACGCGTGAGGGTGTGAATCGTGCTTACTCAAACAAAGATAATTTCTTCACATTTTGGCGATCAGTTTAGAACCTCCGAAAAATATTTGGGCGATCAATCCAGCAATAGGTGGGAAGAAGAACGTACTTGCAATACGGATCAGAGTGAATTTCCAGCCTAAGATTCCCACCTCCATCGGCAATCGCCCAAACGCCCATAATGACCATCCTGTCAGAAAAGCAACCATCGTTCCAACACTGGCACCAGAGCGCAAAAGGCCAATGGCGATGGGTAAATTGACATAGGGACCTCCGGGTGAAAAGCCTCCAGCCACAGTCCCAATGATGATTCCTCGCATACCAGATTCCACACCTATCCATTTTGATAGTAGTTCTCGTGGGAGAAGCGTCTGGATCATGCCAGCAGTGACTAATGCAAAGATCAACAGGGGCGTGATATTCAGCATCATATTCAGGGCTGTTTTTAGGCCCGTCAGGTGTTGTCCTTCTCCCTTGTGATACCCCAATATAATGAGAATAATTGCAATGACGCCCATGATTAGTGTTGGAATTAACATCTCTAGGTTTCTCCTCTTTTTATTCATAACCTTTTGATTCGAACTTAAATGAAGTACGGCAACATCCTATGAAAACGTTCTCGGTTCCCCAGAATAGGGTCTCGTCCTCTCGTACGAATGCAATAGAAAAGGTACAGAATTCAATGACTTAGAAACTAACAAAGTTGCTGCATTGGCAGCGGATCAGAGCCTATTATAAGAGAAATGGGATCTTTTTAAAAGTAGAATAGATTGATTAAAAGTAGTAAAACATAGAAAATGAAAGGTAATTCAATACGTCATTTTCCTTCCTGCCTGTACTCGCGCCTTTTAAATCTACGCCTAACATGCTATATAATATAGATACGAATCAATAGGGTGGGGCTTTCATCTCTACATCCCATTTATCCAAATTCATTGAATGTGTTCCCCCAAAGGAGGAAACGATATGGACTCTGAAGGACAGTCTGTAAGCTATGGCATTGAACAGCATGGGATAAAGAATGTGGGAACGGTTTTTTGGACCCCTTCCACACCCGTGCTCTATGAGGCGGTTGTCCGAAGAAGAGAAGGGTTGATCTCTCACCTGGGGCCGATCGTCGTACGAACGGGGCATTTTACAGGACGTTCCCCCAACGACAAGCGAATTGTTCGGGAAGACTCGAGCGAAGGGGAAATCTGGTGGGGATCTGTGAATGTTCCGATGGAGCCAACCAAGTTTGATATGCTCCATTCGAGATTACTGGCCTATCTACAAGGCAGGGACCTTTTTGTTCAGGATTGTTTTGTTGGAGCAGACCCTGTGCACCGGATTCCCATTCGTATCATCACGGAATATGCATGGCACAGCCTCTTTGCCAGGAACATGTTTATTCAGATTAAGGATAGAAGCCAGTTGGTCAATCATATCCCTCAGTTCACGGTTATCAATACACCCAGATTCCATGCGCTCCCTGAGCTCGATGGAACCAATTCAGAAGCCTATATCATTGTCAATTTTGGGAAAAGACTGATTTTAATCGGCGGAACGAGCTATGCTGGAGAGATTAAAAAGTCCATCTTCACCCTCCTCAACTACCTTTATCCGCAAAAAGGGGTTTTGTCGATGCATTGTTCAGCCAATATGGGCACAAAGGGCGATGTGGCAATCTTTTTCGGTCTTTCGGGAACTGGAAAAACAACGCTGTCTGCAGACCCCGAAAGGCAGTTGATCGGAGATGATGAGCACGGCTGGAGCGATGAAGGGATTTTTAATTCTGAGGGCGGCTGCTATGCTAAAGTGATCAACCTGTCCAAGGAGGCTGAGCCCGATATCTATGAGTGTACCCGTCGATTTGGAACGGTCCTTGAGAATGTTGCCATTGAAGTGCAAACCCGGCGTATTGACTTAGATGACGCCTCTTTGACTGAAAACACACGGGCAGGATACCCCATCAGCCATATTAAAAATGCCGTTCTGTCGGGGATGGGAGGGCATCCCAAGCACATCATCATGCTTACTTATGACGCGTTTGGCGTCCTTCCCCCGTTGGCTAAATTGACCCCGGAGCAGGCCATGTATCACTTCCTGACAGGTTACACGGCCAAGGTTGCCGGCACAGAGAGGGGAATGGGAAGGGAGCCTCAAAGCACCTTCAGCACTTGTTTCGGAGCTCCTTTTATGGCCCTTCCTCCAGCAGTCTATGCGAAGCTGTTGAGAGACAAAATCAATAGACACAAGGTCAATTGTTGGCTGGTTAATACGGGGTTAAGCGGGGGTCCTTTTGGGGTTGGAAAGCGGGTCAGGATTGCCGACACCCGGGCTATGATTCGAGCCATTTTGGACAATTCCTTGAGCGACGTACCCAGTCGGCTGGATCCGATTTTTAACCTTCAAATTCCTGTCTCTTGCGGAGGAATATCTCAAGACATATTAAACCCTAGAAACACCTGGCAGAATCCAGGTGACTATGACAAGGTCGCCCTGGACTTAGCATCCAAATTCACCAAGAACTTCGAGAAATTTGCGCCAGACGTATCTCATGATGTTCGGGAGGCAGGACCGAGGTTAGGATAAAATCGAACATAAGCTTCTTCAGACCGTACCTTAAGACTTAAGATAGGTACCGAACGTTTCGACCAATACACATCGCTACTCAACCTCTCTTATAAGGGTACAACAGAAAGTGTTCTTCTCAACCCCATTAACAAAAATTGTGAGACGTGACATCCTTCTGAATCCCGTAACAAAACAGTTAAAACTTCTCTCGGATTAGACCTTACGGTTTCCCCGATTCGAGCATCCTTATTGTCTTACCCAATTTGTTCCCATCGGATTTGCTGACCTGCCTCCGTGAGAGCAAAGATTGCCTTCTCCAAATCCTTCTCTTTCACCATGACGTAATCTGTTTCGTAAGTGGATATTGAAAATAGACTAATGCCTTCCTTTTCAAGCGTCTTCGCTATTGAAGAAATGATCCCGGTCGAAGACAAGTCCAAAGGCCCCTTGACTTTCAAGCAAGACCACCCCTGATTGCATAGGATTCCTTTAGGGACATTGATTTGTGGACATACAATTGAAAGCTCGTCCTCCGTTCGGGTAATGGAGAGCAGGCCACCCTGAAAAGGCCAATGGGGGACTGGGGCGTCTCTATCCAGTCTGCAAATCGCAAATGTTTCGCGTAAAATGATAAGCGTTAATTTGGCAACTGTTTCGTCTTCTTTCATCGGGGCTAAGATTCACGACCAGAGGGTCATGCCCTACATCTTGACTCTGTCTCGAAATGTCAAAAAGCAACAGGCTGTTGAAAAACGTCCATCTGCGGCGTTCCCCTCATCCTTCGTCGTTGCGACGTACATTCAAGTACGCCTCACTCCTCAGGATTTCGGGCGCCCCCGGCGAGCGGGATTTCGC
>Ga0209427_10007322_pt1 | contig 12502 bp, 9 predicted proteins | sample DeeMarSWOR136_30_FD_187465 | JGI IMG/M metagenome (GOLD analysis project Ga0209427, IMG submission 187465) | Marine sediment microbial communities from White Oak River estuary, North Carolina - WOR-1-36_30 (SPAdes) (version 2) | ecosystem: Environmental > Aquatic > Marine > Intertidal zone >... | reverse complement strand
CAGATTCCTACCCTCAAGCCCAACGAGAAGCGGAGGCTCCGGTTTCCGTTTAAAATCAGCGAAAACGCGAAGAAGGGCGTCTACGACCTCCGATTTACCGTCAAGAGTAAAGAAACCCCCACGCAGCTCAAGAGACGATTTCTCCACGCAACAAAGATCGGACTACTTTCACGAACACCACGGTACGCGGAACCGTTGAAGAGTTGGCTTCGCGGACAAGGTTACACGTGGGACGATTTACCCGGTGCAAGCGACTATTTGAAACTATTACGATACGATCTGATCCTTGTCGCACCGGAGGCAGAGATGCCTCCAAAGGACGTACGGAATCTCGCCAACTTCGTGGAGGACGGGCAAGCCCTCCTCGTCGTGGACAAGATTGCTACGCCTGCCAAGGACACATTGGCCAAGACCTTGGGATACGATACGCTGGACTACCATTCCTTCAAGTCCCGGGATGGAACGCTCCTCGTTATCGACAACCAGCACACGATAACCAGAGGCGTAGGAGAGAGGATCATGCTTGGCCCCTCGTGGGGGAATGCCTGCTTCTCCAAGCCGTCTACTGGGCAGACGCTGGCCGTTATCCAAGAGGAGCAACAGGCCATCCCTACAATCATCGTCAATAAGTACGGCCGGGGAAAAACCGTCCACCTGAACTTCCACGCTGAAACAGCCACCCGTCAACTCAATACGATTCTGAGGAAGGCTATCGACTGGCTGCTCTCAACGCGTTGACAACTTCTTTTAGGAATATTGGGGGAGAACGGAAAAAATATGGGTGTATAAGAGAGGAGCTGGCTCTGAAAGACTCTAAATATCCGAACGAGTATGCAGAAGGCTATGTAATGTCGAATAAGAGAATTATTGTTAGCGGAGAAAGCACGAGTCCTAGCTAGCTAGCAGTTATACTATATATTGGTGGTAAGTAAAGCTAACTAGAAAAGCGATCTTAAAAATTGATCTATGGTAAAGACTTAGCTAGCTATTTGAACTTAAAAACGTGAAGACCCTAAAGCCACCTTTGATACTGCTGTCAACTGATTATAAGACAAACATGAGCTAGCTAGCTCTCACTATTGATTCGATCAATCGAAACAGAATTATTTTTACTCTTCTTGTATCCTCGACTTCGGTAGAGGCTTCGTCTAAACTCTCTTGTAAAAAATGGTTGTTATCTACAAGTGTGCGCGAAGGAGTTAAGAAATGGTTCTTTAGGCTTTGCCTTTCTGAGAATTACAATGGTAATAATACCTGTTTACCTATATTGTTGACGTTATCGACACGGAGACTTGGATATTCTTGATGATGAAGAAGACAAAATAGACTAAATGCACGCGTATCTATGAACATGCTTATCCTTATAAAAACAACCATTTTTTCCGTATGTCGTAGCTAGAAGAATTGAGTATACTGCAAACTTGAATTGGCATCCATTAAGCTCTCACCAAGGTCGAAAATACACATCCAATTTGGACTCGCCTATGCCTATGAAATTGAACATATCCACTTTTTTCTCATCTAGTTGATTATTGAACACTGTGTCTACAAGTAGCTTAACGTGACTAAGGTCATAACCAAACTTTTTGATTCCTTCACTCAAGGTTTCTACAACATGACAATCGCTACTAAAGAAGTGTTGACAAAACATATTTACCTTAACCGTTGGAAAAAGCTGATGTGGAGTAAATCTCATAGCGAAGTGTATTTCCTGATTTTCAGTATTAGTTGATTGAAGGCTTAAAACAGATTTTATCCAGTCCCAAACCTTCTTTTGTTTTGGTGTTCCATATTCTTCCAGTAATTTTTCGGATTTTGCTACAGCCTCATGTCGGGTTGCAAAATAGATTTTGAGGTCGGTCAAGCCAGGCTTATCAAAGTCTAGTCCAATAATTATCGGGAGACGCTTTATTATCTGTAACATATGGCCAATTTCTAGGCCTTCTCTCCCAATTGAACATAATTCAAATGCTCTAACGATAGCTGGAAAACCTGAATATTTCAGTGAAAACCAGGGATTAATATATATCTTCAATTTTAAGGATTGCGCCTTCAATGCTTCGCAACCAATCCAAATGAAGAAATTTCCTTTGGGAGCCTCTTTCCAACCGTCATAATCTTTGAGGAATACGTCAAACCAACGAAAAGTCGAGTCGTTGACTAGCGCTTTGACTAAATTCAACGCTCTTAATCTGGCCAAGCGTAAATTGTGATGTCGTGGTAGAGATGGATCATATGTTTGAGTGAGAAAGCGCAGTAAGGACTCTTGATTTTCCGTAAAGGATAAGGACATTTCGATCGGCGAGGAATCGGGGCATATGCCTGACTTGAATTGATATTTACCTCTCCATGGAAGTAGGGACCATTCTCGAGTAATCTCTCTAAATATTTGAGACAGTGTACTTGGCATCCATTTCTTTACACTTGTGGGATACAGCATTTCTAAAATGCTGTCAAACCTACTAGCCACCGTTGTTTTAGAAAACCATTCTTTTCTGTTTACGTCTGCAGCGCTCATCGACCAATATCTCTCTCGTTTTCTAATGCCATTTATGTCCTTCGTGCGCGTTCAATTTCACCCAAGACCGCTCTAAGGGTATCGGCTCTTATTACATCAGATACTTTAGAGACCCCTCCCAATTCGCGGCCTTTTGTTAGAAGCGCGTCAGCAATCAAGCATAAAGGCATGATTGGCTTCCTGCCACCTATTAGTGGACAGGGTGTACAGATCCTAAATAGAAAAATGCATCTATTACACGGCTCATAATTTGCATACGTATTTTCAGGGTCGTCAAAAGCTTGACTGGCAAATCTATCGAAGTAAGAAAAACTCCACCCATCTTTAATGTTCGCTTGTACGATATTTGGCACCAGCAATCCCTCTGCCATTCCTTGCTCATGCGCAACTTCACAAGGTGCGATTGTGCCATCAGAGAATATGTTTACACGAGTGGTCAATGCTTTACACTCGAAGGGTGAAACAGGTAAGCTAAACCCTGTTAGTTCTCGGTAGTATTCAACGACTTTCGCCTTGATCGGCGAGTGTACATTAAGTTCAGGATGGCGCATCGATCCAAGAAGTATCTCACCGGCTGCCTCAAACGCCTCTTCGTAACTAAGCGAAAGCCATGAAGCATTAACCCTAGCCGACCCTTTTAGTTCTATGAAACTAATAACGAGCGCATTCGCTCTCAAACTAGAAGCCAATTCAAAAGCAAGGTTGATGCGCTTATGCCATAGGGGCGTCACGACCATTTGGATCTGGATTTCAGGACGATTAGTTCCTAATTCTTCCTTTTTATCCGCAATCTTCTCTACGAATTTGATTGCACGATTGTAGGTGCCTTTTCCCCTTATCGCATCGTTCGACGTTGCGTCAACGCCATCAATGCTCACAGTAACTGAGGCGATTTTGAGGTTGAAGATAGCATCGATAATTTTGTCGTCATGTATTTGTCCGTTGGTATTAAACGAAACATCAATTCCATTGGAGCGAGCTACCCTAATCAAATCGATAAAATCACGTCTGACGGTAGGCTCTCCTCCCAAAAAGTGAATATATCTTATACCCGCTTTTGCAACTTTCTGCAATGAATCGGCAAAATCGTTGTAAGAAAGATCAGTTGCGCCCTCATGATCAAGCATCCATTTGGCAGCGTAACAGTGGGCGCAGTTCAGGTTACACCTTGTGGTCATGTCCCACCTCAGCATCCATGGATAGTATGTATGACTCATCTCAGCTCAGTCTACTGTAGCTGCCTTTATCTCGTTCCTGTAAGTCTAGTTCGACCAGTTCTTAATTGCTCGCTTGAAATCCTAGATACAAATTCTTCTCTCATGCCACAACTATCATTACAGCCCAAACCCCATGATGCTACTTGTTGAGGTCCACCCGTAGTCCGGTTTAAGGCATCTATTTGTCTGGAAATACCCATTATCATTCTAGTCTGTTCCGCTGTCGCACCCATTGCTTCTAGAGTCTGTTGTGTCGGGCGTTCTTTAGAGACTTTAAGTTTTCCTTCCTTCGCGAGCTCAAGCCGTTTGGCTAAAGGTGCAGAAATTTTTCCACTCAAAATATCACCTCCACCAAATAATAACTAAATTACTATGTTCGTTTGTGTATTTAGCATTTTCGTACGCACCTTAAAAGCGTCTTCAAATCCATCGATATTTACTATTAACCTTTATTGTCCACGCGCGCATCAGGAGGCAACCTACCGAAGTAACTCAGAAAGTGGTTTAAACAATTTGGGAACGTATCTGTCTAGCGCGAATCTAGCTAACTAAGACTGGCGCGAACTTATAGTTCAAGAGATGGGGAAACGTAATGAAAAAAGAAAAGAGGAACAGTCAGAGCAACGTAATCTTCCGTTATACGATTCGGGAAAAGGACATATGCCTGAAGATGAGCGTATTTATGACGATAACCTAGTTGAACTCTTCCTTAGATAAATCATTAATCTCCTTGATATTGTCGACTTGAGCTATAATAGGCTTCCTGTAAAGGTGGACGGGTTTTTTTATTCGGAACGATATGTAATACCTCATCTTTCCAGAAAAAGAGAGATGTCTAGTACATAGATTGATAGCTGGCTGGATACATTCCATGTGGAACTTAAATAAAGTTTAGTAACCAGCATAACGCTTTCTTGTTATCTACAAACGATCGATTTTAGTAAATTCAAGTTAGGCAGCTCTGGATCGCTAACTCTCCGCCACAGGGTACTCTTCAAGCCTTTTTGAGACCGTCATCTCCGTGAAGTCGACGGAGTCCAAGTCGACTAGCCGCGGTTGCGCTCCCCGTCCAATGGTTGTCACCACCAGATGCGTGGCAACGCCATCAGGCGGGTTGAACATAATGTCCATAATTCTTCCCTTCCTGTTCTCCGAGTCCTTTACACTTAATCCCCGAATGGTGACGAGGTTGAGGGAGATGTACGCATATCGATCGGGGTCCTTGTACATTTCATCGTTGAAGAAGGCGATGTCGGTATCGGTGCCCTTCATGCCCATATAGAGTTCGTATTCTTGTGTCTCCTTATCCAGAAGTATTTCGCCTTTCTTTACGTCAGAAATCTCTGAAACCGGTAACAGATAATACATGGCCGCTTCTTCCTGCGTTTTATCGTATATTTTTTCTCCTAACGACCTGGAGGCTTCAAACGCTGCATCTGTCGCAATGCTGCTCGCCGTGCTGGCAAGCTCTGGTACGTCATACGCGACTGTGGAGATGATGCTGCTTCCTAAGGACTCTAAGGAGCCCAAGGCTCCACGTAGTCTCTTACGCCCCTTCAGCTTTGGGAAAACCACTATTCTCGCCTCAAGGCTTTCCTTATCAAGCACAAGGTTAACGAACATCCCGAGGGTCTTATCCCTCGCGTACACTGCCTTCTTAAAGCATTGATTGGCTGATAAGCTCATTACGTTCACTATCTTACTCAAGAGGAAGATACGAATATAATTGTATCTGTTATCTGGCTTAACGTCACACGCGATAGATATCGACGTATCTTTTTTGGTTATGTCTCAGATCCTTCAGCTAACTAACAAAGAGAAGAAAAAATAAGCCATAACTGTCTTATATAGTTAGGATGACTTTATAGTTTCAACGACCTAAAGGTAGGGAGGAAGGATGCAGAAAAGACGGTTGGGACGGACGGGTCTCTGGGTCTCTATTATGGGCTTTGGAGCCGCCGTGATCCGATCGATTCCCCGCGTTGAGGCGGAGAAAGTCCTCGTACGCGCGCTGGATAGCGGCGTCAACTACTTTGACACCGCACCGAGCTACGGGGACAGTGAAGCGAAGATCGGTGCCCTCTCGAAGCGGCGAGACGAGTTCTATATCGCCACAAAAATTGACCCGCCCTTCACACGTCACGCGGCTGAAGCCTCCATCGCCCAGAGCTTACGACGGTTGAAGACCGATCGAATCGACCTCGTTCAACTGCACGGGATCGGAGACGATGAGACATTGACGGCTGCGACGGGCCCCGATGGGGCGATGGCGGCCATTAAGGCCGCGCAGGCCCGGGGCGTCGTCGACTACGTCGGGATCACCAGCCACGACCCCGCGTTCTTGGGACGCGTCATCGCGGGCTCGGCGTTTGACATGGTGCTGGCGCCGTTCAACGCCCTCTATCGCGACGCAGCCACCCACCTCTTTGACCGTGCAAAAACGCGGGACATCGGCGTCGCCGTCATGAAGCCCTTCGCCTGTGGGGCCCTCACGAAGAGCATCCCCGAGACCAAGCACCTCTTCAAAGGAAAAGACGTAGTCACCCTGGCCACCAACGCCTTGCGATTCATCCTCGACTACGACATCGCCACCATCGTTCCCGGGACCTCGTCCCTCCGGGAAGTCGACGTGAACGTCGCGGCCGCGGAGGCCTTCACGTCGTTAACCCGCGGCGAGGCCACTGAATTAGCGGCGTTTTGTAACGAGGTGGGCCAATATTACTGTCGAGGCGGCATCGGAACCCCCTGCGAGCGATGTATGCCGTGCCCTGAAGGCATCCCGATCCACCAAATCTTCGGCCGCTATTATCGGGCTCGCATCAGACGCGATCCTCTGGAGGAGTACCTCGCCCAATTCACGGACTACTATCGAGACCTCCCAGCAAAGGTCGCTCAATGCACCGAGTGTGGGGCGTGCGAAACACGGTGTCCCTATGGCCTCCCCATAATAGACCTGCTCACGAAAGTTGACGCGTTTTATCAGACCAGCAAGCAAGAACAGTAACGATACCAGCTGACGCCCTGTCGCACGCCCGTGTCGAGGGAAGGGGATGAAGAGACCAGTTCCTCGAACCTTTCGAAACAGCCAAGACAAAGAGAAGAAATCACGTACGAAGGACATGTTTCTTCGCCAATGACGGGTTTGTGCCACAGGCCGTGAACTTCGAAAACCGAGGCGTCAAACAACACGGCATAGATGCAATCAAAGTCTACAACGGGCCATTGGTCGAGTCGTCAACTAGCTTGTGGTGAGAGATCAAAGTCTTTCCAGGGTTCTCACGTCTACGGTAAGTAAGGGCGTGGTAACTTCTGTTTTTCACTTGGGTAGCGACTTCATAGCTTCGACGGCTCGTCGTCACGCATTATTTACAATTTGAAAGGGATCGGCACTAAAAAAAAGCCGGGATAAAAAAGAGGAAGAATTAGAATCGCATACATGATTTCTGAGAAATCATATACCTTTTTACTAATATCTCCTGTACTCTCTTCGTGGAGGCCTATGCTTTTGATAGCACTCTCTACAGTAGACCGGCCTTCCCTCTGTGGGCTCGAATGGTACTTCACATTCTTCGCCGCAGTCGGCGCAAATGGCCTTATGCATCGTTCGCGGTCGGTCAAAATTTCTGTAACCCATTTTCCTCACTTCTTTTCGTTTGTTATACACCAGTTCTCAGAAATGATGTACACCCATCGATGTACCTAATGCCTAATTAAACTTATGCTTTTTTCGTCGGAGATAGCGGTGGAGGCGTAAAGGCTTGACGGCTGCGGCCCTCAAGAGCTAGATGCGTTCCCTCGCGTCCGTAAACGTGTTGAACAGCGCGGTGAAGAACGCCCGTGTTAGTTGGGGGCCTTTCCCGATGCCGGGGCATTCATCGGTGTACTCAAACACGTATCCGTCGGGTCCAGGGTTCAGTCGAAAGGGATAGAACCGGCAGATCAAGGGCCTGATCGCGTAGATGGAACACGATGTCTTCTCTAAGAAGACGCATCTTCGGTCAGGGGTCTTTCTCATGCGGTAGAGGTAGGGCTCAAACCCGGCTATTTTCCGCGCGAACGCACTGGGCTGTACCGTCGTCTTCTCAGATATCCGTGTGACGTCGCTCTTCAGCAGAAGAATGGATCGCACCCGGTTTTCCGTATCCCCACAGCACTGGGCGCACTTCTCGCAGCGATAACGGACGTGTTCAGGATAGCTAAGGCGCATACTGATCGCGCCCGACGATCTCCCCAAATCGTGGAAGACGGTCTTCATGAGCGGATAAGCTCAGATCAAGTAAATAACCCTTACGTATCTTCTTTGGGTGGCTTCTATACGGGTTGGATGGGGGCCTCACACTGAGTTCCGCAGGGAAGAGCCGCTATCACTTGACAGGCGGCGTTCCCGCATATGCCCTCCATGCACCTCATCCACACCAAGAAGACTCATCCACACCAAGAAGCAAACCGTGTTTCGCCTCAAAGCCCTTACGCTCTTCCACGTACTGAGCGAGCTAAAACGGCATCCTGTTGGGAGATCTAGTGGCAGACTGTAACGAAGGAAGATAAATATTGATCCCCGTTCTTTCCTTCCCTTATGGTCTTGAGTTCAGCTGAGGCCTGAGTTTCCCGTTTTCGTCCAATAGCTGGCTGGTATGACGCATACCCTTTCTCCTTCAACAAAGACGGGTAAGGAGGACGGGGCCTTCTTTAATATGGTTAATTGTAGGTTTCCGTCACTCGATTCTGCTCAGCTTCCTTTTTCCGAGGTAGAGGAAGATGATGCCTAACAGCCAGATCACAGTATTTTGCAGCAATAACGTGTTAAAGATGCCTAAGCCGAGAACCACCATCGAGCCAATAAAGACTCCAATGGAAGCAAACATCGCTACGTTGGCATTCAGCATCAGACTGCCCATCTGGTCACGGGCGCTGTCTGAGAACTGCGGCTTCAGAAGTGCCAGGCCGAGAGCGAGGGCCACGTTTGCTGCAACCAGCAGCGTAATGAGGCCAAGATAGACCAACAACGAGATGAACGACGCTTGGGGTACCCGGAGTAACGAAAACAGGGTGATACCGGCTGCAATTGGGACTGCTATCAGCCAACCCTGCACCAACTTCGCCTTCACAAACCGCCCTACGCCACGCGGCGTTTTCTTATAGAGGAAGAGGCTGTCCTTTCCATGCACGGCGACTTGACCAACCATAAACACCGCCAGAAACGGGAACATAAACTGGGCCATGACGAGGGGGCCTTCGGCGTCGGTGCCCCCCTGCACCAAAAAGACGTTCACCATCACGAATATGGCCAACATGTAGGCGATCCGTGACAGGTTTTCCAGCCGTCGACCATAATCCTTGAAGACTGATACGAGGAGCGTGCCGAATGATGCACCGCCCCCTAGTAGCTTTACACCTCGATAGACGACCCCGTCTGGCTTAGCCATTGAGGCCGTGAAGGTGGTGGGCTCAATGCTGTACGCGTGACTCGCCACCTTCGTGCCGACCCACAGCACGGCGACAAAGAAGACCAGGAGTCCACCGAATCGAGTCAGGGCCTCAAAGCCAACTGCCCCCATGTTGCCCGGGTTGGATGCGAAGCTGAGGATGAGCTCGGCGCCCCACGAACTCGGGAGCAGGCTGAGAATCGATTTCACCGGGCCACTTATCCCCGGATCGGCAAGGGCTTCCAGCAGGCCGCCGCCCATAATGGCGTACATCACTGCGATTATGGGCAGAGCTAGGATCAGGGAAAGGGCTTTTCCAATGTCCCGTCCACGGGCGGATGCGGCAAATCGTGTCCGTACGACCGCGGCGATCACGGTGCCGATCCAGAGCGCGGCGAGAAGCGTGACCACGAAAATGATCGCGGTCAGCCCGATCTGCAGCAGGTCCAGCCCTAAGGGGCTGAGAGCCGCCGTGAAAAACCCCGCAATGACCACGATGGCAATGGCATAGAACGGCATAACGCCTAAGAACTCGCCGAGGAGGATATCGCTGGGCTTGATGGGGGCTGCCAAGAAGATCTCAACCTGCTGCGCTTGTGTGCCCTGCAGCGTATAGGTGACGGGGAGGATGATAAGGTAGACAAAGAACAAGAACATGATAATGGGGATCATGACTAAGGCAACTTGGGAGAGGATGAATGCGAGGAACTCGTCGATGAAGAGGCGGACGACGGCCGGCGCAATGAACGCCACATAGGCCCCGAGCAAGCCGATGACCAGAATGGGAAAATATGGTCTCAGGCGCCGTATATGGTTTATGTGGATGCGATACTCGTTTCGCGCGACGATCAGCCACTTAGGCCTCGGCATTCTCGTGACGCCTCCACGCCAAGAGCTCCCGCTCCTCCGTCCCCCCGGTGAGGGCGATGAAGGCCTGCTCCAAGGTCTTGGTATCGGTCTGCGTGAGGATGTCCTCGATGGTTCCTACCGCGATGAGCTTGCCGCGGTCGATGATCCCGATGCGGTCACACAGCTCCTCCACGATGGGAAGGATGTGGCTGCAGATGAAGATGGTCTTTCCGGCCCGGTCAGCTAATCCGTTGATGAGGTCTTTGACCATGAGAGCGGCACGGGGATCCAGCATCGAGGTGGGCTCGTCGAAGAACAGGATGGGCGGGTCATGGATCATGGCTGCAGCGATCAAAACCTTCTGCTTCATGCCTCGACTGTAGCCCTCAAGCAGGTAATCCCGTCTCTCATGAAGATCGAATAGCTTAAGTAACTCCTCGATTCGTTCCGTCAGGATATCACTGGGCACATCGTAGAGGGCGCCCATGAACTCCAGAAACTCGGCGGCACTCAACTTCTCATAGAGGCCCGGCGACTCAGCCAACAAGCCTGTAACTCGTTTCACCTCGTTTTCCTGCTTCACGATGTCGTAGCCCTTCACGGTGGCGGTGCCGCGCGTCGGTTTGATGATGCCGTTCAACAGACGGACGGTCGTCGTCTTCCCCGCGCCGTTCGGGCCGAGGAGGCCAAAGGTCTCCCCCTCATAGACTTCAAGATCCAGCGCATCAACGGCTTTAATCACCCTTCCTTTACCGTAATGCTTGGACAATTTATCTGTTCGGATTACGATCTCCATTCAGGTACCTCCTGGCTTTTTTCTCCAGATCGCTGTTTCGTTCCCGTTGCACGCCCTTCCTTTGGGGCAGCGTCACTCGGGAACAACGTCTTCAAAGACGTGTTTCATACGTTGTCGATAGGTTTGAAACGCTGTTCGCCCCTTGTCCGTTAAGTGGAGCGTGGTATGGGGTTTCTTATCCACAAACTCCTTCTCGACATCGAGGTATCCAACTGCTTCCAGTTTACTGATGTGGGCCGAGAGATTGCCCCACGTCAGCCCGGTCTGGCGTTTGAGGAAGAGGAAGTCCGCGCGGTCGAGGACGGCGAGGTGGGCCATGATCATGAGGCGTCCGGGCTCGTGGATTACCCTGTTGATTTTCCCGAGTAGGAATGATGGGTCCTCCTCAGCATTCTTGTCATTCAACAGGCGTCTCACCGGGTGGGAGCGGATACTGGTGGAGGAAGCGGGTCAAGAGATACAGTCCTGAGAGCAGGATTACGGCGCCTAAGGTGATGAGGTAGTAGGGGAAGGGGAGGCTGAGGAAGTGGCCGCCGAGGAAGAGGACTAAGAACAACGCCGCGTATGGGTAGAGGCGGCGGAGATCAGAGAGGTACGCTACGGTGCTGAGCAGGCCCGCTCCCGCCGCCCCGATGATGATCATGCCGTATTTCAGTAGAAAGTGTATTGGTGCAAGTACGCCCATGTCGGTTGTCACGAAGAGGAGGAGCCCGGGAACAAACGCCAGCACGCCGGCGATTACTAGCAGGAGGGTGGTTTTCCGTAGTTTGGCCGTTCGAGGCGGAGCGAATTGGACGTAGCCCAGTCGTGGTACGGTGATCTGCTTCTTGACTTGCGCGTAGATGGGTGTGAAGATGGCGACAAAGGCGCCCGCGAGATACGCCATATCGGCGAGAAGCCAAAGGCCAAAGAGCAGGATGTTGAAGCCGATGAAGATATCAAGGACGCCGTCTTGATGGTACGATAGGTAAGCCTTCCGTTCGAGGTCTCTCAAATTAATTTTGTCCATTCTCGCTCACTCGATTCTTTTTCGCTCACTCGTTATTGCTCTGCGTTTTTGGGCTCTGTTCTTTGTTTTTTCTCATCGTGGGGAGAAAGATTGTTAAAAAGGGGCCTATCACAAACAATATGATCCAAATGGCTATTGGCATCTTCCTTACCGCCTTGTACTGGCTATAGAGTACTTTGTAATATATAAAGCTTTGTATTACAAAGTTATTTATAATAGTAGCCTTGCGGCGCCGCTGGACGTAAGCGAACACGCAGGAGGCCTAACAGCCCGTAGTGAGGTCGTCGCCCACGAGGAGTCCGTCTTTCGGTTTCTCATGACTCGACGGAGGAACTTATTCTGCGGTACGAGTCGGCAGTTTAGGTTAATCCTCCTAACTGCCGCATACATCCTTTCAAAATTGTTACGAAAGGCGCGATAACGTGTCTGTCGAGAGAGAATCTATGAGCGCACATATGTCCGAACGAAGGACTCGCTCAAGAGTGAGTTCGCTTCCATTATCCCTCCTAGGGCCTCAACTACGTAGGCTTCCTAGCTAACTAGCATGGCGTAGTTGCTCTTGTTGCGTCCCCCCACTTACCCGATCCTGGAAATGTACGCCCCCCTTTCAGCCCACCTCGTCCCACGTTCGCCCCATTCCTCCCCATGGCGCCCGGTTTGTCCCGTCCAATACGCCGTAAACCACCC
>Ga0209427_10007321_pt1 | contig 12502 bp, 10 predicted proteins | sample DeeMarSWOR136_30_FD_187465 | JGI IMG/M metagenome (GOLD analysis project Ga0209427, IMG submission 187465) | Marine sediment microbial communities from White Oak River estuary, North Carolina - WOR-1-36_30 (SPAdes) (version 2) | ecosystem: Environmental > Aquatic > Marine > Intertidal zone >... | reverse complement strand
ATTATGCATTTAATTCAGGATGCTTCTGTCCCTGCCCATGTGAGAAACGATCCTCATATTTACATAGACTTGTTTGGCAAGAAAATAGGTAAATACCACTATGAGGTATGGGTCAATAATAACCTTCCAATGATTAGCCTGAGCTCGAAGGGTTTCGATAAGGCAATTTTGGACATAACACCCGAGGCTACTGCCCGCATACCGATAGCCAATATTTTCGATACGAATAAATATAACCTTGATGGATCAAATCCTGAAGTAGCCACCGGCTCAAGCATCGGAATTGCCGAATATACTAATGCGAACTTCTTTAGCGAAGGAACGATTTTTAGTGGATACCCTCATCCTGCAATCGCAGACACAAATTTTCAATACATTGACTTTAAACATCCTGAGGTGGTTGATGCAGAGGATGGAAAGTTAGACAATAGAGTCTATATTAAAAAGGTAGTGGGCGAAGAAGTTGAGCGCCTTGCTTCGTTAAGCTATGTTTCGCATGAGTGTCTCAAGAAAGGTTATTATTGTTTTTTCCCGCTTGTCCTGGATGATAAGGTTTATGAAGATTATGCATCGAAACTTATCTCGCGCGCTGTCGGTTATTCTGCCGGGTTACTGGAGTATTTCTTTAGGGGGAGCCTTGAAGTAATAGTTGTCCCTATCTTTTTCAAGAATCGCATGCACTATCTCAGGGCGAAAATCAAAAATATGACTCCCAATGAGACGATGAAAGATGGTGAATTCAAGTTGACTTATAGTTACATACCCTCAGAGGGGGAAGTTGATGGTTCTGAAGACATTTGGGGTCAATCCGCTGTCGTCCTAAGTGGTACACTTGTATATGATGGAGAGGAAAAAGTAATCGACTTTTGGCTTCCAAACCCTATCCCTTGGGAAAATTACAGTTCAGCAAAGTTTACCCTTGCTTTTAAGGGTACTCTTGGAAATGAAGAAGGGGCTGTAATTGGCAAATCTCTTACCCTGGGAGAGGTCAAATTCAGTGAGGAGTGGGATAATGGATTGGATGGAAATCACACTTGGGCTCATACAGACTTTAGCCTCTTTGATCAAAATCCAGACAATGGCAGTACCTCAAATATCATAGAAGGGGAAAGTCTCATTAAGGACAACATTAGATTTGTAGGCTATAAGACAGCTCGTGTTAATGAATCTTTTCTGAGCACTCGATATAATAATGGTCAATTCAAGAATAATTTACCTGTCAGGATTACCGCTGATACTTATTTACAGTTCAAGATTGATGAGATGTGGATCAATGAAATTCCTCCTGCTCCACCAGGGTATACCAATCACTGGCAATACCTGATGCTGCGGTTTAACAACGGGCTGGGATTACAACTTAGCTTGGGGCAAGGAGTTAATATGGGCCCAAATGTCGGTACCTTTGACTTCGACCCCAATTTTATTTTTGTGGATACCATCTATGAGCTCTTCCAAAAAGCAGGAATTACTATTCCCCCAGGGGACATTTATTTGGAAGAGATCAGCTTTGTTCAGCAGTTGCATCTATTGGATGATCCCTCAGATGTGGAGCACCATCAGCATATGAGAATCGATAGTATTTGGATCGTAGAGGGAAACAAACAATGAGAGTACAGCGTCTCTGGGGTCAGACTTGATAAATTGAGATATTGACAATTTATTTGGGCTCCATTATTGTGTCGTCATGGCACGCAGGCCGAGGATCGAATTTCAAGGTGCCTTTTATCACGTTATAACAAGAGGGAATCAGCGACAAAGAATCTTCAAAAATCCCATGGACCATGAGAAATACCTTCAGATCTTAGATGCTTACAAGGACCGCTACCACTATTTTCTCTATGCCTATATCCTCATGGCTAACCATGTTCATCTTCTAATCGAAACACAAGATACCCCGCTATCGAAAATACTTCAGGGAATCAATCAGACCTATACAATGTATTTTAACAGGAAATATATGACGGTAGGCCATCTCTTTCAGGGAAGATACAAGGCCATCCTTTGTGATCGGGATGCCTATTTGCTGGCTCTTGTAAAATATATTCATCAGAATTCAATACGTGCAAAGATTGCGAATACAGTTGGAGGGTATCGTTGGAGCAGCCACCTTGCTTATGCGGGCAAAGCAGAATTGGAGGGGTTAGTGGATACGGATCTTGTGTTGGGGTTATTCTCGAAACGTAAGGGGGTTGCCAGGAGAGGTTATTTGGAATTTATGGAGTTGGGGCAGAGTTTGGAGAGAGAAGATATCTATGCAACAGTTGATCAGCGGATTAAGGGCAGCGAGGAATTTGCGGAGAGGATTTTGAGAAAGTGTGGTGATGAGGGGTTAGAGAAGAGGATAGGGGTGAAAAGATATTCTTTGTCTCAGATAGCGGGTGCTGTGGAGAGGCTTTATGGGTTGGGGATAGAGGAGCTTAGGTCGTCTGGGAAGACAAGGCAGGTTTCGTTTGGGAGGAGAGTATTTAGTCTTACGGCGAGAGGTAATGGATATAGAGGGAATGAGGTAGCAGAGTATCTTAATAAAGACCCTGCAGTAGTCACGCTATACGCGAGGGGAAGTGAGGAATTGTCAGGAGCAGTTAACGCAATGAGAAGATATTTGAATGGAAGGAAATCTCAATAATTCAAGTCTGACCCCATGATTACATGATTATTTTTGTTCCTTCATTCTTACTACTATACCAATATTTCAATCGAAGATCTGTCTGGGTTGAGCCGGGTTGGTGGAATGATCGAACCTTATACGATTGATTTTCTTAAGACCAAGAGTATTAAAGAGTTGCCCCAGGTGCAATCATCTCTTGAAGAAGCTGGCTCAATTTATTGATTACAAAGGAAGGAGGAAGTACTATGAATTTCTACGGTTATCCGAGACCTGATGGGAAAGCAGGGGCAAGGAATTATGTTGCTCTCATTCCAACTACCGGTTGTGTCAATGCTGTCTGCTATCAAATTGAAAAAATGATCAGGGGTACAAAGGCTCTTCCCCATCACCAAGGGTGTCTTCATCCATCCAAGGATACTGAGCAAGTGACGAAGACGCTTATCCATTTGGGTAAGAATCCTAATGTCGCTGCTGTGTTACTGGTAGGGTTAGGATGCGAAATGGTGGTTTGCGAGGAGGTTTTATCGGGTATCCGGAAATCAGGAAAGCCCGTTGATTTGCTTAGAGTTCATGAAGTCGGTGGAATGTTGGACACCGTTAATAAGGGGGCTAAGACCGCGGCGGATATGGTACTCCAGGCGAGCACCATAAGAAGAGAAAAATTCGGTCTTGAAAAATTATGCTTCGGAACAAAATGCGGCTCCTCCGATACAACGTCAGGCTTGTCCTCTAATCTCGTCGTGGGGGAGGTCTGCAAAAGGGTGGCTAATCACGGGGGTACGTTCCTCCAGGGTGAGATATGCGATATCATGGGTGGGGAATATGCTTTGAAGAAACTTTGTGTCGGTCAGGTGCAGGGAGAAAAAATAGTTGATTTCGTTCGTGACCTCTATTTAAGAGGGTTGGCCATGGGGGCCGATGTCAGGGGTTCTCAGATGACTACTGGGAACGTAGCTGGAGGACTGACGACTTTGGTTGAAAAGGCATTGGGAGCAAACGCCAAGGGTGGAGATGTACCTATTCAGAGCACATTGGAGTATGGTGACATTCCTAAAGGTCCGGGAAGGCACATTATGAATGTTCCTGGACATGGTTTTGAGAATCTCACCGGGTTGGCAGCTGGGGGGGCGATCATTCATCTTTTTACAACAGGAAGGGGAGCACCGAATGGTAATCCCATTCTCCCAACGATCAAAATTTGCGGTAATCGAAAAACAAATGCCACAATGAAGGAACACATTGATATCGATGTGTCCTCAATCACTTCTGAAACCGAGACCCTTGAGACCGAGGGTCAGCGGGTTTATGAATATGCCATTAGCGTGGCCAATGGAACAATGACAAGAGCAGAAATCCTCAATTTTGATGGGACGATGGAGATTCTGATTAATGGACCAGTCATGTAAGTCAAGGGGGTGTCGATATGTTAAAGCTTGCGAAGTTGATTAACGACAAAGACAATGTGATAACGGCATTGGCCGATATTGCAGCCGATGAGGAGGTAAAAGTAAGACGCAAGGAAGAAGAAATGATATACAGATGCAATCAAGATATTCCCTTCGGCCATAAAATCGCAATCGAAGATATCAAGAAAGGGGATAGAATCATAAAATATGGAGAACCCATTGGGAGTGCTACCCAAGATATTCGAAAAGGAGATTGGGTTCATACCCATAACGTAAGGGATGATTATGTAGTTCTCGATAAAAGTGGTAAACCTCTCACTTCATAGAAAGCAGGGTAGGGTAGTAGGCAGTAGTAGTAGGGTCAGACTTGAAAAATTGAGATATTGGCAATTTATTTAGGCTCCATTGTTGTGTTGTCATGGCATGCAAGCTGAGGATTGAATTTCAAGCAGTCTTTTATCACGTTATACCAAGAGGGAATGAAATAGCAGAATACCTTAATAGAGATCCTGCAGTAGTCACGGTATAGGCGAGGGGGAATGAGTAATTATCAGGAGCAGTTAATGCATTGAGAAGATATTTGAATGGAAAGAAATCTCAATAATTTAAGTCTGACCCCGTTACTGCTCCTGGCTGAAGTATTTTTGGACGGAGGTGGCGAGGCCGTCAGAAAATTTTTCTTGAAAACTCCTTCGATTGAGCAAGCGTTCATCTTCCTTATTGGTAATAAAGGCCGTCTCCACCAATACAGAGGGGATGTCTGGAGCTTTTAATACAATGAAATTAGCCTGACGATAGTGAGTGTACTTCAAATGATTTACGCTCCTCATGTTCTGAAGAAATATTTCGGCAAATCGAAAACTCTCCCTCATCGAATTGTTCTGCATAAGATCCAAGAGAATCTGGTTTAGGTTTGGATCTTTGGCAAGAGCGGTAGGCCTTAAGAAGGCACCGCCCAAGACATTTGACATATTCTCTCGGTCGGCTAAGATCTTCGCTGCCTCGTCCGTTGCCCCTGAAAGGGAAAGACAGTAGATGGAAGACCCTCTCGCACGGGGGTTAAAACTTCCATCGGCATGGAGACTGATAAATAGATCGGCTCCGTATTCCCTTGCTATCTTCGCCCTTTCTTCCAGGGGGATGAAGTAATCCCCTTTCCGGGTGAGGAAAGCCTTGGTTCCGTCGCTTTTGTTGAAAAGATGGACGATTTTCTGTCCGATCTTTAAAACGACATCCTTCTCCATCGTTCCGCGGGGGCCTATTGCCCCTGGATCTTCACCGCCGTGGCCCGGATCGATGACAACGATCTTTGTGCCTTTCGGCCTGATCTCTTTTTGTTTTTGTCTCTCCTCCTGTTCCTTTTTCTCTTCTGCCACATCCACTAAATCGACGACGAGACGATGAGGTTTATCGAGGTAGGGCTTAAGGGTCAAGATATTGGCTTGCAGAGACTTTTTTTGATGAAGGATCAGTTTGACCTTACCGTCTTTCAGAACGGTCAAAGTAATTTTGGATAGAAATGGGTCATCGACTTTCACCTCTCTCTTTTTGGTAAAAAGGATAGCATCCTTAATTTCGAGATGGTATTGGGGAGGAGTCTCCTGAAAGAAACTCTCATATTGAACCGGCTCCGTGAGATCCAAGACCACTCTCGTGTGATCAGGGGCAGACCAAAATCTCACATCCGTTATCAAGGCGGCTGAAGCAAGAGTGTGTTGAGAGAAAGTGATAATGATTCCAAGGAAGGAGAGAAGAAGAATTTTTACATAGAGCTGCCTCATCTTCTTTGGCTATGCATACCATATTCAACAGAATCTGTCAAACGCCATGAAAAATGTTGGAGGTTGGAGGATTCAGGTTAGAGGTTAAAAACGGGAAATTATTTGCCTGAGACCTTAGACCTTAAACCTCAAGCTTTGAAGGGTTCAAAAACCTTGGGATTTGTAGATCCGGCATGGGACGGCCCGAAGGGAGGTAGAGCCAATCGCAGGTTCATAGGGTGGATCGCTACTCGTCAGAACGTTCAGATTTGATTCCTTCCATCCGCAGAGCTCGAGGTCCTTTCGTTCAGGAAACCACCATCCAAAGCTGAGGATAATCACCCTCGGATCAATCTCGTTATTCAATTTTGCCCTCTGATGAATCGTTCCTCTTTTCGTTTCGATAGATATCCAATCCTCTTCTTGGATACCTAAACGGGAAGCCGTATCAGGATGAAGGAGGACGGTGGGATCCGGAGAGAGTTTGCGGAGAGACGGGATATTCCGATAGGCAGAATGGAAGTAAAAAGGGTCTTTGGCAGAGGTAAAAATGAGTGGATATTCTTTCGCAAGCTCGGGAGATCCACTGGGTGATTCAGGCAACTCCTGATAAGAGGGGACGGGAGCAAATCCCCATTCCTTCAACTGTTGAGAATAGATCTCAAATTTTCCAGAGGGTGTTTTGAAACCTTTCTTCTCATAACTCTTGTATTCCCACTTACCCTTCAAGATTCCAGTGTTCTTGAAATCGTCATAGGTCATGCCTGCCGGCTTGAGGATGTCATCGAGACATTCTCTCAGGTCATTCCAAAAGTTTTGGCCATAGCCCAGCCGTTTACCCAGTTCATTCAGAATTTGGGAATCGGGCCAGCACTCCCCTACTGGTTCCACGATTTTTGGCCGGGGTAGGATGAAACCATGGGGAAGTCCAAAATGTCCGATGTCATCAAACTCAAAGTTCGTCGCTGCAGGCAAAACGACATCCGCCAATTGGGCTGTGGGGGTCAAAAAGATCTCGGAAACAGCAAGGAAATCGAGTCCCTTCATCGCTTCGAAAGTCTCCTTGGAATTGGCATAACTTAGCAGAGGATTCCCGCCCTGAAGATACATGAGCCGAATGGGATAGGGTTTTCCCGTGAGGATGGCCTTTACAATCAGCTGAGAAGGCACAAAGCCCATCATAGTGGCCAGCCGAAATTGGGGGCTTAGGATCTTTTCTTTCTTGTCAGGGAATTTCTTGCTTTGAACTAGCTCCCCTGGCCTCATGATGGGTGGGCCCTGGCGATTCACATTCCCGCCCGGCACATCTAAGTTTCCGGTGATGGCTATGAGGACCAATAGTGCCTTAGCGCACTGAACGCTGTTGATATTATGCTCCAGCGCATTTCCCCATTGAATGCAGGCTGGCTTTGTCTTCGAAAAGAGATGTGCCGCCTCAACGATGTGATCTTTTGGAACCCAGGTGATCTCAGAGACTTTATCCAACGGGTATTGTTGAAGATGTTCTTTCAATTCAGGGAAACCCTTTGTCCAGCTTTCCACAAAGTCCTTCTCATAGAGACCTCCATCGATAATGACCCTCAACATTCCCAATGCGAGAGCAAGATCTGTTCCAGGTCGGGGTTGGAGCCAGATGTCTGCCCGAGAGGCAATCGTTGTCTTTCTTGGGTCGATCGCAATCAGCTTTGCTCCATGGTCAAGTGCCCGCCTCAGTTGTGAACCGATGATCCCTTCCTCATTGGTTTGATAGAGGTTACTTCCCCAAACCGCCACACATGAAGGGGGATGTTCATAGTCCGGGATCGGAAAGAACCCACAGGTGAGAGTCGATGCAGTCTCCCTCGGCATGTGACAGACATGTCCGGGAGTAGAAAAATTTGGGACCTTCAGGATATTTGCTAAGCGGATCATTAAATAGAGTTCCAATCCTTTGGGTGTCCCCTGGGCGAAGGAAATGGCACTTGGGCCATCCTTACTGATCGTTTCTGTGATCTTCTCTGCAATTGTTTTCAAGGCCTCGTCCCAGGAGATGCGGCTCCACTTTCCCTCTCCCCTTTGACCCATTCTTTTCATAGGATATTTAAGACGGTCAGGGTGGCTGAGTCTCTCTACTTGGGCAAGTCCCTTAGCACAAATGCTTCCTCGATTCAAAGGGGAACCTGGGTCTCCTTCGATCTTCGTAATCCTCCCATTTTCCACATGAACCAAAATCCCGCATCCACCGTGATCCATCCTGGCGCAATAGGTTTTTATGATCATTTGATTTCCATCCTTTCTGGGAATGAATTTTTCTTAACATTTTACAAGACCTAATACAAGATTTTAATACTCAGAGTTCTCCCTGGCCTTAGCTTTTTTGTTGACTATTGGAGATTTTGAAATATAATTGTATCAGTAAAATAAAAAAAACCTATAGAAAGGAGAGCGTATGAGCAAGAAAGTGATCGATTTGTTAAACCAGGCACGGTCGAGGGAGTTGACAGCGATATCTCAGTATATGGCCCAGCACTATGAACTGGAGGATCAGGATTTCGGGAAGTTGGCCTCCAGATTAAAGGAGATTGCAATTCAGGAAATGAAGCACGCCGAAACACTGGCGGAAAGGATTTTGTACCTGAAAGGGGAGCCCACTTCTAAACCAGATGGTGTGGCCAAGAAAGGCCAGAAGATTCAAGAAATGTTGACTACCGATATCGGCCTTGAGGCCCAGGCGATCAAGATGTACAATGATGCCTCGGTGGTCTGTGCTGCCGAAAAGGACCAGGTCTCGAAAGAAGTTTTTGAACAACTTCTCAAGGATGAAGAAGACCATTTGGACATCTTTGAAAATATCAAAGGCCATGTAGAAAAACTTGGTGCTGCCTACCTGGCCACCCTGACCGGCAAGTAGACAGTCACAGGTTTGGAATGTATCTAAATAAAAGGGCTTCCTGATGAGTCGATCATCAAGAAGCCCTTCATATGTTAAGGCCTATCTGTAATTCGATTACTTTCCTTTTTCTCGAGAGCTACCAGCATCGGGATTATGATCACCCAGAAGATTACGATGATCACCCGGTGGTTGAGGCCCACCGCTTTTGGAATGCTTAGCTTTCCAAAGTCTCCCAACTTTAGGATGTTGTTCTGAATGAACGTATAGACTTCTGCAAAGACCCCTGCTCCCACGAGCATCCCAAGGACTCCTCCCCAGAAGGCATCCAACCGACCTGCGCCTGTAGCGCCAACAGCTGTTCCAGGACAGTACCCGAGCATCCCCCAGCCCAATCCAAAAATTAGCCCTCCAACGATATTTGAGCCGAGGACTGTAGGCTTAAGACTCAGCTTGGCTATCCCCAGGTCGACAAAGAAATAGATTCCCACCATCCCAACCAGGATGGCAGAAAGCATCACCTTCAGGATGGTGAAATCCTGGAACCGAAGCATTCCCAGTTGTTTGTCATATTTTAAGGCCTGTCCCTTCTGGAGGAAGAATCCAAAGAATATCCCTGTTAGGAGACCCCATATCAGCGTTCCCGCCACATAAGGAGACCATTGGGCTTTTTTAAGAATCTTCATCAACAATCCTCCAGCCATTACAATCCGGACTTTTCCATCCAAAGGAAGACGTTTAGGAGCCACAAGGCAACTGGAAAGATGAGCCACCAGGGGTTTACCTTTAACAACTGCGGCCACGTTTTTTCACCAAAATGACCTCTATTCAGAATGAGCTTGCTCAATCTCGGATAAAATTCAGCAAATAGTCCAGCCCCGAGCAGAAGGCCAATCAGTCCACCGAATAGTGCATCGAGAGACCCCTGTCCAACTGCTCCAGCCAGGGTACCTGGGCAATAACCGAGAGTACCGAACCCCACCCCAAAAATTAGACCACCGATCACAACCGATCCGAACGATCCAGGTTTAGGGTGCAATTCCGCCCAACCGAGACTTTGCAGTAAATGGACACCCACCATGCCTGTGAGCATTGCAGAGAGCATGATCTTGACGACGGTGAAATCAGTGAGAAGAAGCTGACCGATGATCACGTCATATTTTGTAACGCCTCCTTTTTGGAGCAGAAATCCAAAAAGAATACCAACGAGAAGTCCTATGCCCAATTGGAAGTTTTCTTTTGCATGAAGTGTCTTGAGCATAAATGATTGCTCTTTTGTCGATCTAGTTCATCCCCCGACTGAGAGAAGGGGTCAAAAGGGCTTTAGTAAATGAGCATAGCCGTAACAATGCCGCCGATGAAGAAGCAGATGGCAGCAATCCAGCTACTGACAGCGAGCTGAAGGGTTCCACTGATTCCGTGGCCACTGGTACAACCGCCGGCCCAGCGCGCCCCAAAGCCCATGATGGTGCCGCCTATCAATGCAGTGAACCATCGAAGGAAAGGCGTATTGCCAAAGGTTGCGGTCCATTTCATCGGAACCCAAACCACCTGAAACTGGCCTGAAAGCTTTGCTGAAATGAATCCGCCAATGAAAATTCCGAGAACAAGCATCCATTCCCAGTCGATCGAAGGAGCAAATTCTTTATAGTAGGCCTTCTCCGCTACCTTCCCTCCACGGACTAGACTTTCGAGCATTCCGCTCGTTCGTGAAAGGGCTGTTGAACACCCAATGGGTTTATTGGAAAAGAAAAAGGTGAGGCAACTCAGGAGTCCTATTCCAATGCCAACCGCATAAGGAGACCACTGTTCCATTTTCAACCATTCCATATCTTTCGCTCCTCCAAATTCTAATAACCAAATCCCAATACCCAAATAATCTTCAATACCCAAATTCCAATAATTGAAATTCTTCCCCCCATAGCCTTCCCCTCCCGCGGAGAAGAAAATGCGAGGGGTTTAGTTAATTCGAGAATTCACTTTTTTCCAGAGAAAGTCGGGAGATGGGGAGCAAGGCACAACGGACATTCAGGCCCATAGCCAGCTGCGTTGTAGCCCGTCATCCCTCCGGCGAGATTAAAGACCTCCTTCAACCCTTTCTGTTTAAGAATACTTGCTCCTAAGCTTGATCGGTGACCTGTATTACATATCAACACAATCGGGACTCTGACATCCAGTACCTGGTACCGTTTTCTTAGATCGGGTGCAGGAATATTGACGGCCCCGTCAATATGGCCATTCTCAAACTCCCTTTTGGCTCTCACATCGATGAGGCCGATCTTCGGGCCACCGGTGATTCTTTTGTTGAAGTCCTCGGCAGAAAACTGGGGAACATGTTCCATCGGCAGCCCAGCATTCGCCCATGCAAACATTCCCCCATCCAGGTAACCCACCGTCCGGTCAAGTCCAATGCGTCTCAACCATACCGTCGCGTCTTCTGCCTGTTCCGCTTTCTCTGTCACGAGCAGGATATCTCTATCGGGTGGAAGGACCCATCCTGCAAAAGTTGCGAAGTTGCCACCAAAGTCGATGTGGTAGGAACCGGCGACGTGTTGCCCTCCAAATGCTTCGTAACTTCGAATATCAACGACAATCCTATCCTCGTCCTGTGCTTTTGTTGCGAAGGAGGCAGGGTTCATCGGCAGCAAGGGAGGAAGATGCTTAACCAACGTCGGTCCCTTTCTATTGATGTCGCTGCAGCGGCTGAAATGATCCGGTGCCTCGGGCATCTCCGTAGTCAAAGACTCAATGAATCTGCCCTTGTCCAGGATCTTAAGTGCGTAGTTATACTTCCTTTCGTAGCCAATCGTGCTAGTCCTTTTCGCAGACATGGCCCTTCCGCATAGCGAACCTGCCCCATGGGCTGGATAAATTTCGCAGAAGTCAGGTAATTTCAGCAATTTCCCATGAAGGCTGTCGTAAAGTCTCGATGCCAGGTCTTTTGACATGTCAGGGAAGAGATCTGGCCGGCCCACATCTCCCACAAACAGCGTATCTCCTGAGAAGAGAACAGCTGGTTCACTGCCTCGGGAACGATCGATAACGACATAGCAGATATGCTCCGGAGTATGGCCGGGAGTTTCAAGGACCTTCAATTCCATATCCTCTATATTAACAGAATCGCCTTCGGAAAGAGCCACATGCTCGAATTCGCACTTCCCAGCTTTTGGAGCGTAAATCTTTGCCCCGGTCTTTTCGACCAATTCGAGATGGCCTGAGATAAAGTCAGCATGAAGGTGGGTTTCCAGGATATGGGTGATCTTCAGTCCCATGGCCTTCGCGGCATCTAGATAGATCTGTACATCCCGGCGTGGGTCAACGATAGCACCGGTCTTTGAACCTCCCAGCAAGTAGGAACTATGGGCTAAGCCATTGACAAAGAATTGTTGGACAATCATTTGAGACCTCCCTTCGAGGTAGAAATCCGAATTGCTCAGAGAATAATGGTCTACAGAGAAAGCTGCAAAGGTATAATTTCATTTCCATATTGTAAACTTAAACGAGTTAAATTTTCCATGTAAATGATGGAAAAATCAATAGGGTAATGCCCGTATTTTTTGTGCGTAAATCCTGTATTTTGAGTTCGCAGGATTTTGTCTCTTTGTTTATAAAAGTTGCTGGGAAATATCGGCCAAGGAAATGTCCTTGTCTAACCCCAGTCTCTTGTGTATTCTAATTCTATTAGGGTGAATCGAAAACCCAGTTTCTCACCTTATCAATTCTTAGAAAGGAGACGATGGTGAATCTTGAGATACTCTTTAAACCTAAAACGATGGCTGTCATCGGTGTTTCGCTGACCAACGAAAGACATCCAGCAAATGTCATTTACAATAAAAACAATCTCCGATTACAGGCCAAA
>Ga0209427_10007318_pt1 | contig 12504 bp, 10 predicted proteins | sample DeeMarSWOR136_30_FD_187465 | JGI IMG/M metagenome (GOLD analysis project Ga0209427, IMG submission 187465) | Marine sediment microbial communities from White Oak River estuary, North Carolina - WOR-1-36_30 (SPAdes) (version 2) | ecosystem: Environmental > Aquatic > Marine > Intertidal zone >... | reverse complement strand
CCACGGGAAAAGCACGAGGTCTGTTTCCGAGTCTATCAGGTCAGGACTGACTGCATTGGCGCGCTCGTACAAAAGTGAATGGACGTCAGCACCTGATATGGCAAGGTTCAGGGGGTCATGTGAGGTGTCCAGACGCTCACGGTTGGAGACACTGCCCACCACTCCCAATGGACTAGTCTTAATAAACGGGATACGGAACGGGAATCCGACAAAAAGGGCCATAAGGCTGGGATAGCTGAATGTTTGCGAAACAATACTCGCGTCCGCTGATTGCACGCCTTCGGCTATACTGTCTCCAAGCGAGATCATAACGGCGGGTTGACCATTGACACTAACCCCATTTGCGCCTTTCGCCTCATGAGCGAGTGGAAGAAGAAGGATGTACAGTACGGACGCTATTATAAATGTTGATTGAATTTTTAATACTCCTGAAATCATGGACGGTTTCCTTTTCATATCTGCGCCCTCCTTCTACATGGAAATAATTTTATTAGCCAAAGATTTTATGAAATGTGGACCTTGTGCTCCCGTTGCTCCCGTGGGATTTAGCTTGGTTGAAAAAGCCTGTATACTGTAACATTCATACCATGGCCTCTTAAAAGGAATCAAATGAAAAATTGGGCTTATGAAAATCCTCCTTTTCTCTTACAACTGGGGTCAAATGGTATCAACTTAGGGACCAAAATTTATTGATTTCCATGTGAAACATGGCATTCTTAGCAGAAGTCCCAAGAGCAACATTTCAGGAAGGAGTCCTCATTTTCGCAAAAACTCTGCGAGCCAAAATTTCAATTCGAATGTTTCACCTACAAAGGTGCAGCCAAAGATTGCTCTGAGAGATAAGGATTTCCGTTAGAAATATTGCATTAGGGGGCGAAACTCAAAAATAATGAGTCCTCCTGCCCTTCCATGGTTAATAGATTCCACATAGACTTATACTATGAATTGATGGTAGGAGGAAGAACTGTTCAGGGCAATTATTCACGGATTGAGGGGTTTTTTCTCTGAGATTAAGAGTCAAAATCGGGGAGGCAATGGGTTACCCGGACGATAAGGAAATACTATTTTCCGGAACTGGAAAGACAGTTGTGAGGCGAGGATTGTCGGAACGGTGGACACCAATATGGACACCAATGAAAAAGAGGCTACAGCTTCGAACCTGTAACCTCTTGATTTGTTTGGAGCGGGCAACGGGGATCGAACCCGCGACCCTCGGCTTGGGAAGCCGATGCTCTACCATCTGAGCTATGCCCGCCTTTGTGAGTTCTTTAAAAATATAAGAAACTAGCAAAGATTGTCAAGACCAATCTGTGTTTGTTGGGTTTGTTGAGTTTATTGAGTTTTTTGGGTTAACCCAAGTAACTCAACGAACCCAAGTAACCCAACGAACTCAACAAACCCAACGAACCAGCAAGCTAGATTACCCTCAATTCTGTCGGGAGATAGGTTAAAAGTTCTGCCCCCTGCGAGGTTACCCTGACCATATCCTCAATTCGGACCCCTCCCCAATCGGGGATATAGATACCGGGTTCGATCGTAAAAACCATTCCTTCTCTCAACAGGTCCTTGTTTTCACTATTCACCAACGGGTCTTCATGAACCGCAAGTCCTATGCCATGACCTGTTCCATGACCGAAATAATCTCCGTATCCCTGGTCTCGGATGTAGTTCCTCGCCGCTTGGTCAACATCACAGATCGGGATGTCCGGTCGAACTTTTTCAATGGCCCTGTCATGCGCGTCTCTTACAATTTGATAGATCTTTTGCTGCTCAGGCGTTGGGTTTCCGCAGACGACCGTCCGCGTCTGATCGGAATGGTAACCTCCAAAATCTGAACCAAAATCGATGAGAATGAAATCGCCTTTCTCAATTTTTTTCTCGCTTGCCCTTCCATGGGGGAGAGCGGATCTTTTCCCGGAACCGATGATGATATCAAAGCCAAGGGCTTGAACGCCATTCTTTTTCATGAAGAATTCCATCTCCAAGGCGACGTCTTTCTCTACGTTCCCCTCTTGAAGCATCTCGAGAATATGAAGGAGCGCTTTCGAAGAGAGATCGATGGCATTCCGCATTAAAATAAGCTCCTCATTGTCTTTGACAGCCCTTAAATTCTTTATTTCTTCCTCGAGAGAATGAAGTTCTGTTTCTTTAGCCAATTTCTCGTGAAGGGAATGATAGAGCGAGAAGGTGAGAGAAGGGGATTCGAATCCTATTCTTTTTAATTTCAAGTCCAACAAAAGAGAGACGATGCCATCCAGCTTCCTTTTATAATGGACGATCTGGCATCCTTTTACCTCCTGGTCCGCCTGAGTCCAGTAGCGGGAATCGCAAAGAAAATAGGATCCATTGGAAGAGAGGACGAGCGCGCCATCGCTACCGGTGAAGCCGCAGAGGTACCGAATATTTTCGAGACTTGTAAAGAGGATTCCATTCAGACGATTTGCATCGATGAGTTTCCGAACAGGCTCCTGTCTCATTTCATAAGGTGAATTTCCCTTCAACCTTTTCTCCGTTCGCGAATGTTCGCCAGCACTTTCTTCAGGAGTTGAATCTTCTGTTCTTTGGTGTGATCTGAGGAATGGATCGTAGGAGGGGAGAGGCCTAACCTTTCACTCAATTCAACTAATTTCTGTTGTATTTCTCTGTCTGAAGGGTCTTGCTCTGAAAGTACTTTTAAGATTTCATAGGCCTTTCGAAGATCGCCCTGTTTGAGATAAATCTCAGACAGTGTTTTTGTAACGATTCGGTCCATCAGTCATCCTTGTATGTTCTAAGATTTTAAAATTATAAGATATTTCTAAAAAAGTCAACCCTTCGACTCTCTGGCTTGAAAACCGGAGCTTGCCTTTCGACAACTCAAAGCCCTGAGTTCAATTGAAGGGCTCAGCCTGCCTGCCGGTAGGCAGGGGTTGACCCTGAGCGGCGCTTCCTCTCCCAACCTTGAAAGCCGGGGCTTCGGCCGTGAGCCTTTCGACAGACTCAAGGCCCGGAGTCCAATCGAGGGGCTCAGCCGAACGGCTTGGCGCCGCCGAATGGGTCAAGATTTCAACAAAATAGAGGCAAAGTATTGACAGCGTGCTCATTATCAAATAATATTTATTGGTTTTGGACTCATTTCCAACCTAATGACTTGAGTGGAGGAATTCATGGACAAGAAATATCTTTTTTCACCCGGGCCAACGATGCTTCCCCCGGAGGTGCTCCTCAAGATGGCAGAGCCCATTATGCACCACCGGGAGCCGGAATTCGAAAGATTATTCGCAGAGATAAGGGAAGGATTGAAATATCTTTTTCAGACAAAGAGTGAAGTCTTGATCTTCACCTCATCGGGAACGGGTGCCATGGAGGGATCTGTTTCCAATATCCTTTCCAAAGGGGATAAAGCCCTGGTCGTACGGGGAGGGAAGTTTGGCGAACGATGGGGTGAAATCTGTAAAGCCTTCGGGATCGAGCTCATGCCTATTGATGTGGAGTGGGGGAGGGCGGTTGACCCCAAAAGGATCGAAGAGGCACTTAAGTCTGATCCCTCGATTCGAGCCATTTATACTCAGGCCAGTGAGACCTCGACTGGAGTAAAACATCCCATCAAAGAGATCGGCGAGATTGTAAAACGGCACGAAAATACCATCCTTGCCGTGGATGCCATTACGGGTATCGGCGTCTTCGACATTCCAATGGACCGATGGGGAATCGATGTGCTGGTCAGTGGTTCTCAAAAGGCGTTGATGCTCCCGCCTGGGCTTTCTTTCGTCGCGTTGAGTGACAAGGCCTGGAAATTTGTCGAGAGGTCAAACTTGCCCAAATTCTATTTTGATTTCAAAAAGGAATTGAAAAATGCACAAAAAAACCAGAATGCCTTTACTCCCGCGATCTCCTTATTTGTGGGATTGAGGGAGTCACTCAAGCTGATTCAAAAGGAGGGACTGGAAGCCGTTTTTCAGAGGCATGAGAAACTGGCTGCTGCTACCCGTTCCGCTGTAAAGGCATTAGGCCTTGAACTCTATGCCCCTGATTCTCCAAGCAATGCACTCACAGCGGTTAAAGTTCCGGAGGGGATTCAAGGTGGGAAGTTGAAAAATCTCTTTTTCGAGAAGTTCGGGATTACCGTCGCAGGGGGACAGGATCAGGCGAAAGGCAAGATCATCCGAATCGCCCACCTCGGATACTATGAAAGCCTGGACATGGTGATGGTGATCTCGGCTTTAGAGATGCTTCTGAAAGAGATGGGATATCAATTTGAACTAGGAAAAGGTGTGAAGGCAGCGGAAGAAATTTTGATGGAATAAGAGAGGATAGAGGTAGGGAGAGCGTCCTACCCCGTGGGGCTTGAGGTGAGAGGTTAACAGTCCTTTTCCTTAACCCCGAGGGGCGTGGTCCTCAAACAAAGTGTTCCCCACTCGGAGATGAGGTATGGAAGAGATCAAGAAGGTTCTGGTAAGTGATCCTTTATCCAATAGAGGACTGGAGATCTTGGGGAATGCGAAAGACTTGAAGGTTGATATTCTCTCAGGTCTTCCCCCGGAAGAATTGAAGAAGGTCATCCCTGAATACGATGCGATCATTATTAGAAGCGAGACGAAGTTGAAGGCCGATATCATCGAAGCGGCGACCCGATTGAAAGTCATTGGCAGAGCAGGGATTGGTCTGGACAATGTGGATCTTCCGGCAGCCACCAAAAAAGGGATTGTGGTCATGAACACCCCTCAGGAGAACGCGATTGCAGCCGCCGAGCACACGATCGCGATGATGCTTTCGATCTCCCGTAAGATTCCTCAGGCAACGTCTTCCATGAAAGGAGGGAAGTGGGAGAAGAAGAAGTTTATGGGGGTGGAACTTTATAATAAGACCCTTGGATTGGTCGGTATCGGCGTCATTGGAACGATCGTTGCAGAACGTGCAAGGGGTTTAAAGATGAAGGTGATCGGATATGATCCCTATCTTTCACCTGAAGTGGCTGAGAAGAAAGGAGTGGAACTCGTCTCTTTGGATGAACTTCTGGCCCGGTCCGATTTCATCTCTGTCCACACTCCCCTGACGGATGAAACCCGAAATCTTATCGATAAGAACGCCATGTCGAAGATGAAACAAGGAATCATCTTGATCAATTGCGCCCGAGGAGGAATCATCAATGAGAAGGACCTTTACGAGGCGATCAAGGGAGGGAGGGTGGCGGGAGCGGCCCTAGATGTTTTTGAAAAGGAGCCGGCTCTAGAGAATCCCCTTCTGGAATTGGACGAGGTGGTCAGCACGCCCCATTTAGGAGCCTCTACGGGAGAAGCCCAGGAGAACGTGGCAATCGCCATTGCCCAGCAGATAGTCGATTACCTCCTCAACGGAGAGGCGCGTAACGCCGTGAACATCCCGATGGTGAGCCCCGACATTCTTCCTTTTTTGAGACCCTATCTTAGGCTGGGAGAAAAGCTGGGAAGCTTTCTGGGTCAGATTGCTGACTATGCGATCGAGGAAGTCCTGATTGAATACCATGGGGAACTGGTCGATTATGGAACAAGACCGGTGATGATTTCCATCCTGAAAGGTCTTCTCACCCCTTTTGTTGGTGAAACCGTGAATTATGTGAATGCTCCGGTGATGGCCAAGGAAAGAGGAATAAAAATCACAGAGTCGACCAGTGCCACTCATGAAGATTTTGCAAATCTGATTGCCATCACGGCGCGTTCCAAGATGGAGCAAAACACGATTGCAGGGACCCTCTTCGGCAGGAAAGAGCTGAGGATCGTTAAGCTTAATGATTTCCTTATTGAGGCTATTCCAGAGGGATATATCCTGCTTGTCAGTAATTATGACAAGCCAGGAGTCATCGGTAATCTTGGAACAACTTTGGGAAGTCGGAATATCAATATTGCCACCATGCAGTTTGGTCGCGACCGGATGGGTGGCAATGCCATTTCTCTGCTCCATCTGGATGTGCCCTTGCCGCCGGGGATGTTGGGCGAGATCTTACGATTGCCCAACATTATTTCGGTACGTCAAATTGTACTGTAAGGGGTTTCGAGGAAGTCCCTGCACCACACCGGGTGCAGGGCAACGCCTTGAACCGAATAATTTTTAGGGCAAGGAAGGGGAATTTATGGCCAGCGTGGTAATCGTTGGAACTCAATGGGGGGACGAGGGGAAGGGAAAAATCGTCGATTTGTTGACGCAACACGCCGATACGGTCGTTCGCTTTCAAGGGGGGAACAATGCCGGGCATACGATCGTTTTGAAGGGAGAGAAGTTCGTCTTCCATCTGATTCCCTCTGGCATCCTCTACAAAAATAAGAAATGTATCATCGGAAACGGGGTGGTTTTGGACCCGGCGGTTTTGATCGAGGAAATCACAGAGCTTAAGAGGAGGGGATATCTTAAAGACGATTCTCAATTGATGGTCAGCGAAGAGACCCACCTCATCCTTCCTTACCACCGGAAGATCGATGTGGCACGGGAAAAGGGCCTCAAGATTGGGACCACAGGCCGGGGCATAGGGCCTGCCTACGAAGATAAGGTGACCCGTTGTGGCATTCGGGTAGTAGATCTCCTGGATGAAAAGGTGTTCCGGAAAAAACTGGAAGACAATCTCGTTCAGAAGAATCTCTATTTGGAACAGATATTAGGAGAGAAGCCTTTTGGCTTTCTAGAAATCTTCCAGGAATACCTGAATTATAAAAGGCAACTCGAAAAATACGTGAAAAATACCACTCTCTTTCTTCACGAGGCTTTACAAAAAGGGAAGCATATTCTTTTTGAAGGGGCCCAAGGAGCTTTATTGGATCTGGATCACGGAACCTATCCCTACGTAACGTCCTCCAATACGGTAGCAGGGAATGCATGTGCTGGGTCAGGCATTGGACCAACCATGATCAACTCTGTCATAGGTGTGGCCAAAGCTTACACCACTCGTGTCGGAGAGGGACCTTTTCCGACCGAGCTGAAAGGCGAGGTAGGGGAGAGGATTCGTGAAAGGGGAGGGGAGTATGGCGCCACAACGGGGAGACCGAGAAGATGTGGCTGGTTTGATGCCGTTGTTGTCAATCATGCGATCCGGGTGAATGGTGTCCAGAATGTAGCGATCACCAAATTGGATGTATTGAATGACTTCGATCAGCTTAAGATCTGTACAGGATATCGCATCGATGGAAAGGTCCATCGTCATTTTCCTTCGAACCTCGAGATGTTGAAGTCTGCAGATCCAGTGTATGAAGAATTTGAAGGATGGAAGACAGAGATCCGGGGTTTGAGAAAAATGTCAGACCTTCCACGCAATGCAAAGCGTTACCTGCGAAGGATCAAGGATCTGATCGGTACAAAAATAACAATGGTTTCTGTTGGCGAGGAGAGGAATGAGACCATTGTGATGAAGCATCCTTTTGTGAAGGCAGGTCCATCAAAGAGCAGACCCAGGAGAGGGAAGCAAGGGCGAAAAAAATAGATTGAATCCCTCGGCAAAGAGACCTTCTCTTGCAAGGGCAGTCTCATATTCTGCTTGACAATTCAATAGGTTTTCTCTTAGTCTTAAAAATTAAAGGGCCGTTAACTCAGGCGGTAGAGTATCTGCCTTTTAAGCAGAGAGTCGCTGGTTCGAGTCCAGTACGGCCCACCAATCTTAATGCGGATTTCGGATTGTGGATTTCGGAATTTTAATTCCGCAATCCGCATTCCGCATTCAACAATTGACAGAGTCCCCATCGTCTAGCCTGGCCAAGGACACCGGCCTTTCACGCCGGCAACAGGGGTTCAAATCCCCTTGGGGACGCCAAACCATCAAAAAAGCCCCGATTTTTTTCGGGGCTTTTTTCTGTTTGTGAAGCAAAGTATATTCCTTAATCCCCTGCACCGTCTATGGTCTTCTCCTAATCCCTCTCTGGCACTAGTGGAATGCTGAAAAAGAATGTCGATCCTTTTCCAGGTTCAGACTCAACCCAGATTCGTCCATGATGCAATTCTACTATCCTCTTGCAGATTGCTAGACCGATACCAGTGCCTGGATGATCTGAGCCTTCTTTTGATCGGTGAAATATCTCAAAAATACTTTCTGTGTCTCTGGGGTCTATACCGATACCGTTGTCCGAGACCGAAAATTGCCATTCAGCCCCTTTTTTCTCCGCTGATACATGAATTCGTATGGGCTCTTCTCTCCGGTATTTTATCGCGTTTCCTACCAGATTTTGAAATAGCTGAATAAGTTGTGTCTCATCAACCATGACCATGGGCAACTTATCATGGGTCACGAATGCTCCACTTTCCTCTATCGCAACCCTAAGGTTCGCTAGAGCGCGGTTTAACGTATCATTGCAATTTGACGATTCCAATTCCCTAACCTTCTTTCCTAATTTTGCATATTCCAATAAATCCTCGATAAGTTCCCGCATCCGGGCGATTCCATCGAGGATATAACCCACGTATTTTTCGGCATCGGCATCGAGTTTGCCTTGATAGTGTTTTTTCAAACGGTGACCATAAGCTTCAACTCCGAGAAGTGGGTTTTTTAAGTCATGGGCGACCACATGGGCAAATTGTTCTAGTTCTACGTTTGAGTGGGCCAGCTCCTGGGACTTACGCTCCAATTCCTCCTGCGTCTGTCTGATTTCCTCTAGGTTCATTTTCAGTTTATCTATGAGTTTTGCCCGTTCATTAAATGCGATTTTCAGCCGCGCAATAATAATCGTAAATGAAGTAAAGATAACCAGGCGTGCCATTGTATTCCAAAAAGGGATCAAGGAATGGGTATAGGTGTGTCCGCCAAGAATATCAGCTAAAAACCACAGAATCCCACTTCCTACTGAAATCGCTATTCCTGTTCGAATGTTTAAGAACCAAGAGGCGAGAAAAATAGGAAACAGATAGAATATGGAGAAACTGATTTCGACGCCTGTCACGTAATCGATGATACCCACAAGCAGGACAAGCAAAAAAATCATTGCCTTAATAAACCATAAAGTGAGCTTGCTGTTAGATTGGAATACCTTCATTCCTCGTTACCCGATCGATATGATAAGATATGACGTTTTTGCTTCCTTTGTTCTATTCCAGCCCTGAGGGTTTATTAAAGATAGGCTATCCTTCATTTCAAATGCTTTTCTCATAACACCTTGTGCTCGATCAAGTTTTTGCCATTCCTCTTAGCCACATACATCAGGTTGTCAGCCATCTGAATCATTTTATAAACACTCTCAGCGGCTTCTACGTATGTGACCGCTCCAATGCTGAGGCTAATGGGCCAAGTATTCCTCTGCATTTCGGCCATAAGTAATCCTTGAATCTTGTAGAGAACCATTTGTGCAGCATCCGAGCCAGTTTCTGGAAACAGAATAGCAAACTCATCTCCGCCTAGCCGCGCAACCGTATCGCTGCTCCTTAGATTACGCAAGATTGTTTGGCCTACCATTCGCAATACGATATCTCCAATGTTGTGTCCAAAATGGTCATTAATGTACTTGAAATTATCGAGATCTATGTAGCTCACTGTCAAAGTATGCCCGTACCTTCTCGCTCGGCTCAATTCCATGGATGCAACATCATAAAAGGCTCGGCTATTGGCTACCCCTGTCAGGTAATCCATTCGAGATAAAGACCTTGCATGCTCCAGGGCCAATTTCAGTCTTGATAATGTGAAGGTGACGACCACAAAAAATCCCAACCTTGTCACCGCATTCCAGTATGGGATAAAGGGGTTTGAAAATATGTTGCCTGCTAAGCTATTGGCAGCATGCCACGTGGCAGCAGCAATAACAGCCAGAAAGAAACTAGCTTTTTTCCCTACGAACCACGCAACCAGTGAAACCGGCAACAAATAGAACAGGGCAAAAGAAACCTCGAAACCCGTAAAGTAATCAAGAATCCCGAGCAAAACGACAAAAATAATGCTCATTGCAAGCAAAAGACGTTTGTTTTGTCTTTCAAGGAAGTGCCATGTATTCATTGCCAGTCATTCCCTGTTACAATTTGATCTATTCGCACCGTGTGCCAATCCGCGCGGAAGAAAATGCCTTATGGAGAGGCAATTATATGACAATTATAGGTCTTTGCAAAGTTCTAAAATCCAAACAAGGTGGGGTCAGGCTTCGGTAATTCGGTATTTCCGTTTTCTCCCTTTGATCAAATTCTCGGCCAGAATTTTTAAGTCCTTTGCGAACGCTTTGTCCCTCCGAAGGAGATCTTCAACCTTCGGGATCGCCTCACTGACTGTGACGGAACTCCGCCGGAAATAATCAGCTATCTCCCTCACTGTATATCCCGAGATCCTCCTCGCCAGGTAGGCCACAATCCCTCTCCCTCGTGATCCTTGACGACCTCTTCTAGCAGAGTACAACTCATCCTCCCCACTTCCTATTGTTCTAGCCACCTCCCTGGAAATCGCTTCCAGTGGAATTTCATACACCCAATCCTCCGGCTCCTTCCTCTCCGTTTCGATCCGCTCAACGAAAGCATCCTCTCCTAGGTAACGCTGATACTTCACCTGGTAATATTTCTTTTCGTGCCCATCCGTAATTCCCTCCCACACAAACCTGCGATACCTTCGCCTGGCCGAGGATCGATCATCACCAAATTGATCCAAGACAAAGTCCTCGTCAATCAAATCCTTCTCTCTCTTTCCAAGATAACTGAGATGGCCGGTCCACACATAATCTTCTGGTCTCTTGGCCACCCTTGCCCTCACCGGGTTCAAATGAATATAGCGAACCAGTTCCAAGAGATAGGCATCCTTATCACACACGATTGCCTTGTACCGCCCCTGAAAAAGATGTCCCACCTGCCGATATCGCCTGTTAAAATACTGGGTATATCGAAACAAAAGGGATTGCATGATCCCACTCAAGGGGGTCCTTTCGACCTCCAGAAGAAGGTGGATGTGGTTTTTCATCAATGCGTAGGCATAAAGACGGAAAGGAAATCTGGTTTTACAGTCGGAAAGGTAAGCAAGGAATCTCTTTAAGTCATTCTCGTCCCGAAATATCCCCTGCCTGCGGTTCCCTCAGCTGATCACATGGTTGAGAGCGCCGGTAAAATGTACTCGAGGTCGACGAGCCATACGGCTAACGTATCAGAGAAGGATTCCTAGGTCAATACCGAATTACCGAAGCCTGACCCCTTTTCTCTGACCCTGATAAAGAAAAAAAGAGACTTAAGTTCGATCGAATGCTTTTTTCCGCAGTGCATTATCCAAGTGATTATGGCTTTATCCAGGAAACGTTAGCAATGGATGGAGATGCTCTTGATGCGCTTGTGTTGGTCTGGGAACCCACCTTCCCAGGTTGTATCGTTGATGCAAAACCAGTGGGATTGTTCAAGATGTGGGATGAGAAAGGACCAGATGAAAAAATTCTCTGTGTTCCTCTTTACGATCCACTTTGGAATCATATAGAGTCCATTTCTGATGTTCCCCCGCATCTATTGAAAGAAATAGAGCATTTTTTCTCAATCTACAAGGAGCTGGAGGAGAAAAAAACTGGGGTAGAAGGCTGGGAAAATCGTGAATCAGCCATTCGGGTCATCAAAGGATCCCAACAAAGATATAAAGAACAAAGAAGAAAGAGGTTGAGAAGAGCCAAATAGAAGAAGTTTTGTTACAATTGTATGCAACTGTCTAGATTTGTTAAAAAGGAGATGATCTGAAAACTCCACTAAGAAAAGGAAAACCCTATTTTGCCTTTCCTGTTTGTTCATATTTCTACCCATCATTTTTACCGTCCAGACCTATCTTAGTGGAAGCATGAGTAGGAGAACTAAACAATCCCTTACTTGACACTTCCTTTCTGTAATGTTGTTTTTAGACCTGTGTCCCTCAATGCAAGAGTTCAACTTGTAATCGATGATTTCTTCATACCTGAACCAATTCGAATCAATGATTTGACAAATCCGACAGCTTTTGATACAGAATAAATCAAAATAGCTCAGCCCAAAAAGGACCTTCTGCAGGGAGGGACGGAAAGCGGCGGGTCTTTAAAGAACATGGCCGAGCTGCCGAAGGATGAACCTCTGGTAGTTCGGCTTTTTAGTTTTAGCAAATATTCCTTAAATGAAACAAGGGGGGAGGTAGAACCATGCAAAAAACGGTTTTAATAGCTTCATTAATTATTGGTTTACTAGCGATTCCTTTTTTCGTCCATGCCGAGGTTTATAAATGGATAGATGATAAAGGAGATGTCCATTTTACCGATGATTATTCAAAAATACCAGAGAAATACCGCCCGGGTGCCGAAATTAAACGGTCCCCTGAGGAAACCTCTCTTCCAAGTGTCGAGAAAAAGCCAACCCCTGCTTTCACTCCAAAGGTCTCTGAACCCCCTGCACAGGAAACACCGGCAGCACAGAAGAAACCGTCAGTGATTGGCGAAATGTTTGAAGGTGTGATGAATAAACTGGATGATTTTGGAAGGAGCTTTGTTGTCACGGGCGAGAAGGGGACTATGAGTTTTCCCATCTCTGAGGATACCAAAATTATAGACGAGTTTGGAAAGGAAGTGCCTTTTGAGGATTTAACGAGGAGGATGTCGGTCACGGCGGGTG
>Ga0209427_10007316_pt1 | contig 12505 bp, 11 predicted proteins | sample DeeMarSWOR136_30_FD_187465 | JGI IMG/M metagenome (GOLD analysis project Ga0209427, IMG submission 187465) | Marine sediment microbial communities from White Oak River estuary, North Carolina - WOR-1-36_30 (SPAdes) (version 2) | ecosystem: Environmental > Aquatic > Marine > Intertidal zone >... | reverse complement strand
CGAGCCATAGTCGGTGAGCATGACGGAGAAATCCATTTCCTTTGACTTCGCATATCGCCAGACGATTGCAGCCGAGTTCAGTCCATCCACATCTTTGTCGTGAGAAATCGAGAGAAGTGATTTTAGCTTAGTGGCCTTTTCGCTGCTGACATTGCTCATGGTCCTTCTAGATGGTCACCGGTGTGGACCTTTTCTTTCTTTCTTTAGCGTACAGGGATTACTTACTGGAATTCGGAAGTGTTTTCTGTGGGGGATTTGGATAGTGCGCTTGAGCTTGGCGGAGATGGTCAGACAAGACTCCAGTAGGGTCGTGATGAGTGGAAACGAAGCCTTTGCCAGAGGCGCAATCGAGGCGGGCATCCGTTTCTGTTCTTCATATCCTGGCACTCCTTCCACCGAGATTGCCACTGCGATTATGAAGGAGGCAGAAAGGAGAGGAATCTACGCTGAGTGGAGCGTCAATGAGAAGGTAGCGCTGGAGGCTGCAGCTGGGGCAAGCTGGGCAGGAGTTCCAGCAATCTGTCCTATGAAGTCACTGGGTTTGAACGTCGCCTCTGACTTCCTGCTCAATCTCAATCTCTCGGGCACGGGAAATGGAGGTCTCGTAATAATCATCTGCGATGACCCACGAGGGCACTCATCGAGCAATGAACAGGACTCAAGATTCTATGCAAAGGCAGCAAGCATTCCACTTCTCGAACCTTCTAGCTATCAAGAAGCAAAGGATATCATGCCACTTGCAATCGAACTCTCAAGAAGGCATGAGCTTCCTGTAATTGTGCGTAGCACTACTAGGCTTGGTCATTCTCGCGGCCTAGTGGAGCTCGGGGAGATAGATGAAAGACCATTGGAGAAGCCGCTCAGACTTGTCGGGAACTTGTTCAACATTCCCGACCCCCATCTCCGACATCGAGATCTTCTAGAGAAGGTCGACAAGATCGCTGAGGAGTTCGAAACTCACCCATTCAATCACTTTCAAGGACCTGAAGAGTCTGTTCTGCTAACTGTTTCCACGGGCATCTGCCAGAGGTATGTCGATGAGGCCCTGGAGATCGTCAGCGCCAAGAATGCTGCCAGACTGGGACTCATAACGACCTTTCCGATTCCTATCGGGCTGATTAGTAGGACTGCTAGCAAAGCACGAGATGTCCTCTTCGTAGAAGAAACAGACCCATACTTGGAGAATGAGATTCGCGCGCTGTCAACCATAGAAGAATTCGGAATAAGTGCCAGATTCCATGGGAAGCTATCGGGTGTCGTCCCAAGCTACGGAGAGATGAACGTTGACAAGGCTGTAGCAGCCATAGAATCCGTCTTAGGAATTCAACCCCGGACATTGGATGAAGCCTACGAATCCGAAGTTGAGAAGGCAAGGAAGCTACTTATACCTAGGGCATTGACCTTTTGCGCTGGATGTACTCACAGGAATGCTTACTGGGCTATTCAGAAAGTGAGAGAGAGCTTGGGAGGGAATCTGATTGTTGCTGGAGACATAGGATGCTATTCCCTAGGGGCCTTCTACAACGAGTCTATGAACACAATGCAAGCTATGGGTTCTGGCATTGGTGCTGCTAACGGCCTTGGACAGCTTGAGAGATTCGGCTTCGCATCAAAGGTAATCGCCGTTGCCGGTGATTCCACATTCTTCCATGCATGTATCCCAGCTCTTGTAAACGCCAAACACAAGAAAGCAAACTTGACATTCCTGGTCCTAGATAACTCCACTACTGCAATGACAGGTTTCCAGAAACATCCAGGCTCGGCTGAGCAGAATCTAGACCATCAGAGGGTAAGTATTGAGAGAATTGTCCGAGCCGTCGAGCCCGATACAGTCCTAGTAGGCGACGCAAGGAGGATTCCTTCGACTGTTTCTCTGATAGAGGACACAGTGAACAAGCCAGGGCTCAATGTCATCATCCTCGACAGTATTTGCAGACTCGAAGAACAGAAATCGGGTTGGATATACAAGGATCTCCCGAAGATAATGATAGACCCAGATGTGTGTCTAGGAGAAGACTGCAGAATCTGTGTAAGTGAGTTCAATTGTATTGGTCTGGGCTGGGACAGCCAGTCAGGAAGACCTTTCGCCCTCGACCATATTTGCACAAGATGCGGAGCGTGCATTTCTGTCTGTCCGGAAAAGGCAATCAGGAGGAAGCGGAAGTGAAGCATGTCTTCAACGTCTTGGTTGCGGGCGTTGGCGGACAGGGGAATCTCGTATGCGGTAGAATACTAGCAGAGGGTGCAGTCCGCAAGAACCTGAGGCCGGTGGTAGGCGACACTTTCGGTGCTTCCAGAAGAGGTGGTGGAGTACTTACTCATCTGAGAATTGGAGAATCCGACTGGGGACCTCTAGTCCCTAGGAATCAGGCGGACTTGATTTTGGGGCTGGAGCCTCTGGAGACTCTTAGAGCAGCCGTGAAGTTCGCAGGGCATAGAACGGTCGTCATATTCAGCGAGTTGAAAGTTGACACCCCTGGTTCGCTTGTGGGAAACACCAGTTACCCAGACGTTGACAGAATGACTGAGGCACTGGAGTCGATCTCAGATGTAGTCTATCGACTTGACCCAAAGGAATCTCTAGAGAAGATTGGCACAAATCGAGTCCTCAACTCGTATATGATAGGCGCCCTCGCAGGCTCAGGCAAAACTCCTCTTGATTCGAGTGAACTGAGAGTGCTGGTGGGTGAAACTCTGAAGCCCAAGAAGACCAACATTGCGGCCTTTGATGCGGGTCTGAAGCGCATTTCAGGACTGATGATCGGTGAGAACGTCTAGGCCTGCGATCCCGCCTTCTTTGCTTCAGTGGCCCTCCTTGCATCTCGCCACATTAGCTCTGCCAAGACTGTGAACATGTCGGCCACTCCGTCGCCAGTCTTTGCGGACGACTCCATGTACAAGAAGCCCTGATCTTCAGCCCACTTCTTGGCCTCGCTGGAGGGAACAGCTCTATCTGGTAGGTCAATCTTGTTTCCGACCACAACCATGGGAACTCGCGTGCCAATCGACTCATCAGCTTCTGCAACCCACTTGGACAGTTCGGTGAAGGAGCGCCTTCGTGTTACGTCATATACCAGGATTATGCCTGCTGCGCCGCTGTAGTACATCTTTCTGACAGCCTTGAACCTGGCTTGGCCTGCAACGTCCCAGCATTGTAGTTTAATGCCGACGGAGTATTCTGGCTCAGGCGGGGAGATGTGAGTAAGCTTGACCGCAAACTGGGAGCCTATGGTGGTCTTGTAGTCACGTTCGAATACTCCCGTAACATACCTGTTCACGAGGGTTGTCTTTCCTACGGCACCCTCTCCCGTCACCATGGTCTTGAAGAGGTATGTATAGCTATCCGCAGGGGCGCCGGGTCGTGGTGGCTTGAGTGATCTTGCACGCATCTCAGTGACAAGGGCGCTCTCTTCAGCGATCTCTTCAATTGCCACTTTCGGCTCAACAGGAACAGGTTCTTCCATCATTCCTGAAACATCATCGAATGCCGCTATATCGGGTGTGCCTGCATCCTCCATCCCAAACAGCTGGTCGAGAAGCTGTTCAGCCTCTCTAAGGGATTCAGTTGCCGCTTCATCTGGAGTGGTCATCTTGAGGATTTCGGCGGCCTTGTCCCGATCGACTGAACTGAAGCCGGTTTCAGCAGCTCCCTCCTCAGGAACAAGTTCTCGGGCAATAATGACCGACTCTGGTTCAGGCTGAAAGGTCACAGATGGCATGGCTGCTGGAGCTGCTACTGCCACGCCTTTCTCAATCAGAATCGCTGTTTCCGGAGTAGTCACCTGTTTCACATGTCCTGTGGCATCCGTCCACATCAACACAATAGGTCTTATGATGACAGTCCCTTCGGCGGTGGGCATGAGCTCAACCTCGACACACTTGGATTCTCCAGGGGCGAGATCAAATCGAAGTTGTGGGTTGGCTACATCTAGATGGTCTTTCGGAAAGTGGTATATCTTGCCAGTGACTCCTGAAACAGGTTCATCACTAATGTTAGAGAGCGTCACTCTGCCGATGAGATTGATTCCTGTCTTGGCTTGGGGGTTTACCTCGAAGCTAGGAATCAGCTGATACAGACCTTGGATTACTCTCAGCGGTCCGTTCGCAATCCCAACGAGAATCTCTTTCCTGTTATCGCCGCCCGCGTCACCGACACTTAGAGCAAGAATCTTCTCGCCTATGTTAACAGAAGCGATCTCTTGGAGCTCCGCCATCTGCAGACTGTAGAACTTCACCTTGTAGTCTGATGTAGCGACAATCACCTCATCCATGTGATCAGCGTTTATTTCTTCCATCGATATCGCGAGCGCATTGACACCTTCTAATTTGGCGAACAAGTCAAGTTTGCTCTCCTCGTTACGATAGATTCGAAGAGAGCCATCTCGCGTGACGACACCGAGTTCCATCTTACGGTCGCCAAGTATGTCTCCAGCTTCAACAGAGATTATGGGTGAAGGCAGGTCTAGCATCTCAATCTGCTTGACTGTCTGATCCCTGACCTTGAAAATGCGAAGGGTTCCATCTAGGTTCCCTGTTACAATCTCATCAATCTCATCTCCAACTACGTCACACACGCCGATTGTGATTGGCATGTCCTGTAGCTGGTGTCGTGCGTATTCAGTGAGTCTGTCCTCTGTATCCATTTGGAAGACTCGAAGTGTGGAGTCGCTCCCGCCAACTAGAATCTCATTCTTGTGGTCCCCGGTAACGTCCGTGACCATAACGGTGGTGATGAACCGATCCACCGGGTATTCAGCGAGCATCTCCAGTTGCCCACTGGGAGCAAACCTATAGACTTGGAGCGTACCAGATTGACCGGGAACCTCTCCGGGAGCCAAGCTGCGACCTACTATAATCTCCATAACACCATCGTTGTTAGCATCTGCAATATTCACAGAGAGAATACTACCTTCAAGGTCACGCTGTGCGAGGAACTCAATCTCAGGGGTGTTAGCGTCATACAGTCTAAGGACTCCGTCTCTGTCTCCTGTACATAGCTCCGAAGTACCGGAGCCTGTCACATCACCCACAGCTATAGCTGTAGTGCTCTTGTCATCCTCAATCTCAAAGAGTGTCTTGGGCGTCGTCAAGGTGGACTACCATCCGCACAACATGAACATCTGCCATTTGAGTCCCAAGCGCCTCGACGCTTGGCAAATGGTGGTTCATCTAATGATTGAATGAGGGGGAGTCGCCTTTTTGTACTTTATTAGCACAAGTGCCACCGGCAGACATCGCATCGCGCAATGGCACATTATATAACAACAGCAGGTGGCCTATTCTCAAGGTGAAACGTATGCCCGAACTCTCTGTCAGACAGATAGTTAAGTCGTACCACAACGGCGATGACGGAGAAACGAAGGTCTTGGACGGCATAACCTTCGATGTTAAAGACGGAGAGTTCCTTAGCGTCGTCGGACCTTCAGGTTGTGGAAAAACAACTCTGTTGAAAGTCATAGCAGGACTCCTAGAACCAGATGAAGGGCAGATACTGATTGACGGCATTCCTGTTGGACCGGGACACAACAGAGTAGGTTTCATCTTCCAGCAAGAATCCTTGTTTCCATGGAGGACCGTGAGAGGAAATATCGAATATGGTCTCGAGATCACTGGATTACCAGAGGAGAAGAAGAGGGCTCTCTCTGATGACATCATATCTCTTGTCGGAATGAATGGCTTGGAAGACAACTTGCCACATGAGATCTCTGGAGGTCAGGCAAGGAAGACCGAAATGGCTAGGAGCCTCATCACCAAACCAGATATCCTTGTTGCCGATGAAGCGCTCTCCAATTTGGATGCTCAGACTAGGAACTACCTTCAGGCAGAATTCTTGCGAATCAGTGAGGAAACAGGCTCGACTGTCCTGTTTGTCTCGCACAACGTAGACGAGGCGGTGTTTCTCTCAGACAGAATCCTCGTAATGAGCAACATCCCATCATCGATAATTGCTGAGTACAAGATAGACCTGGCGCAACCGCGGAACAGGGCGTCTCCAGAATGTCTTGAGTATCGTGCAAAGATCCTCGATATTCTTAGAGTTGAGCAAGAGAAAGCGATGAAACGTCAGACTAGACAGCGACCTCCTGTCTCCACCTAAGAAGCCTCTTCTCGATCATCAGGAGTAGGTAGCTTATCAGGAAACCTATCAGGCCTATTACGAGCATGCTTGCGATTACTGCACCTGTCCACCCTACCTGTTGCATTGTCCAAATAAGATACCCGAGACCTTTGTTGCTTCCAATCATCTCAGCTGCCACCAAGCACATCCAGCCAATGCCAAATCCGATTCGCATCCCGGCAAACACCTCAGGTGCCGCGGAAGGGATTACAACTGATGTCAGGATTCGTGATTCAGAGGCCCCGAAGGTCTTTGCAACATCGATGTGCACAGGCTCCGTTCGCTTGACTCCTGTGGTCGTGTTGATTAGGATTGGAAAGAAGGCGCCAATCCAAATGATGAAGACTTGCGCAGATAGGAGACTTGTGAATATCAGAAGAGAGAGAGGAATCCATGCTATCGGTGGAATAGGACGTGTGGCCTCCACAACGGGTCCGAGAACAGAATCAGCGATGCTGTACCGTCCTATTGCAATACCTAGCGGAACGGCAGTTATGACTGCAACACAGAAACCAACCGTGACAATGAACAGGCTCTGGGCAGCGTGATCTGCCAGAACGAATCCGCCGCTGTCGCCTTCAGTGGACAGTATGATGAAGGCCTCTATCACCTCAATGATAGTACTTCTTGAGAAGAACGCGATTACGACCCAGAGTAAGATTAGAATGAGGCTAGCCAATGCCCAACGAATGATATTGGACTCGAGAAACCACGGTATTTCATGATGGCGTGCCTTCTCAACAGCAACATTCCCTGCATCCTGCACTGGTGATGACATCGTCAAGCGAATTGAACATCGAGTCTTTCTTTTGTTTCTGTCGCTTTCAAGAGTCTAGGTGCTCTCGACGAATGTTGTGTTGATGAAGCTGCCTAGGAATGCTTCGATATCAAGAGGAATCTTGTGAGGAAGCAGGATATCCTGGTCTATGAGGTATGAGAGGTACATCTCAATCCCAGTACGATTCACACTGTAATCGAAGATGATTCTGTTGAAAGCGGTTTCAACTGCAGAAACAGCATCTTCCATCTCCAACCACTCTGAAGCAATCTGGATTGCAGCGATCGGGTTGGCAACAATCCACTCCTCAGCGCGGACATGGATATCGATGACGGTTTGAACAATATCAGGACTAGAGGCCAGGAAAGAGTTCGACGATGCGACCACGCAACAGGGATGACGTGGCCAGATTTCACCGGAGAGGACAAGAGGGACAGCCAGACCATCATACTCGGCCCTAGCATTGAATGGCTCCCAAGCCACAAAGGCAGGTTCCGCCGCCGATAGGGACTCTGCCATGAATGAAGGAAGTGTGGTCAGAGTAGTGATGTCTGAGGGACTCAACCCTGATTGGTTGAGAGCAAGCCTTAGGAGAAAAGCCTGAACTGTGGAAGGTCCGGGGATGTGTACCGACTTCCCTGTGAGATTGGCAACGTGTGTAATTGTTCCATCATCATAGTCAGCCTTCCTCACCATTATGGCTGAGCCCTCAAGATTGACTGCTGCGAGAATGGTGACCATTATGTCTTGGTTGATTCGTTTGGTTAGAGCTGGAGCGGCGCCAAGATAGCCCATATCTATCTCATCTCCCAGGAAGGCGTCCATTTCCAAAGCTCCATTGCCATAGACCTTGAGCTCCACAGAAATCCCCTCCTCCTCAAACCATCCATTAACAAGCGCCACACGAAATGCGAGTTGATGGAGATCCTTCTCAAGATAACCGATTCTAACATCAGGTCTATTGATTGCGGTCCATGCCGCCACGATTATTCCCGAGGACACGACGATTATTACAATTGCAGCTGCAATCGCCCTGTTTCTATCCATACTGGACTATCTCCACTCTTGACAGGTCGTCTGTTTCATACTAAATGGACACCGCATATGAGGGTTGGGTTATGTCCACACACTCTCACCAAGTTGATTAGACGCCATTGGTAAGTAAGTCTACTATGGCAATTCGTGACCGAATTCCTGAACAGCTCAGACTCAGGGACGAGAGGATATCGTTGAATCTGGAGGACGATGTGGCAGTCTTTCCGACCAACGACTACGTTCTACTAGAGATATCTTACAAAGCTGGTAAAATCAACATCTCGAAGATTGCCGCGACAGTGAGAGACCTAGTGAGAAGTGACCGCAGGATGGTGGCAATAAGGGGCTACGGATTCAAAGGCGTAGGTCTCTCTGTTCGAGTTGCTCATGAACTGAAGAAACGAGAGCAAAGATTCGAGTACGAGATGGCGTTTGATACGTTTGAGGCCATAGATCCTGAAACGCAGAACCCGCTAACCAGCGTTCAGATAGTTGTCATGCCTCCCTGATGAATGGCTAGGGAATTCGGCGTTGTAGGAAACTGTTTTCTGTGCAAGTCTTCCATTCAGTTGTGGTGGGTCTGTCTTGAGTAGGCTTGTCAGTGCATCAAGAAACGGCCGGACTGCCCTTGCTATAGTAATGCTCCTTGTCCTGCCCACCGTCTTGACTGTGATACCGTTGATTGCCGAATCGGTCCCATCCTCTGTACAAATTCAGTGCTCCGAGGTTCCATTTACAGCTGCACAGACTGATGGCGACCCCCCTTTGCTGGTTGACAATGAAAGCGAAATGGCGAACCTGGGTCTGCCCGGTAACGGATCCCGGAACAACCCGTACATCATTGAAGGATTCAACATCTCAGCGGATAGTCCTTGTATCCGGATAATGGACGTTTCATCCTACGTCGTGATTCAGAATTGTTTCCTCCGCGCGCTAGCAGGCACCTGCTTGAGGTTAGCTAACGTTAGTAACTGTCGAGTGGAGGACTGCGTCTTTGTTGGAACGGAGTATGCAATCTACTGCGAGGTTTCTGAGGGAGTCCAGATATCTCGAAATATCATCTATGATGCCGGTTATGCAGTATACGTGTTGGACAGCCAGTCTTGCAGCATCTCGGAGAGTACAATTTACGCATGCTCTGTCGGAATAGCATTTCAAACGGCCCGAAATTGCTCATCTGTGGAGAACAGAATCTACGGGAATGGAGGGGCGGGGTTGGACATATCTGCTGGCTCTTTGAACAACACGATTTCGGCTAACCTTATTGGCTGGAACTCCCAAGTGACACAACCTTGGACCAACTCGATAGACAGAGGAAACAATAACACATGGTTGGGGAACTTCTGGTCGGACTACTCCCCTCCAGGCCCCTACAATGTGTCCGGATCTGCCGGCGCGCAAGATAATGACCCTCGTCGACTCATTGACAATGACCGTCCCGTTCTCAACCATACCGATGAGGTTCTAATGGCAGAGGGTGCTGATACTCAGATCGTGTGGAGAACATCCGACCAGTTCCCTCTTAGTTATCGCATCTCTTTGAATGGGGCGGATCAAGCAACAGGGACATGGACCCAGTCGGAAATCACATACAATCTGAGGTACTTGTCTGTTGGAGTTCACGAGGTCATATTAGCTGTGAAAGACGCCTCTGGACTCGAAGCGTTTCATACTGTGACAGTAAGAGTGCTGTTCATCTTTCTTTCGGATATAGGCACTGAACTTGTAGTACTGGCATCGATTGCCAGCGTCTTTTCGGTCGTATTGGTCCTCCTAGCAGTTAAGAAGAGGCTATAGGTGACAGATTCATTTTGAATCACGTTGTCTTGACCACGAATCCCTGATTTCTGACGTTGCCAATCCACTAAATACATAAGCAGGGCACAAGGAGCCAGCTTAGAAGCTTCTCTTGTGTAGGTGAAGGAAAGAGATGGCGCTCGATTTTGCACGTGGTGTGATTGAAACGAGATGGCATGGGCGCGGCGGTCAGGGTGTGGTCACCAGCAACCAAATGCTGGGAAAGGCGGCGCTGGAGGAAGGCAACTACATCCAAGCCTTCCCAGAGTTTGGCCCTGAGCGTACAGGAGCTCCCGTGAGAGCGTTCCTGAGAATCAGCAAGAAGCCCATTCAGGTTTATGCTCAGGTCTACGACCCGGACGTCGTCATCTGTATAGACCCGACGCTCCTGGAAGTTGTGGACCCCACTGACGGTCTGAAGAAAGATGGGACTCTTGTACTCAACGCGACCATGAGCCCGGAAGAGATACGGAACAAATACGGATTCAGAGGGGGGAAAGTCGTGACCGTAGACGCCACTGAAATTGCGCTTGATATCATGGGCAGGCCATTTTACAACATGCCCACTTTGGCGGCCGCTGTAAAGGCCACTGGAATGGTTAGGATTCAGACCGTAATCCAGGAGGTTGTGGAACGATATCCGGGTAAGGTAGGCGACCTGAACAAAGCAGCAATGGAAAGAGCAGTGAAGGAGGCACAAATCGGATGAGCGAGAAATTCGATGAAATCCCAATGGCCGGAAACATAATCGAACCTGGTAATGCCAAGAGATACAAGACTGGAGGATGGCGTGCGCAACGCCCGGTCCATAGTCCAGAGAACTGCCTCTGGATCAAGAATGGTACCTGCGGGCGATGTTGGATATTCTGTCCTGACATGGCAGTAAGGCTGATTGAGAAGAATGGTAATCGATTCTACGAGTACGACTACGACTACTGCAAGGGCTGTGGGATATGCGCCAACGAATGCCCGACCGACAGTATCAGAATGGAGAGTGAGTGAGATGACAACGGCTGAGAGAGTACCGAAAGACAAGATCACAGTGGAGGGTCTCACAGGGGACGCTGCCATCGCTCACGCCCTGAAGCAAAGCGATGTTGACGTACTTGCGGCATATCCAATAACTCCACAGACAATCATAGTCGAAGACTTTCAGAGATTTGCGGCCGATGGTGAAGTGCACACCAAGGTCATCCCTGTAGAGTCTGAGCATAGCGCAATGTCAGCATGCGTCGGGGCCTCTGCCGTTGGTGCGAGGGTCGCCACAGCCTCAGCCTCAGCGGGTCTCGCTTTGATGTGGGAGATTCTATACTGTGCCGCATCCATGCGAATGCCAATCGTTTTCACAGTGGCAAACCGTGCCCTCTCTGCACCTATCAACATCCACAATGACCACTCAGATGGCATGGGCATGAGAGATAGTGGTTTCATTCAACTCTATTGCCAGAGCTGCCAAGAGGCCTACGATACCACAATAATGGCGTTCAGGTTGGCTGAAGACCATGACGTATTGCTTCCGGTAATGGTGGGCATTGATGGATTCATTTTGAGCCACAACGTCGAGAGAGTGGAGATGCTTCCTGATGATGCAGTCCGGAAGTTTCTTGGTGTTAGAGTACCGGTTCAGCCTCTCGATCCGAAGAACCCCATCACCATGGGCCCACTAGCTTTGACAGACTACTACTTCGAGTTCAAGGAACAACAAGACAGGGCGATGTGGAACGTTCCAAAGGCCTACAAGAAAGTGGAGGCCGAGTTCAAGAAGTTGACTGGACGGTCCTATGGGATGTTTGAGGAGTACAAGACAAAGGACGCAGACATCGTCATCCTGGCAATGAGCACCATGGGAGGGACCGCCAAGACTGTCGCAGACGTACTACGAAAGAAGGGAGAGAAGATAGGAGTCATTCGACTCAAGATGTTCCGCCCGTTCCCAGCTAAAGAGATTGCCAAGGCGGTGGGCAGTGCGAAGGCTGTAATGATCTTTGAGAAAGCAATGTCCTTTGGAGCAGTTACAAGTCCACTTGCTTTAGAGGTCAAGAGTGCCCTCTATGACGTGGAGAAGAAGCCGCTTGTTGTTGACTTCGTTGTGGGGCTGGGAGGCCGTGACGTGCCTCCGGAAACATTCGTCCAGGGGATAGAGAAGACGAAGAAGTACCTAGGGAAAGGGAAAGCTCCGATGTATGAGACCTTGGGGGTGCGCAAGTAATGACCGAACCTGCTGCAGTTAGACTGAAGGATATGCTACAGAAGGACCAGATACTCTCCTCCGGACATCGGATGTGTGCAGGATGCGCCGCACCAACTATCGTGAAGTTGATGGGAATGGCACTGAGAGGGCCAACCATTGTGTGTGAGGCCACTGGCTGCCTTGAAGTGGCCACCACGATATACCCATTCACTGCCTGGAAGATACCATGGATTCACGTTGCGTTCGAGAATGCTGCGGCCGTGGCATCAGGAGTGGTGGAAGCAATGGCAGTTATGCACGAGAAAGGACGTTCTGAATATGAACACGTAGATGTCATTGCAATTGGTGGCGACGGCGGGACCTTTGATATTGGGTTCGGCGCCTTGAGCGGTGCCCTAGAGAGGGGCCATGACATGGTCTACATGGTGTATGATAATGGTGCATATCAGAACACGGGAATCCAGAGGTCAGGCGCGACTCTGCCCGGTCAAGAAACTACCACCTCATGGGCAGGCAAGGTAGAACCTGGAAAACGGCAACGCAAGAAACCTCTGGCGGAGATTGTTGCTGCCCATAAGATACCATA
>Ga0209427_10007315_pt1 | contig 12505 bp, 10 predicted proteins | sample DeeMarSWOR136_30_FD_187465 | JGI IMG/M metagenome (GOLD analysis project Ga0209427, IMG submission 187465) | Marine sediment microbial communities from White Oak River estuary, North Carolina - WOR-1-36_30 (SPAdes) (version 2) | ecosystem: Environmental > Aquatic > Marine > Intertidal zone >... | reverse complement strand
CTGTGATAAAGATTGTAATCATAGGTATATTTAAAGCAGAAATAGAATTTTGTAGATTAATGCCAGATTCGATTATTTCTAAATAAGGTACAATTAATGCAATAGAATATCCACCCTTCCCAATAGGAGTGTAAGATATAACCCATGATTCCCCATTCTTTTCAAATATTTCAATACTTCGCTCCTCATCAATAATATGATTTATAATCGAATAAAATTCGCCTGTATCTACTTCTAAATCGGCAATCGGAGATCCAATGCTATTACTTGGTACATCAGGATGGTATATTGCATTAGCAGCTCTATCTATCATCACTACATAACCTCTTTTATGAACTTTTATATTGCTTAAATAATCTCTCAATGAAAATAATTCAACCTCTATACCGCAACATCCAATAATAGAATTATTATCAAACAGAGACGCTTGCGATATTAATATTGCAGGACCGATTAATGATTGATTTACATTTTCAAAATAGATTTGCCCATTCAAACTTTTAGTAGCATTATACCATTCTTCAGCATTCTTGTCATAATTTATTGATCTTGAGTTATTAATATATGGAAAGACTCTGGTAATACCATCCTCATAACTTGCAACTAAAGTAATATAGAGAGTATTCGCTTCATATATTGGATTGAAGATATAATCTATATAAGCAGATTTATTTATCAACTGACTGATATAGGAATTAATTATAGTATTATTTGTAAAATCTGAGAAACTTTTATTTATATATTTATTATACTTACTTGAATAGACTAATTTGGGAAGTATTGGGATTCCTGATTGGTGATATGAAGGTCTAATTTCTGTAATATTTATTCTATTATTAAATAGATCTTCATTATAACTTGTTATTTTGCTTAAATCAATTGATATTTGATCAAACAAAGTATTTACATAATTAGCAACATCAATTGATTTGTTCTGAAGAGCATTAAACCCCTCTATTTCAATACTTTCTCGAGCACCAAATGTAATAATTCTTCCTAAGGCATTGATCTGAGAAAAAGCAAAGATTGATAAAATAATCATTGGACCTACTATAAGTATCAAATTTGCTGTCAAGATTCGTTTCTGTATTTTTCCTTTTTGCCTTCTTTTAGACATCTTCTCTTTAAGTTAAATTTTATTTTATTTTAAATTAATATATATTTTTATATTCCTAAATATAACCATATATTTAAAAGTTATGATCATCTTAAGAGAGTTTAAATTAATACAATTAATACTTTTTATAGGACTTTTAACAAATATATAATGATATATATTAAAATTTAAATTCGTTTTATTCTCTTATAACCATTTGGTTATAATCATCTATGACTTTAATCACATTTTTTTTACTTAATGCTATCTATATTGATTATGCAGCATCATATATCAACTCAAAATAAGTTTTATTAAGATATCTTGCCCTAAAGAGGATATTCCAATATCTATTATTGCGACTTTTTATATAATTCTCTATATTTATAATGTACTTTCATATTTTATTAGATAATTATTAATTTGATATGATTTTAATTAATTTTTTAAAAAATATCGATAATTGACAAATCAATTTTAGTCAATATGCCCTTCGCATAGACATTGAGAAATAAGAAGTTAATATATAGCTAAAAATGTCCAATTTTGTAATAAAAATATAACTTAAACCTTCATGTAATAAAGACTTATGACAAGATCAGCTTATATAGTTGCGAGGGTTAAAAGAGCATATCCAGTGGCAATAATTACAACTGGTATGATTGAAATATGTATAAATGAAGAAATAACAGTTAAATAATCTGATTTACTATCTAATAGAAGTACTAAGTATATTATGGTTGCTCCAAGAGGTACATAGAAGTAATATCTTTAAAGAGTATTATAATTTTAAATTTAAATTTCTTTTTTGTACTCAAAGTATCATAAAATAAAAGCTTAAATATAAATTCTATTATAACCATCATGTAAAAATTCGTTCAATATTCCTAATAATATCAAACATTTAAATTCCGAGTTTTTATTATAATTATATTTACTATTTGAGACAATAATGAGGTGTATTAGGCATTTCTCAAGATGAAATAAAAGACCTTACTTCAGATTTAGATGATAAAGTTGTAAAAGCTCTGCAAAATAAAGTTAGCACATATGAAGCTGAGATTAACAAACTCAAAGAACTTTTAGAAAAAAAAGAGGAAGAAATAGGGAATTTAAGTAATTCTAAAAAGTCATTGAATTCAGAATTAGAAGAAGCTCGAAAAAAGCTTTCTGATTTTAAAAGTGCAGCAAGTAACATTGAAAAATTAAATAGCGAAGTTTATGATCTAAAGAAAACAGTTACTTTGAAAGATGATGAAATTAAGAAATTAAAGTTAGAAGTGGACAATTTTAAACTTAATATTGCTGAATTAAACAAAAATAATGAAGAGTTAAAGAATAATTTAGCTGAAAAAGAATCTAAAATCATAGAATTAAGTGAAAGCATCGAAGAAAAAGAAAAGATAATAGATCACCAAAAAATTAATCTAGAAAAAGTTGAAACAGAATTGGCAGCATTAAAACCAGCCGCTCCGACTGAATACACAAGTGAAGAACGTTTAATTTGCCCAAGATGTGGTGCTAGGGGAAAAGATTTAAAAGTTGAAGAAGATAAGAGTAAAGTTCTCGGTTATGTAGGGCACGCTCCTATGTATGGGAAAAAAAACGTCTGTAAGAAATGTTCTTATGAATTTTAGCTTCACTGAAGGATAGCAAAATATACTATGAAAGACTTTCTTTATTTTAATTTTTTATCCTTGTTATTCTAAAATTGAAAAACTAATAAATACAATTTAGATAACTTTTTTACTTCTAAAAAGCAAAAATTAACTATCATAATTTTAGTTTTTAAGTGAAATAAAAATTGATTAAAACAAGAATCACTGAAAATTTTGGAATTAAATATCCTATAATTAGTGCTCCGATGGGACCCTTCTATACAACTAAGTTAGCTATCGCAGTTTCTGAAGCAGGTGGATTAGGTGTTGTAAGTCATGCAACATTGCGAGGTAAGAATTCAGTTAAAGATTTTAAAGCACAATTAGACTATTTTGTCGAACATTCTGATAAACCTTTTGGTATAAATGTTCGTGTTGCTCGAATTCAAACTGATCATAGGGTTTTACTAAGAAAAATTCCACAGTGGCGTCAAGAAAACCCTAAATTAAGAGAACAGTTAGTTTATGCCTTAACTAGTGCTGGTGGACCTAGAATTGCAGGAAAAATGTGGAAAGAAAAAGCACCTGATATGTATCATTTTCATGTTGGACCAGCTTTATGGTTAGTTGATAAAATAGTTGAATCAGGTTGTGATGGGATTGTAGCAACAGGTGCAGAAGGAGGTGGACATCAAAGTTATGAAGAAGTAACCACATTAGTATTAATACAACAAGTTACGCGAAAATATCCTGAAAAACTGTTAGTTGGATGTGGAGGATTTGCTACACCAGAGGGTGTAGCTGCAGGATTAGCTATGGGTGCTGATGCTATTGCTATGGGAACACGGTTTATCGCTTCTAATGAGAGCGAATTTCATCAAAATTATAAAGATCTTATAATTCCTGCCACAGCTGAAGATACTATGCTTACTACTGGAGGTTTTGGACCAATTAGATTATTTAAAAATAAATTTTGCTTAGAACATGGTAAAGTAATTACTAGAGATGAAAAAGTAGCCCAAGAATTAGCTTATGATATGGATGAATATCTGACAGACCTTATTGCCTATGAATTAGTGTATACAAAGGGAGATATTGTAGATGGAGCTGTTCCATTAGGACAAACTGTTGGACTAGTTGATTCAATATTGGATGTTGATGATATTGTTAGTGGTTTCACAAAAAAAGCTGAAGAAATATTAAAGAATTTATGTTCAAGGATTTCTTGAAAAAATATTACTTATTTTTTTTTATGACAATAAAAATTTTAGAATTGATTTAAAAATAAAAAGAGTTGGAGAGAAATTCTTTTATTCTTTACGTAATTCACGTCTTAAAATTTTACCAACAACAGATTTGGGTAATTCAGGAACAATCTCAATCATTCGTGGATATTTATAAGGGCTAATATTAGTTTGACACCATTCCATGAGTTGTTCTTTTGTTATTTTTCCTTTATATTCAGGTTTAAGTGAAATAAAAGCTTTAATTTCTTGCCCAGTTTCTGGATCTGGTACTCCAATGACTCCAACTTCACTTACAGCTTCATGCATATATATTAAATCTTCAACTTCTCTTGGAAAGACGCCATGACCCTTTCTTTTAATCATATCTCTTTTTCTGTCTTTAATCCGTAAGTATCCATCTTTATCAATACATCCAATATCTGCTGTATAATACCATATGATCCCATCAGAGTCTTTTCTTAATGCGTATTCAGTATCCTCTTTCCTTCCTAAGTATCCATTCATAACTTGTGGACCTGCACAACATATCTCTCCAATATATTGAAATTCATCTTCACCACAATTTTCACAGCTATCATTTGGGCAAGGAGATAGTACTTTTGTACCATTATCAACATCTACAATTTTAAGTAATGTATCAGAGATAGGAAAACCAACCGTATTAACCTTTTGAAGTTCTTTTTTAAATGGATTCAAAGAAACTACTGGAGAACATTCTGACATTCCATACCCTTCTACAATGCTCACACCAGTTATCTTTTCAAACTCATTTTTAACTTCTTCAGGTATAGCTGAAGCGGCACTTATACAAGCTATAAGAGTATTTAATTTGCCTTTATACTTACTAGAATTAGGATCTTCATTTATTTTTATATAAAGCGTGGGAACTCCCGGCATGTATGTAGCTTTCTCTTTCATCATTATTTTTAATATATTTGATAATTTTTCTGGAGGTCTTGGTAATAAAATCATCTTCCACCCCTCTAATACAGATACAGTCATACCAATGTTGCCAAAAGAATGAGCAAGTGGTACTACTAACATCATTCCTCCCTTGCCTTTTAATTCATTCATTTTTGGTAATTGTGTTGAAGCCCATACATCTGTTTGAAGTGCATTGACCACCATCGAATAGTGAGATGTCATTACTCCTTTTGGAACCCCAGTAGTGCCTCCAGTGTATATTAAAATAGCAATATCTTCTTTAAGATTTAAATCTATTTTAGGAACCATTATTGGAATACTATTGTCTAATAATTCTTGGAATTTATGGAATATGATATTTCCTACTTTTTCTGGCCATTCTTTCATTCTAGGAACTTTACCTAATGCAGTTCCTAGTTTAGCTTTAATTGGTGGCAAGTATTCTGCTAATCCCGTTAAAATTATATGTTTTAATGTAGGCATTTTACCCAAGTCCTTACCAAGGAGGTATTCTTCATATAAATAATCTAATATTACTAATGTATTGGCCTTTGAATCATTTACTTGATGAACAATCTCAACAAAACGATTTACAGGTAAAATTGGATTAGAAATCGCTCCAATTCGGATAGATGCCCAATGTGCAATAAGATATTGAGGAATATTTGGTAAATCAATGCATACAACATCTCCTCTTTTTATTCCTAATTTAGATAATGCTGTAGCAAATTGATCTACAAGAGTATCTAATTCTAAATATGTCATTCGAAAACCTTCAAAATAAATTGCTTCAGAATCGGGATATTTTAAAGCTGTCCTACTTAAAAGTTGTCCTAAAGGAACTACGTCATATTTATTATGTCTTGGCGTTTCTTTTGGCCATTTATTATCTATTCCATAAAATTTTATTAGATCTTCTTTTCTCATTTCGACATTCATTTTCATTCAAATTAGTTTTTTTAAAAATATGTGATATAAATCATTTCAATATTATTTAAAATTTTTAATATTAGTTATAGAAAGATGTAATTTCAATTACATTCTTGAAAGGGATATAAAATTAAATCCTCATTTTGTATAAATTTCTTTCTGGAATATAACTCATCATAATTAAGTCATCTCTTATCTCCCAACCCAAATTGATGTAAAACTCAACAACTTTTTTATTATATTTTTCAATAAATAAATGAAGTTTGTGTACTCCCATTTTATGAAACCTTGCTATTAACTCATCCATAATGATTTTACCAAATCCTTTTTTCTGATAATCTGGATCAACAGCAAGATGATGAACATATCCTCTTCTCCCATCGAATCCCCCTATAACTACACTTATCAATTTTTCGTCCAATTTTCCTACTAATAAGAGTCTTGGATTTCGTTTGAGCATTCTTTCGATTTCTTCTTTCGTATCTGTAGATCCTACACTAATCCCCGCTTTTTTCCAAAGTTTAATAATCATTTCATAGGAATCCATAGAAAAATCTTCAATCTTCATATGTGATAGTTAGTTTGTAGGAATTTTGAATTTTAGGTATTCTTATTTTAAAATATAAATATTTTAAAAATTTCTCTGAATGAAATTAAAATTAATAAAAGATTATGGAATTAGTCTAAAGTATATTTTAAAGAAAGATCTTTAATTTGCCTTCGAATTTTCTTCTTTTGTTCTATAATATTTTTGATTCTTTTTGAAATTTCTACTCGTTTATTCAGATCAGAAGGTATTGGTAAAAAAACTTCCATTATTCGATTTCCTATTGTTGAAATAGTCCCCTGAACAAAAGTTATTGCTTGTATCTGTTTTTGTACAATTTCCAGATTTAATAGGTATAAGAGAAGATAAGAATCTATGCATTCATTGTTATCCATTACTTTAATTTGAAAGATATGACTCTGAATTATAATTTTAGTATCTAAGTCAGTTATATAAGCTGTTTTTCCTATCAAATTTGGTCCACCATCTTTGACTAAAAGAATATCACCTTTTTCAATATTTTGTTTATGTTTATATTGTTCATATACCTCTTCACTTGTTTTTTTATATGAATCTAAATTTACCTCCCAATTATTTATTTCACTAGTCCGTATAAATGGGATGTCACCTAAACCATATACATGTGAACCAATTTCATCCCCTCGAGGAAGATAGCCACCGCTTTTAGTATAAATTATCTTATTGTCTACTAAATCTTTGATTGTGAGAGTAGTAAAATTTTTATCACTAGTCAGCTTTTTTAAAGATTTTTCTAATCCAGTATAATAGATTGGAATAAAAATTTTATTCTTAATCTGGCTATATTTAATTTTAAAAACTTTTTGTTCCTTTAAATAATCAAATTCTTCAGCTTCTTTAATTCTTAAATGTAAATTCATTAAATCATCATTTACAATTGGATTGCCAGCAGAATCCAATTTCTTACTTCCATTTTTTTTCAATTTATAGAAAATTTTACCATCTTTGTCATGCCCCACATTCTCAACAATCGCAAAATCGATTACATAATCTTTGGGTACCTCCTTTAATTTTTGAAAAAATAAGATACTTGTTTTATTACATGTGTAAGGTTGAAATGTGTTTTGATCTAATGAAATAATACCTAAAATTTTACCATTAGAATTTAGATATTCCCATATATAGCGATCTGTAGGATTTCCGAAAATTCCCTCCGGTAAAACTATAGCTAATTTTCCACTATTATTAAGCAACTGAACACACCTTTCAATGAACAAAACTTGAGGTGCTTGTTGTTTTACTAAGTTTTTTTGTATTTTCCATTTACCATCAATATTCTTCCAAATATGTCCTAGTTGATAAATAGATAAAACTTCTCTATTATTTATAGGAATTTTAACACCAAAAGGAGGATTAGTGAAAATAAAATCAAAAGAATCATCTTTTATGATATTTTTGGTTTGCGGCCTATAACTCTTCGGATCTAAAGAATCTTCACAAAAAATGTTAGATTTTCCATTGCTTAATATTTCTAAATATAATTTACTAATTTTTGCTAAGAATAAGTCCTTATCTATACCGAAAAGATTTGAAATTACCTCAATTCTTTTATTAGGTGAGTCTATTTTAGTCCAGAGGACTTCTTTAGCTTCAAGCAGGAATCCACCATGGCCACATGCAGGATCTAAAATTTTTGAATCAACTTCAGGATCTAAATAATTAACCATAAATTTAACGATATTGTGAGGAGTAAAAAATTGTCCTGCTTCATCCTTCAAAATCTTACTAACAAATATTTCAAAAGCATCACTTAAAATATCTTTAGATGATTGGAGAAGAGAAATATACTCCAATTCTTTTACAATTAAATAAACAAGTTCCTCGTTCAATGTAATTTGCTCATTTTCATCCAGAATATCAATGTATTTTTCTCTTACATTCTCATCAAAAAAGGATTGAATTCGAATATATAGTTCATTATCAGATTCTCCATTTTTAATACAAAAATCTACTTCTTCCTCTGGTTTTTTATTAATTTCATCAACTAATTTACATAGGAGTAGATTAATTATCTGTTTAGAACGTGCCCTAGTATCGGTGTCTGTATATTTTAATTTTCCATATAAATGCTGATTAATTTTTGTAAAGACTTGCTTTAAATTGAGCGATTTCTTTAAATCTTTTAGCTTTATAATATCAGATTTTTCCTCTAAAGATTTAGTGATATGAATTGGCATTTATCTATAATTAAATTATCTCTTGCTTTTAATCAACTTTTAATACACTATAATTCATTTATAATGTATCAATTTATTATTGTTTTTTATTAATTGAAAATTAATGTAAATAATGTCTTCAAACAATTTGCAATTTGGAGAATTTATTGATTTCATTGTAAAAAAACGATTTGGGATTATTGTACTTAATAGAATTCATAGGTCAAATGCATTTGATATTAAACAATTTTTAAATTTAAAAAAAGCCGTAAAATATTGTCAAACAGAGGAAAAAATTAGAGGTTTAATTTTAACCAATAAGGGGAATTCGTTTAGCACAGGTGTGGATTTAGGTGATATTAATGGGAGTGATCATGAAGCCGTTAAATATTTGGAAGGAATCGCAGCCGATATTTGTAAATTAATATACAACGGAAAACCAGCTATTTGTGCTATCAATGGGAGAACAATGGGTGAGGGTGTTGTTTTTTCAGTTTGTTGTGATTACCGAATTGCTACCAAAGAAAGTTTCTTTCAAATGCCGGAAATCTTCTCAGGAATATTCACTGGTACTGGTTGTTTAGTACTCTTTTCTAAGATCATTGGAATTCCTTGGACTAAAAAAATGTGCATGCTTTCTGAAAGAATTGGAGTAGGAAAAGCTTTAAAAATTGGTTTAATAGATCAAATTGTTAATAATGAAGAAGATTTAATGAATGCAGCATTAAGTAAAGCTAAGTTTATTTTTACTAAAAATCAATCTGTTTTAAATGCAATCAAGCTATGTTGTAATCACTTGGCGGATAAACCTTATAATCAGGCATATGAGTTAGAAAAAATTGGCTCAGCCTGGTATGAGTTTGAAGATAAAGAAAAATATATCAAGCAATTTAGAAATCAATTTGAGTAAAAAAATCAGTGTGATAAGTAAAAATGCCATCAGGAAATTTGAAATTTGGAAATTTTATTGATTTTTCTATACAAAAGAAGTTTGGAATTATAAAATTGAATCGGGAGCATAGAGGAAACGCAATTACTACTGAGATGGCAAAGAATCTTAAAAAAGCTATTGAATTTTGCCAAAATTCAGAAAGAATTAGAGGAATAATATTAACTGGGAATGGCTCATCATTTACTACTGGGATGGATATTGATGCAATTGATGGAAGTGACCATAAAGCTATAAAAGAATATGAAAAAACAGCAGCATCTATCCAAGAATTATTCTATTATGGAAAACCAGTTATTTGTGCTATTAACGGTAAAGCCATGGGTGATGGAGTTGCTTATGCGTTATGTTCTGATTATCGCATAGCTGTCAAAGAGTGCTTTTTTATGATGCCTGAGGTAACTTTAGGTGTTTTTCCGGGTACGGGTATCATAGTACTAATGACAAGAGTTATTGGAATCCCTTGGACAAAAAAGATGCTTATGTTTGCTGAAAGAGTAAGTGCTGAAAAAGCATTAGAAATCGGTCTAATAGATCAAATCGTAGAAAATCAAGAAGAATTAATGAAAACAGCAATGGATAAAGCTAAGTTTCTATTTACTAAAAATCAAACTGTTTTGAATGCAATCAAATTATGTAGCAATCACTTGGCGGATAAACCTTATAATGAGGCATATGAATTAGAAAAAATTGGCTCAGCTTGGTATGAGTATGAGGATAAAAATCAATATATTAAATACTTGAGAGAAAAATTCCATTAATTACTTATTTTTATTGTTAATTAATCTTATACCCATAATTTAAATTATTTTTTATAGTATTTTTTAATCATTCATTGTATCAATAAATCGGAAAAAAAAAAATTAAATTGCATAACCTTAAAATCTATACTTGGTTTATTCAACATAGTTATCTATTGAAAATTAACCTTAGATAATCTGCAATTTAGGAAAACAAAAGAATCTAACCATAAAAAAAAGATATAGTTAATATTACCAGCGATAAGGTGATAGAATTTGGCTAAAAAAGAGGATGATTCAAAAGTTTTTATTGGTAGAAAGAAATCAATGGCGTATGTGATGGCTGCTATGGTCGTGTTAAATGAAAAACCGGTGAGATTATTAGCTCGAGGTCGATCAATTTCTCGAGCTGTAGATGTAGCTGAAATTTTAATAAATAAGTTTGTCTCAGGAAGCCGTTATGGCGCAATTCAGATTGGTACTGAAACAATTACTAATAAGGATGGAACTAATAGCAATGTCTCATCAATCGAGATTGAAATACTTCCACCAAAAAAGAAATAAAGAAATTACTAAAAATATCAGGAGAAAATCAGGAGACTTTCTCGCTTCTTTTTTTTATTTTACTTTTTGAATATAATTATTTTGAAACAAATTTGTAATGATTTTCATCAATAACAGGACGATATCCTATTTTTTGATATATACTATTTGATGTCGGATTGCTCAAATCTGTGAATAAGAAACAGTATTTATTTCCTTCTTCCAAGATAAATCTACTTAATTTAGCAACACATTCAGTCGCATATCCTTTTCTTCTCAAAGACGGCGGAGTATATACAAGGTTAATTGCATTTCCATTAGGTGTTTTACCTGCTTTCCTTGCCATCGATACAGGTTTACCATTATCAAATAATAAAAAAATTTGGCTTTTATTATTTTCAAATTCAAGCTTGAAGTTGTTTATATTTCGATTCAATTCTTCTTCAGTAATTTCGATTAATGCTTCTTTAAGCATCGCTGCTGCCCACTTAAGTACAATTGATTCATATTTGCTTGAAGCCACACAAAACTGTTTTGTTCCTATTGTATCTTCAGAGACTTCCTCTAATTTAAAAATTCTTTCTTCTCTCAGTAGATGAGATTCCAAATTACTTTTCTCACACCATAATTTAGTAAATTTATCTGCTGCCTCACTAAAACCTAAAACTCCGGTTAATTTCACTTTTCGTTTTGAAAGTTCTTCTACTAATAGTTCAATCGTATCTAAATCATCTGTATACGAGATTAGAAGATCGTGAGGTGTTGTTCTTAAGACAATTAATTTTAATTTATAATTTTTAGTTATTTTTAACAAAATTGGTTTTTCTTTCCCATACTTATAAATATTCTGTTTAAGAGAATTTAAGATAGCTAAAATAAGACCATTTTCAACCTCATTCTTAAGCAAAAAGGTTAATGCTAGATTATAAAATTTATTTATATCCTCATAAAAATATGCTTTCATGTTTATAATAAAAGTAGTCTCATTCAAGTATTTAATAAAATCCTAAGCTTATGCAATCCAGTAAAATTTATTATATTTTTTCAACACTTTTCTTGAAATGCTCTATTTGTTCTGATGTTACTTGATTATCTTTTACATTTTTTAATAAGGTAATAAATTCTTTAATTAATGGATGTTGGATTACAATACACCTCTGATTCATGGTATTTACACTTAAAATTAACGCGGAATCCAATTTTTCACCCATACCTAATACATCCTTTAAAACTAATTCATTCTCGTCTGTATATGATAATATCAAAATATCCTCCGCTATTTGAGACCCATCACTTTCATTTATTATTTTAAATTCACACATGATTGACTTTTCACAAGTATTGTTAATCAAAATACTATTTTTTTAGGTTAAACTTAATAAAAACAATTTTTTTAAATTGTCTTTAATAATTCTAAGTATAACAACTATTTTAAAAGTTACAGCTAAAAATAAAAATAGAGGAAATTGAGTGAAATGGCACGTCCATATCAAAAAGCTAACATTCCTGGCCCCGAGATGGGTACTTCGGTTTCAGATCCTTCAGTAATGGCGAATTTACTTAAGACTCCTAAAAAAAAAGTACTTGTTATTGGTGCTGAATCTTTAAATTGGAAACTCGATGAGAAAAAAGTTGCCGACTATTTTGTAAATATCGCAAACAAAATTGATTGTCATGTCGTGAGTACAGGTCATACATACAGTTATTTAAAGGACAAAATCGCTAATGGAAAATTA
>Ga0209427_10007313_pt1 | contig 12507 bp, 10 predicted proteins | sample DeeMarSWOR136_30_FD_187465 | JGI IMG/M metagenome (GOLD analysis project Ga0209427, IMG submission 187465) | Marine sediment microbial communities from White Oak River estuary, North Carolina - WOR-1-36_30 (SPAdes) (version 2) | ecosystem: Environmental > Aquatic > Marine > Intertidal zone >... | reverse complement strand
TGTCCGGATTATATGCTTCCGGATGCCCAGCCTTGGAATATCCTTCCTTTACCACCTCCTGTGCTGTGGTCATCACCACTGGATCATAGTTGGGAAATATAAGGGGGGTATTATATTCTGCAGTCTTTTCCGCCACGCTTCCCAGGATATTCATGGAGGCCATGGTGGCGACCCGGTCCATCTTGCCCAGACCGGAGGAGTATAGGATCGGCTTGCCCATCTCGGTGGCTCTCCCGATAGCATCGTCTATGGCTTGGAGTCCGGCAATGGGGCGAATGTAAAATTCTTTCCTTCTTTTCCCATATAAAATGAAGCCGAAGATAAACAAAAAAGAGATGACCACTGCAAGCAATACATTGGTTTGTTTTGTATTGAACCACTGTCCCTTTGAGATCACCGGCCCAAAGACCGCTGAAATCAAAGTATCGTTCTCTCCGGTCCCCTTGATGAAATAAAAATAATCCACTCCATCTTCGACCCCAGAGTCTATGAATCGCTCATCAGAGGAGAGAATTTTCCCCACCAACTGAAAACTATTCTCCTCTTCAGATGACCGCCATATCTCATATTCGATCGAAGATGGTGAGCAGAGCCGAACCATTTCAAGAGTGTCCTCTTCTGTTCTCTCGAAGATCAGGGTGATGCTCTCACCCCTGTCATTGGGAGTATCCACAAGTTTTATGTCAATTGGGGGGTGAGTGGCAAAAAGAGAAGGGGCTAAAGCAAGAAGAATTAACAGAGTAAGTATAGAAGGATTCTTTAGCATCATTCCATTAATTAAAGTTAGTGTAAACTAAATAATTGGCCTTTGTTGTCAAGCTAAAAGTTTTGCCAGTTTTAAGCATCGTCAACAGGGGATATTTTTTCTTGCCGGGCAGTCCATGATAGTTCGATCGACCAATAGAAGAGCAAGAGATAAGTTTACATACCCCTCACCCTAACCCTCTCCCCCCAAGGGGAGAAGGAACTTGATAAATTTCCTCCTCCCTTCGTATGAACCGTACGGTTCATACTTCGATGGAGGGGTAAGGGAAGGGTAATTATTTCAATTTATTTAATTCGTCGTTATAAAATTTTCTCTTCTCAGGACGAAGATTGACATTAGGCAGCGTTTTTGTTATATTCTTCAGAAATTCTAAATAGACGAGGAAACTGTTATGACCAGGATCGATCAGAAGATATTCAAGGCATATGACATCAGGGGAACTTACCCGGATCAGCTAAACGAGGAGATTGCTTATAAAGTGGGAAGGGCTTTGGTCGAATATCTAAATCCCAAAACCGTTGCCCTGGGCAGAGACATGAGGCTATCCTCTCCAAAGCTTCATGAGGGGTTGACCAGAGGAATCGTGGAGGGTGGCTGTGATGTCATCGACATCGGTTTGGTCTCCACCGATTGCCTTTATTTTGCAGTGGGTAAATTTGGCTACGATGCTGGGGTGATGATCACCGCCTCCCATAATCCGCCCGAATATAATGGATTCAAGATGTGCCAAAAGGAAGCAGTCCCCTTGAGCGGAGAAGCAGGAATCGATCAGATAAAGACAATCATCTTAAATGATTATTTCCCACCACCCAAAAAATTGGGAGCTATCAAAAAACATGACGTGGAGCAACCCTATGTCCAACACCTCCTCTCTTTTGTGGATGAAGACAAAATCAAGCCTTTCAAGATAGTCATCGATGCTGGAAATGGCATGGCCGGAAATATAATTCCCAAACTCTTTTCTCATCTTCGGTGCGACCTCATCCCCATGTTTTTTGAGCTGGACGGCTCCTTTCCACATCATCTGGCCAGTCCTATTGAGCCTGAGAACATTGCGCCTTTAAGAGAAAGGGTTCTTGCGGAAAAAGCAGATTTGGGAGCGGCTTTTGATGGCGATGCGGATCGTATGTTTCTGGTGGATGAAAAAGCTCAGCCATTGGGTGGAGACATGGTCACAGCCATGGTGGCTAAAAATCTTCTAAAGAAAGAAAAAGGAGCTACCATCTTATACAATCTCATCTGTTCCAAGGCCGTTCCCCAGATCATAGAAGGTTCCGGAGGTAGGGGCATCCGCACCCGCGTAGGACATGCTCTGATCAAGCCTCTGATGAAGAAACACAACGCCGTCTTCGGGGGAGAACATTCCGGACATTTCTATTTCAGGAACAATTGGTTTGCCGATTCGGGGCTGATAGCCCTTCTGGTCTGTCTGGAGTTGATCTCGGAGGAGGACAAGCTTCTTTCGGCTTTGATCAGATCCATTGATCCCTATTTCCGCACGGGAGAGATCAACAGTCGGGTGGATGATATTCCCAAAAAGCTAAAGGAAATTGAAAAGCATTATTCTTTCGGTAAAATCGATCGTTTAGATGGGATCACCGCCGATTTTGGGGATTGGTGGTTCAACGTAAGACCCTCCAACACAGAGCCACTTTTACGTCTCAACATAGAGGCAAACACAAAGGAGAAATTAGAAAAGAAAAAACAAGAGCTTTTGAAGCTGATCCGTGGATAGGAGCCATCCAGTTCATGTCGAGGTTCACCGCCAAGATGCAGATTCTTCTTGTCGGATCGATTTGGACTCAAGGAATTGCGGAAAAGTTCGATAATAGAAATAGAGTTTCACGTCAAGGGGGAGATTGGTTAAGGGTGGTTTGAGATAGAGGTTGATTATGAGCCATGCAGCAAGAGTTTTAGTGGCGGATGATGATGACAAGATCCGCACTCTTCTATTGGACACCCTTTCGGCTTTGGGTTACAAAACCATTGGGGCCAAAGATGGAGAGGAGGCTTTAGCCATTTTGGAAAGGCAAAAGCCGGACGTGGTTATCTCAGACATTAAAATGCCCAAACTGAATGGGCTCTCTCTCTTGAGAAATATCAAAAACAAAAATCCCAAGATCCCAGTTTTGATCATCACCGGCTACGACCTCACCTATACCAGAGATCAAGCATTAGAGAGCGGAGCGGACGGCTTTTTGGTCAAACCTTTTAGAATTGGAAGAATTGAGGAATTGATGCAATCAGTATTAGGGATCAAGGGTCATTCAGATGAGGAGAGACCATACAAGCTCAAAAAGATTTTGATTGTTGAAGATGATGAAATCTTACGCATCATGCTTACTGAAACCCTGAGCAGCTTGGACTATTTCCCCATTGGAGTGGAGGACGGACAAATAGCCTTAAGTCAGCTGAAGACCCAGGACTTCGATCTGGTGATCTCAGATATTCGTATGCCAAAAATAGATGGGATGAGTTTACTAAAAAATATCAAAGACACAGTTCCTCAACTTCCGGTAGTATTGATCACCGGCTTCCCCTCATCCTATCCCGCGCAAAGAGCTTTGCAGGAGGGAGCGGACGGCTATTTAGCTAAGCCCTTCCGCATAGAAAAGATGGACGAGCTTTTGCGTGATCTTTTGTATGAAAGAGAACGCGCATCTGTTCAGTCTTGACAAGTAATATCCTGCTAATAAAAGATTCTTCTCAAAGCAATTCTTCGCAAGACCCTATTCCTTTAAATCGCTATTTTTGACTTTAAATTAAATGTTATGCCAAGTTTTTTTATCCTTGACAGGATGAAGAGGGTCAGTTATCATTTTTTATAGAGATATTGAACCGAAGGAGTGACAATGGCTATTACCTTAAAAGATGTGGAATATGTGGCGAATTTAGCCAAGTTGGAGCTATCCGAAGAGGAGAAAGAAAGATTTCAAAAAGAACTGGATAATATTATAAAATATATCGATCAACTGAACGAGGTGGATACCGAGAATGTCCCCATCACCTCACATGTGATTCCTTTGCAGAATATTTTAAGGGAGGACAAAGTTTTACCTTCACTCTCAGCGGATGAGGCTTTGGCTAACGCTCCCGAAAAAAAGGACGGTTTTTTTAAGGTGCCCAGGGTTATAGGGTAGAGGGTTTGAAAGTTAGAAAGTTGCTAGGTTGAGAGGTTGAATGCTGGCGAAATAGCATCATCAGCATTTTTTGTTCACAAATACTCTAAGCTGTTGAAAAGAGCGGGGGTGAAGAACTATAGTTACTTACGGTTAACATCCCACAGGCGCAGGTCCCTCTTTGAACAGGTAGTTTATCAAATGGACCACGTCAGCTGAATTGAGCACTGCATCTCCATTGGCATCTCCGGCTTCATATACATTGGGCGCAGGTCCAGCCTTGAAAAGGAAGTTGATCAGGTAAACGACGTCAGAGCTATTAACAATTGTGTCTCCATTTGCGTCACCCGGATAATACCAAGCTCCTTTTTTAAAATAGACAGCTTGCGCATCTGGCTCATGTCTGTTGTCCACCCATACCATATACAGTTTACTATTATCTTTAGTGATCCTTGGATCTCCTGATTGATAAGGAGCATCGGTCAATCTTGTTTCTTCTAACCAAGTTGCTCCTAAATTGGTGCTCCGCCTGTGGTATATTTCCACATTACCATTTCCTGTATTATGCCTCTCGTCGTGCCAAACCACATGAACCGAGGATTTATCAGCACATACATCAGATTCAATGCATAAGTGATTGTCAGTTAACACCATGATAGAACCCCATGTTTCACCGTTGTTCGTGCTTCTTCTTAGGAAGATATCGCCAGTCCAACCATAAGGGGAGTATTTGTAATCGAACCAAGTGATATAAACTGCACCGTTATCGTCTGCTCCAATTGAGGGCCACTGGGCAGTAGAACTGTCCATATCAGAGATAAATATATCATCACTCCAGCTATCCCCCCAATTTGTGCTTCTATTGCACCATATTATCAGCCCACTCGCATGAACTACATATAGCCCTGCATAGTTATGGACCATTTTTGGAGAAATACCATCTGAACCCCGTTCTGAAACAGGTATCTCTCCGCTCCATGTCTCGCCCCAATTCAAGCTCTTCTTGAAACGGAGACAATGGTGTCCATCTATATGCTTCTGGTAAACCACAAAAACCAAGCTATCCTTCACAGTAATGGTTGGGCAATACAACCCATAGTAATCCGGCCCAGCTAATGCAATTGGGCAGATAGATCCCCAATTCGTTCCTCCATCTGTGCTTTTTCTAAAATATATACGCTGATCTTGTTCGCTGGATGCCTTAGCCCACACCACATATACAATGTTATGCTCGACTGCTATATCCTGCATAAACGATCCATAAGTGTCTATTAAAGACAAAGGTACAGTATCGCCCCACGTTATTCCACCGTCAAGACTTCTTTTGTAAAAGACTTCATACCACTGTTCCCACACCACGTGGATTGTATCTCCATTTACGGCAATTCTGGGGCTATAAGGGGTCAATTCAGAAAAACTTACCCTCTGATCCTCGGTCCAGACTTGGCATTCTTCTTGTGTAGAATCCATCTTAGCCAGAGAAACAGCGATTGGCTGGGGGAGCGTTGCTCGTGGGTTTTTTACAATGTAATCCCTGCCCCCGCCTCTGGCGGGATTTTCAACAAAATATTTCCTGTCCCCAACAATACGCCCATACTCAGAGTCTTCAGCGTAAGCAAAAAGGCAGATTGAAAACACAATGAGCAAAGAGAATATGAAAAAGCCCCTTTTCATAGTTCTTTCTCCACGCTGTTAGGTTTGTCTTCCTACTTATAATTTAAGCATTCTCACTCAATTCGTCAAGAAAAATAATTTTGGGGCAGTCTCAGCAAATTTCAATTGACTAATCTGAGCTGAAACGTTATATTCAGGCAAATTAAATATCCGAAAGGAAAGAGAGGAATATGAACGCATTAATCACGGGAATCACAGGTCAGGATGGATCTTATTTGGCTGAGCTTCTTTTGGAGAAAGGCTATAAGGTCTTTGGAATGGTGAGAAGGTCTTCGACAGAGAAGTTCGAGCGGATTAGTCATATCCGGGATAAGATCCAACTAAGGCAAGCAGATTTATTGGATCAACTTTCCCTGATCAGATTGATTGAGGATTGTCAACCAGATGAGATATACAACCTTGCGGCTCAATCCTTTGTCCCCACCTCTTGGGAACAGCCCATGCTAACCGGGGAGTTCAACGCCCTGGGTGTAACCAAGATGCTGGAGGCGATCAGATTGGTGAACAAAAAGATCAAATTTTATCAAGCCTCCTCCTCGGAGATGTTTGGCAAGGTCAAAGAGGTGCCCCAAAATGAGAAGACCCCCTTTTATCCCCGCAGTCCTTACGGGGTGGCAAAAGTGTATGCTCACTGGATCACGGTCAATTACCGGGAAAGTTATGAGATGTTTGCGGTGAGCGGAATTCTGTTCAATCATGAATCACCCAGAAGAGGGCTGGAGTTCGTCTCCCGCAAGATAACCGATGGGGTGGCCAAGATCAAATCAGGTTTAGCCAAAAAGCTCTTCTTGGGCAACCTGGATGCAAAACGAGATTGGGGATATGCTGGCGATTATGTGAAAGCCATATGGCTCATGCTCCAACAAAAAGAGCCGGAGGATTTTGTGATCGCCACCGGGAAAAATCACTCGGTCAGGGAGTTAGCTCAAATCGCCTTTGAGCGTGCGGGCTTGGATTATAAGAAATTTGTGGAAGTGGATCCGAAATTCGTAAGACCAGCAGAGGTGGATGTCCTCTTAGGCGATTCCTCATACGCCCGAAAGAAATTGGGCTGGATAACTGAGGTCTCTTTTGTAGAGCTGATCAAGATGATGGTGGACGCTGATCTGGAAAGATACAAGCAGATCTTGAAGGACAAATGAAATTCGGATTAACCTCATAATGAAGGTTTTGATCACAGGCATAGCGGGATTTGTTGGCTCTCACTTAGCGGAGCTTCTTTTGAAATGGGGAGAAGAGGTATTTGGGATATGCCTGCCAGATGAGAGTCTTGAGAATATTCGAGGGATCAAAAAAGAATTACATTTAACCAATTGCGACATCACTGATTTTGATCGGCTCTCTTCTGTGGTTAAAAGAACAAATCCGGATGAAATCTATCATCTTGCAGCCTTAAGCTCGGTGGGAAAATCCTTTTCTCATCCTGTGGATGTTATAGGAGTGAATATTCGAGGCACCTTATACTTATTGGAAACTCTGAGAAATATGAGAAAAAAAGTGAGAATTTTAATCGTTGGCTCAAGTGACATGTATGGAGTGGTGAAACCAAAAGATATTCCCATAACCGAAGAAAAACCTCTTCTGCCGGTGAGCCCCTACGGATCGAGCAAGGCGGCTTCCGATCTTTTAGCCTATCAATTTTTCAAATCTTACGGAGTCCAAGCCATCAGAGCCAGAGCCTTCAACCACGCCGGTCCAAGACAGGGGATCGGATTTGTGGTGCCAGATTTCGCCTCACAGATAGCGAAGATCGAGGCAGGTATCCTACCTCCGGTTATGAAGGTGGGCAACCTGTCCAGCAAAAGGGATATCTCTGATGTGAGAGATATTGTAAGGGGATACCGGCTTTTGATGAAAAAAGGAAAAGCTGGGAAAGCCTATAATATCTGTTCAGGAGAAGCATACAGCATAAAAAGTGTGCTGAAAATCCTGATCTCTTTGTCTAAAAAGAAGATCAAAGTGAAAACCGATGAAAAAAAGAACCGACCTGCTGAGATCCCTATTTTGATGGGGGATAATTCAAGGATGAAAAGAGTTACCGGATGGAAACCGAAGATTTCAATTGAAAAAACCTTAGAGGATACATTGAATTTCTGGAGGAGAAGATACAGTTAAGTTAACGGTAGGTCCGAATATAGAACAACCGATTCGTCATTTATTTATCGCAGGAGGAACGACCTTGTATAAAACCTTAGAGCAGAAGATCAAAGACAAAAGCGTATTGGTAGGAGTAATTGGTTTAGGGTATGTGGGGCTTCCTTTGGCCATGGAGTTGGGAAAGGAGGATTTTAAGGTCATTGGAATCGATATAAGTAAGGAAAAGGTGGACCTGGTGAATTCGGGCAGATCCGATATCGATGACGTCAAGGATGAAGACCTCCAACCATTGGTAAAATCCGGAAAAATTGAAGCCACCACCGATTTCGCGGTTTTGAGAAAAGCCGATTGCGTGGCCATCTGTGTACCTACACCATTGAGCAAGACCAAAGACCCGGATGTTTCTTATATCTTGGCGGCAGTGGAACAGGTACAAAAGTATCTGCACCCTGGCCAGCTGGTGATCTTAGAGAGCACCACCTATCCCGGAACCACAGAGGAGTTGATCTTGCCCAAATTGGAGAAGACAGGACTTAAGGTGGGCAAAGATTTCTTTTTGGCCTTTTCTCCCGAAAGGGTCGATCCGGGGAACATATCTTATACCACCAAGAATACGCCGAGGGTGGTGGGAGGGATAACTCCTCAGTGCACCCAAATAGCCAAGTTTTTCTATGAACAGACCATAATCAGAGCAGTTCCCCTCTCCTCCACCAAGAGTGCGGAGATGGTCAAACTTTTGGAGAACACTTTCAGATCGGTGAACATCGGGTTGGTGAATGAGGTAGCTTTGATGTGCGATCGATTGAAGATTGACGTGTGGGAGATAATCGAAGCTGCCAACACCAAGCCTTTCGGATTCATGCCCTTCTATCCAGGTCCTGGATTGGGCGGACATTGCATCCCCATCGATCCGCACTATCTTTCATGGAAACTAAAATCTTTAAACTACTATGCCCGATTCATTGAACTGGCAGGTGATATCAACTCCCACATGCCCGAATACGTGGTGGAGAGGGTAAACCGAGCCTTGAATGAAAGAGAAAAAAGTCTGAAAGGATCTAAGATACTGGTCTTGGGAGTGGCGTATAAAAGGGACATAAAAGATGTGAGGGAATCCCCGGCTCTGGATGTGGTAAAGCTTCTGGAGAACGGAGGAGCCAAAGTCAGTTACAATGACCCCCATGTTCCTTCTATACGCATGGACAAGTCAGTGATGAAATCGATCGGATTGAGTCAGGATCTACTTAAAACTGCCGATTGCGTGGTGATCCTCACCGATCACACAGCTTATGACTATGACTGGATTGTAAATAATTCACAGCTGATCATGGACACTCGGAACGCCACCAAGAACGTTAAACAGAGTCAAAAGAAAATTGTGAAATTGTAAGGACCCCTTGCGCAACCTCAAGGGAGTGTTGAAAATCCCCTTTGGCAGTACTAAATGCCTTGCCCTATGGATGATAAGTAATTGTCTCCCATAGGGGCGGGAATTAATCCCGCCCCGGAGTGTGGTTTTTTCAACAAACCCTGAAGGTTGCGGCTGCCTTTTTCGCCTGCCTGGTAGCCGGAGGAGACATTAGCTTGCGTGTTTCAAAATCTTTATCAAAGATCATATCCTTTTTCAGTGAGGTCTCTGAAAAACCACTTCAAAGAGGCAGACTGGAGTGTCCATATGGACCAAGTCAAACCTGTTTGTCTTTTCCCGCCCAGCGGGATCTTGAGGACAAAAAGTCACAGGTCAAGTTAAAGCTTAACACTCCAGAAAAACATCTTCCTATTTAACTTTTTAGAGATCTCTCAGTGTAAACTTGACCCAACTGAATTTAAACGGAACTGGAAGATTTTGAGAAAAAAAATCCTCAGAACCATCTTCTTATCATCCTTCCTGCTTACCTCTATTTTCTGTTTTATCTCAGAGGCCACCCTATTGGAAAACATCCCTTTGGACAGTTGGGTCTATTCCACCATCGATGAGCTTTATACTCAAGGCCTGTTTCGGAAACTCCATAGAAATGTTAAACCCTATACCAGGGGAGAGATAGCTTCACACATCTTGGAGATAAACCTGAGGCAAAAAAGGCGTGAATTGGAACTAACCCAAACTGGGCTCTGGCTTCTTGAAAGGCTGAATCAGGAATTTCGAATAGAAATCGAAAAGCTTTATCAAGAAAGATCCAAAGGGGATGAAGGTGGTCATACCCTAAAGTATGGAACCGAGCTAGTATTTTTTGGTAAAGCTGCAGGAAACGACAGTTCTTATGGTCGTTTGCAGGCGAAATTCGATGCAGCGCTGCAATTGGACAAAAAATTGGTTTTGAAAGATCGGGTGATACTCGATACCAAGGGAGAAGGCGAAAGAAGATATCGGGGAAAAAAATGGAAGAGAGACTTGACCGGGGTTCTGGACATCGGGTATGCCCAAATTGACTTAAAATATTTCTATATTCTCTTGGGGAGGGATCACCTCAGATGGGGACCAGGAAAAAGGGATGTGCTTTTGCTTTCCGATTTGGTTCCCCCCTTTGATATGCTCAAATTAGAGGGGGAACTGGGATCCTTTAAATTTATCTATTTTGCCACCGTTCTGGATCAAGTTAAGGTTTCTTCCTATGGGGAATCCGCCGAATCATCATCCGGTTTTTTTGCCAAAAGATATCTCTCTGGGCATAGAATAAATCTGAAATTGAAATTGGGATTGGAGATGGGAATCTCCGAGGTAATTCTTTACGGTGGACAAGACAGAAATCTTGAGCTTTACTATTTGAATCCTCTTTTGCCTTACTATGGTGAGCAATTCAACCAAGATGTGGATGACAATCCTTTGTGGAGCTTTGATCTGGCCCTAACCTGGTTTAAGAACAAGGAATTCTACACAGAGATCTTAGTGGACGATTTCCAATATGATTTCAAGTCGGAACCACACCAGACCGGGTTTCAAATTGGACTGAACTACGCCCAGATTTTTGGCTTGGAAAAAAGCTTTATGAATCTTGAATATACCAAAATAAATAACTGGGTCTATGGGCATAAAAAGCCCTGGAACCTTTATACTTATCATGGTTTCGGAATGGGGAGCATTTTGGGACCCGATGCGGATAGGCTTTTTTTAAAGTTTGTCTATCATCTGAGCAAGGATATAAAACTGTCCTTTTCCGAAGAATATAAAAGAAAAGGAGAGGGGAGGATCAAGCCGCACCAAGCTTCAGCTGTCCCCCACCCCAAGAAATTTCCCTCCGGAGTCGTAGAATATTCAAATCGGATAAGATTTGAAACCACCTATCAACCCAGTCCGAATTTCAGATTCGATTGTGCCTGGGGTTATAAGAGAATCAGAAATGTTCAAAATGAAGGCGGCAAAAAGGTGGAAGATTTTCTGTTGGAGATGAGATTGAGCCTAAATTTATGGAAGGAGAGAAGATTTTAACTTGGAGAGTCTGAGTCTTAAATCATATGCCAAGATCAATCTTTGTCTGCAGCTTTTAAAAAAGAGAGAGGATGGCTATCATGAGATCTTCTCGGTTATGCAAGCCGTTGATTTACACGATCGGTTAACGTTTCACAAGCCCGAAAAAGGTATAACCATCCAATGTGATAATCCAAATGTGCCTAAAGATGAAAATAATTTAGCTTATCGGGCGGCGGATTTGATTTTTAAGGAAAGGAACCTCACCGCTGGAGTGAGAATTGATATTGAAAAAAAAATCCCGGTCTCAGCCGGACTGGGAGGTGGAAGTTCAAACGCCGCCTTTACATTAAAAGGGATAAATCAGCTGTTTGATTTGAGACTATCTCTTCAACAACTCCATTCCCTGGCCTCCAGATTGGGTTCTGATGTCCCCTTTTTTCTGTATTCAGGACAGGCTATAGCAAGGGGTAGAGGGGAGAAGATAGTGCCGATAAAGTTATATAAAGACTATTGGTTAGTTTTGATTTGCCCTAATCTGATGATTTCTACTGCATGGGTTTATCAGAACGCAAAAATTGACTTGACAGCTGAAAAATGGTTTATTAACTTAGACTTTTGCGATAATAAAGTAGGTTTTTTTGAAAGTTTGAAACAATTTGACAATGATTTGGAGAAGGTGGTGATGAATCGGTATGAGATAATCAGCCAGATCAAGAAAACTTTGGAGAATTCCGGCGGAATAAAGCCATCCGTGTCGGGAAGCGGACCTACCGTTTATGGTCTCTTTGAGAAAAAACCACAAGCAGAGGAGGTGGCGACAAAGCTTTCCCAAGGCAATTGGCAGGTATTCATGACCCGACCGATCGCCTTTAGTAGTTAATTCATTCAGCATGAATTCTCTTCACCTTTGGCCCTACATTCATTTGTGAGGAGATCTCAGCGGGTTGTAAATAGCCAGAAGGCGAAAGTAGATTGTGTCAGCAGATATAAACCGTACCTAAACAAAACAACATCAACCTTTGCTTAGGAGGAAGAGAAAGTGGAAATCACCGAGGTTAGAGTAACTCTGAGGGATGAGCCCAAGCTCAAGGCATTCGCCAACGTCACCTTTGACAATGCTTTTGTGATTCGGGGCATGAAAGTGATAAATGGAGCCAAAGGCTACTTCGTCTCCATGCCCAGCAGGAAAAGGAAAAACGGAACTCATCAGGATATCGCTCATCCCATCAACAACGAGATGCGCAGGATGATCGAGGATAAGGTGCTGGCAGCTTATGAGGAACAGCTGAAAAGCAAAGAGGCTGCTGGAGGACAGTGAGTGGTCAACAGAGCGAATTTTGCTCAGACGAGCCCAGTAGTTCGGGTGTCTTGCCCGCCATAGGCGGGTCTGTCTATGACGGAAGATTTGGGGCGTCGTCAAGTGGTAAGACACAAGACTTTGG
>Ga0209427_10007310_pt1 | contig 12509 bp, 10 predicted proteins | sample DeeMarSWOR136_30_FD_187465 | JGI IMG/M metagenome (GOLD analysis project Ga0209427, IMG submission 187465) | Marine sediment microbial communities from White Oak River estuary, North Carolina - WOR-1-36_30 (SPAdes) (version 2) | ecosystem: Environmental > Aquatic > Marine > Intertidal zone >... | reverse complement strand
CACTTCTTATGCCTTTGGCATTAAATCTCATATCATACCCCGTATAGAGAGACTTGAGATGGGTGTTGAGTTTGTGGGGACATTTGGAGCTCATAAAGAATGCAGGGTCATTCCGGGTGCTTATATGAATATTGGAAAGTCAAAGATACTGAAGATAGGGACAGGCTATGGTCTTACAAATCATTCGGATGATTACAGTTTTCATTTACACCTAGTGTTTAACTGGTAAAAGAATTGCTGACGTATTTAGCTTTCCTGCAAGCTCTATAGAAAATTAAATTACATGGAGGAAAGGCCAATGAGTGAAATTATTATCGATCTTGGATTTGACTCCAAAAGTTTATGGCAAGCAAAAGGATTTGAACCACACACCTTTCCTGAGAGTACCTGGCTCATTATCAAGGAGTTAAATTTAAAAAAGCTAACGGAGATTGAAGGTGAGGATTTGACCCCGGTTCAAGAGGTGATCAAACGACCGATGGCTGAAGGAACCTTTCGCCATTTCTACAATGAAAAAATAGAAAAACTGGCTCTCATGTGGCTTTTGATATCAAAGAGTATAGCCGGTGGTAGTTGGGTAGGTTGGCCCAATGATGAGTATGATTTTCCCGCTTTGGTCATTGCCTGGGAAGAATCAAAAAAGAGGCTTCATCTCATCATCGACCTGATGCCTATTGTAGACTGTGTGGAATATGAGTGGTATCGTGAGAAATATCTTGATGGGATCGAGCCTGTATATAATGAATATAAGGATTTAATAGGACCTAACTCAACCTATCGCTGGTTCCGTGCTATGCAGGGTCCTTACCACATCTTTGATGGTCCTGGCGAAAAAAGAGATAGGGCACTTAAGTGTGAAATTGAATATCTTAAATGTTGGGTTGAACTGATAAAGAAGGCTGAGCCTGTAAAAGATGAGCAGTATAAGCAATATGCAATTAGAAGGAAGAAAATACTTCAAACCCAATTGCGTCAACGGGATCCACTTGGATCGGTATTGATACGCACCCTTGGCGATGAGTTGGGGAAAAAGAGTATTCTGGGATATACCTAGGGAAAATTCGAAAACAGAAATCCGAAGCACGAAACAAATACAAATTATCAAAATTCAAAATAAAAGATTAGAAGTGAGTAAGGTTTTGAACATTCGATATTTTCAGCCCGTTAGATAAAGGATTATCTAGCGATTGTCAGCTATATTATTTAAGCTATCTAACAGGGTGAATTTCGAGTTTGTTTCGGATTTCGATATTCGAATTTCGGATTTACTTCGGGTGAGGAGTTCTTTTGAATTCTCGCATTAGTAGTGAATATCTAACGGGGTGAATCTATGGTGAAGAAAGGAGGGATGTTATGCCATCGATGATAGAAATTATGAAGAAGGGTGCTGAGCTGACCAACAATGATGAAGAGTTTAAAGCTCAAATGGTAGAGCTGGATGGAGATATCATCTTCTGGTGTTTTGAAGATGACCAGCCTGCAGTAACCACACGCTTGGATAAGGGGGTAATCGTCGTAGAGGAGGGGGAAAATCCTGATTCCCAGATAGGGATGAAGCTTAAAGCGAAGGTGCTTTTGGATGTGATCGATAACTCTCTGGAAGCCAAGATGATGTACACACATACCGAATTGGTAAAGGGAGATATAGAACTGGCCCGCCATCATGTTTTTTCACTGGTTCCCTATATCTATGGTATGCAGGACTACTATGATTCTGATGAGGAATTCAAAAAGATGGTAGTTGAAAAGAAACAAGAGGTTGGTGAGTAATGGCTATTAATGAACAAGAGCACAATATCGTCATTGATGAAGAGAAGTGCATCGGTTGTGGTATATGTGTTGACTACTGCAATGTCGATGCCATTGCTGTGAATGAGGAGAGGGGAGTACTGGAAGTCGTTGCATTAGAAGACTGCATTGAATGCCATAGTTGCCAACAAAATTGCCCTGAAGGAGCGATAAAGGTCTATCCTCAGGTGGAAGATTCTTTACGAAGTATTTGAAAATTTTGGAGGAACCAGGTGACTGAGATTCAATTTATTCTCGATAAAGAGAAATGTATAGGAGCTGATGAGTGTGAGGGTATCTGTGCCCGTATTTGCCCCCCTGATATCATCGAATATGCTGAGGAGGGTGGGAAAAAGATTCCTTATGTTAATGATATAGAGCTCTGTATAAAGGACCATGGGTGTCAGAATAGCTGCCCAGTGGGGGCCATTACCGTTCTTCCACCACAGGAAGAAGGGAGAAATTTTTAATCAGTTTAATAAAAGTAATATTTAAGCAATGGAGGTTAGAGATGAGTAAATATCACTTGGAAGAAGAAGTCGGTTTTAGATGTGATACCTGGCCGGCAAAAAATGTTCCTGATATTAGGCCATTCCCTGAGGAATGCTGGGAAAGACTTCGCCCCCTTGACCTTAAACCTCTTAAGGGGGACTATCAGGGCTATAATTTGGACCCTTTACTTGAAAACATTGATTCCCCCATAGCTAAAGGGGCAGTGAGGGTGTTTGAATCAGACAAGATTGAAAAGGTCTGTCTCTGGTGGCAAGTCCTCTCCGGACGTTCCATCTCAGGGGCAGTTATCGGTTTTCCCCGGGATGAGTATGATTTCCCCATAATTTTTATTGACTGGGATGAGGGGAGAGGACCTGGACATGGTATGGTTGACCACTCACCTCTGTGTGATCTTAATATCAATGAAGAGTACCGGATAAAATATCTAGATAAACTGGATGATACCTATCGGGAATATTATGATATCATTGGTCCCCCTTCTTTGCACGTGTGGGTGAGACACGTAACGGGACCCTACTACATGTTTTTTAGGACTAAGGCTGGTGGAACACAGGAATATCGACAGCGTATCCTGAATCTTCCTCTTAAATATCTTAAGATGTGGGCAGAAACGGTTAAAGAGGCCAAGCCCGTTGAAGATCCTGTGCATAAAGAATACTGTATCAAAAGGAAGCGTATTTTCCAGGAGTGGTTCTTTGTCCGTGATCCCGTAACCTCGGTTATGCTGCGATGCTATGGAAAAGAGCTCGGTATGTTAGTAATGAAGGGACTCTCATAATACCAGGGTACAGGGAGTAGGATTCAGGGATCAATCCCTAATAATAGCACCTTAAAATTTAATAAGTTCTTTTTTTATTAGGAGGAGTAATATGCCGAAAGTCACTGAAGAAGATATTGTCCAGATTGAAATCAAAATTGATGAGGAAAAGTGTGTGGGATGTGGAACCTGTATTGAAGTCTGCCCGGTTAATCTTTTAGAATTAAAGAAAGTAAATGGTAAGAAAAAGACAAGTGCTCCTGATCAGAGTTTTTGTCTGAAGTGTCATATGTGTGAATTCCACTGTGGTTATCAAGCTATTAAGGTTTACCCACCGTTTGAAGGGCAGCAACCCACAGATCAGGCAAAGGTACCTATGCGTCATCGCCACGACCATTGAATGATACCTTTTTTATTTGTGTTCACCCCGTTAGAAATAGTAAACGCCTCAGATACTTATTATAATGGTGTTTTTTATTAAGCGTTTCTGTAACTTTGAATGACATAGATCATATTTCCTGCCGTTTATTGTTTGCTTTGAAAACCCCGTGCTTCGCACGGGGTCGCAAAAGGAAACATTAGCACTTTCGTGCTTCCTGCTTGGCCGAGCTCAGCCAGGTTGTTTGGCCCGTCCGGGTAAAACAAAGCCACCCGTTTCACGGATGGTAGTTTACTTCTAACGGGGTAAATCTACGTTCTCATTTAATTTAGAGAGAAATAGATGAGAGTACTTCTGATCCAACCTCCTATGATTCACCCTAGAATATTTACTGCACCTAATCTGGGTTTGGCTTATATTGCAGCCGTGCTTGAACAGAAAGGAGTGGAGGTAAAGGTGGTTGATGCTGAAGCAGAGGGTATCCGAATTGAAGGAATTCTTGAGAGGATAAGAAAATTTAAGCCGCATATAATTGGTGCGGGTGGACAGACCTGTGTGAGCCCTCGCTCCCTTACCATTTTTCGAAGGGCTAAAAGAGAGGTAGACCCTGATATAGTAAATCTCGCCGGTGGTCCCCATTTTACCTTTACTGATCATGAATCCTTGGAAATTTGTTCTGAGCTGGATATTGTTGTACGGGGAGAGGGAGAGGCAACCATCTTGGAGTTATGTCAAAAGATTGAGGTAGGTAAAGGACTGGAAGAGGTAAAGGGGATTACCTATCGAAATAAGGATGGTGAGATTATTCATAACCCAGACCGGGAACCGATTGCTGACTTAGATTCTATCCCCTTTCCAGCCTGGCATCTCTTCCCGGTGGAAAAGTATCACTGGGCAGGGAACAAGGTTATTGGCATCTCTTCATCCAGGGGATGTCCCTATCATTGTCCCTATTGTATTACCTGGAAAGTTCATAAAGGAGTTAGGAACAGAAGTCCCAAAAAGATTGTGGAAGAGATGGTCTGGGTTAAAAAGAACTTTAATCATGACACCTTCTTTTTCCAGGATGATGCTTCTTTTTTATCGCGTGAGCAAATGGAGGGATTTTTAGATGAGTTGGAAAAGTGTAGTGAGAAACTCTACTGGTACTACGAAACCCGAGAAGATGTTTTTTATGAGTATCGGGATATGTGGAAAAGAATGAAGGAAAATGGCTTGTTTAAAATCATTTTCGGGCTCGAGACACCTGATGCTGAAATGAGAAAACATTACGGAAAGGAAGGATTTCATATTGAAACTGTTGAGAGAATGATTGGTACTTTGGAAAAAGATTTGGATATTTTAGTTTCTGTCTATCTTCTTTTTGGGTTACCTCAAGATACTGAAGAATCCCTGCAATCTCTAATAAAATATGGAGAATATCTTTATCCGGACCATTGTTCTTTTATTGTCGGTAGTGTAGCATGCCCGTTTCCAGGAACCGAGGTATTCAAGGAATTGAAGGCAAAGAACATGATAACCAGTTTTGATTGGAAAGATTATGGTTTTGGAAAATCAGTGATGAAAACCTCTATTCCTCCTGAAAGGTTCAAAGAGATTTTTACCCATTTCTGGACATGGACATATGTCAGACCCAAGGTGTTTTTAAAGCAATTGGGGTTCTTATTTTCAAATAATCGTTTCAGGAGAGCGATGGCCAAACAGTATGTTTTTATGGCCATAGATAATATCAGAATGAGGGGAAAATTAGAATTAGATTCTTAATACCTCCTTTCTAGAACTAGTTTCATTTATCTGCAAAATTTTCTCTTGAAATAAAGATAGTTTACTGCTACATTACTCTCCCATCTAATTAAAAATATAAGGATATATATTTGTTAACTATTGATTAGGAGATATATTATGTCAATGACCAACTTTCTCTTTAGCTCTGAATCAGTAACCGAGGGTCATCCAGACAAGATTGCTGACCAAATATCAGATGCTATCCTTGATGCTATTATTGCCAAGGATAAGAAATCACGTGTAGCCTGTGAAACAATGGTTACAACTGGAATGGCAATTGTTGCAGGTGAGGTAACTACTAATTGCTATGTTCATATTCCAGATATCACTAGACAGACAATTAAAGAGATAGGCTATAATGATTCCAGCATGGGGTTTGACTGGGAAACCTGTGCCGTCATTACCTCAATCGATACGCAATCGCCTGATATAGCTATGGGTGTAAATGCTAAAAAAGGGAAGGAACAAGGTGCTGGAGATCAGGGGCTGATGTTTGGATATGCCTGTTCTGAGACACCGGAATTGATGCCTATGTCTATAATATATGCACATAAACTGACTAAAAGATTAGCAGAGGCAAGGAAAAAAGGTATCCTTGATTTTTTAAGACCTGACGGAAAATCTCAGGTTACCATTGAGTATCTTAATGATCGTCCTAAGAGAGTAGACACCGTGGTAATTGCAGCTCAGCATTCTCCCACTGTCAAAGATAAGGTGTTGCGTGAGGGTATTATAGAGGAAGTAATTAAAAAGGTGATACCGGAGAAGATGTTAGATGGAAAAACCAAGTACTATATCAATTCTACTGGTAGATTTGTACAGGGAGGCCCTAAAGCAGATTGTGGTGTGACTGGGAGAAAAATCATTTGTGACACCTATGGGGGACAGGGAAGCCATGGTGGTGGTTGTTTTTCTGGAAAAGATCCTTCTAAAGTCGACAGGTCTGCTTCCTATATGGCGCGCTACATTGCAAAGAATATTGTAGCTGCAGGATTGGCAAGAAAATGCGAGGTACAACTTGCCTATACCATTGGTATTGCTGATCCGGTATCAGTGATGATTAATACCTATCGAACCAGTAAAATTCCACCTGATGATATTGCGAAGCTGGTGAGAAAGCATTTTTGCCTTAAACCAGCAGAGATGATTAATCATCTTAACCTGTTACGCCCTATCTATAAGAAGACAGCTGCTTATGGGCATTTTGGCAGGAATGAGCCTGAGTTCACCTGGGAAAGAACAGATATGGCTGATACCTTGCGAAAGGCAGCCGGCCTTTAGAGTGTTCAATTCACAAAGGGGAGGTTGATGAATTATCATATTAAGGACATAGGTTTGGCTAAAAAAGGAATGTTGCGTATTGAATGGGCTAATCAGAGTATGCCTGTATTGAATCTGGTCAAAGAAAGATTTCAGCAGGAGAAGCCTCTCAAAGGTCTTAGGCTTGCTGCCTGCCTGCATGTCACTACCGAAACAGCCAGTCTTATGGATACCTTGAAAGCAGGGGGTGCACAGTTGGCACTTTGTGCCTCAAACCCGCTGAGTACTCAGGATGACGTAGCTGCTGCTCTGGTAAAGTACCATAAAATTCCCGTTTTTTCTATTAAAGGCGAAAATCGTAAAACCTACTATGACCACATCCATGCTACTCTTGATATTAAACCACTTGTTACCATGGATGATGGAGCTGATCTGGTTTCTACTATCCATTCTAAAAGGACTCAATTAGCGAAAGAGATTATTGGGGGAACGGAGGAGACAACCACTGGGGTGATTAGACTTCGTGATATGGCTCGGAAGAAAGTTTTGCGCTTTCCCATTATAGCTGTAAATGATGCCTATACCAAACACCTTTTTGATAACCGCTATGGTACAGGACAGAGCACTATCGATGGAATTGTAAGAGCGACTAATAGGCTAATTGCAGGGAGTACTTTTGTAGTGTGTGGTTATGGCTGGTGTGGTCGAGGGGTTGCCATGCGAGCTAAGGGGATGGGAGCTCATGTCATCGTGACTGAGGTAGATCATCTGAGGGCTTTAGAGGCTACTATGGATGGATACAAAGTGATGCCGTTAGCTGAGGCATCTAGGATTGGAGATTTTTTCTGTACCCTCACAGGGGATAAAAATGTCATAGATAAAAAACATTTTCTCTCCATGAAAGATGGGGCTATTGTGTCTAATTCAGGACATTTCAATGTTGAACTCAACCTTGAGGTACTATCTAGAATTACCAAACGCAGGAGGAAGATAAGAGAGTTTGTTGATGAGTACAGGTTGAAAAACGGTAAACGGATTTATCTACTTGGTGAGGGAAGATTGGTTAATCTTGCTGCCGCTGAGGGACATCCCTCAAGTGTGATGGATATGAGTTTTGCTAATCAGGCACTGGCTGCTGAATACCTTTTAAAAAAGGGAAAACAGTTGCATAGTCAGGTGTATGGGGTACCATCTGCGATAGATAAGATGATTGCAAGGATGAAGTTAAAATCAATGGGTATCAGGATCGACACCCTGACCAAAGAACAAAAGACATATTTATCTTCCTGGGAAGCAGGAACGTAGATATCATTATTGTATAGTGGTAAGGGATAAAAAGGGAGCACTATCGCTCCCTTTTTATATTCAGAAGTGATAGTAGCATGTCTGAGAGACAACCTCATTTCTATATAAATGAACCTTTTATCGCAAGCTTTTAAGATAATCTGTGTTTAATAATGTTGAAGGCAAGGGGAGAAGAACCAAAGTTGTTAAATTTTAGCAGGAGGAAACGGCAATGAGAAGAGGTATTTTTTTTATCATCTTTAACATTTTATCACTCTCAATTTTTGTTTTTGCCCAGGAAAGAGACGTCTTGGACAGTGAGTTCAAAAATGAGTGTGATCTGCAGGAGGCAATTGATATCGCACTGATGAAAAATCCTGAGCTCGCTGCGTTCGCACTTGAATTAGATGCAGCAGAGGGCCGAATAAAACAGGCGGGGTTATGGTCTAACCCTACATTTGAGGCAGAATCTGAGAACTTCTCGGGAGATAACCCAGGATTTAATCGTGCAGAAAATACTTTTTCAATTACTCAACCCTTTTTATTGGGTGGGAAAATAAAGCTTCAAAAAAACATTGCAGAAAAAGAAAAGGAAATCTTGCAACTCCATTATGAAAATAAAAAAAGAGATCTAATTCTAAAAGTTGAGGAGGCTGTGTATGATATTCTACTAGCCCAAAAAAATTTAGCATTCGCAAAAGAGGCACGTAAAATTGCAAAAAATCTTTACAACTTTAATTTAAAAAGAATGATAGATAAGGATTTTTCTTCTCACCAGCTTTTAAGTACAGAAATTGAGTTCTCTCAAGCAGAGCTTGAGGTTATTAACGCGAAGAAAACGCTAGAAATTGCGAAGAGAACTCTTACTAATTTATGGGGAGCCCCTGAAGTATCACTAGGTGAATGCAAGGGGAGTCTGGATAGAAAATTTAGTGTTCCCGAATACAATAAGTTAAAAGAGTACCTTTTAGAGAACAATCCAGAGATTAAAGCTATTGAACTGAAGGAAAAAAGGGGAACCTTTCTTTTAAGGCTAGCAAAGGCGGAGAGGATTCCTGATATGGAACTTGGTTTTGGAGTGAGGCGATTTGAAGAAGACGATACGTATTCCTTTGTGGCAGGTCTCTCATTTCCTTTTCCCCTGTTTAATCGAAACCAAGGAAGCATCCAGGAAGCACTAGTTAATCAAAAAAGAGTAGAAGTAGATGGGAATACTGTAAGAAATCAACTGCTGTTGGAGCTTAATGAAGCTTACAAGACATTTCAAACTGCTTTGCATCAAGTAAATGTTTTTAAAGATACTATTTTGCCAAAGACAGAGGAATACTTTACACTCACCAGAAAGGGTTACAGTGAAGGTACATTTGAATATCTTGAAGTTTTAGAAGCGGAAAGAACCCTTGTTGAAGCAAAAAAGAGCTATGTGGAGTCATTAAAAACCCTCCAGAGTTCAGTGGCTAACCTGGAAAGATTGTGCTCAAGTCAACTTCACGGTACTAAAGGAGAAATGTTCTAAAAAATGGGGGTTCGTGTAGAAATTGCATAACTAATCCTGATGCCTGGTATTATGTGGTGAAGCGTGGTAGGAGGGCTGAGAGTAGCGAAGGGGGATGTGAAGCAATCTCATTTTATAGTCGTGTGTTAGGATTGCGGAGCCTGTCCCTAGCTTTTTTGAGATTGCTTCAGTTGCCTTTAGCAACCTCGCAATGACCTGTATACTATATGCCCCGAGTAATAATTGGGGCTTTACCTGTGCAGCTTTTTTCTTGCCCAAACCCCCGCATCATCAATCAGGCTATAGATGCTGGGGACAATTAAGAGTGTGAGTAAGGTTGAAACCAACAGTCCCCCAAAGAGGGTAATAGAGATGGGTGAGAATAGTTCAGCTCCTTCCCCTTTATTTAACGCCATAGGGAGTAACGCAAGAATGGTAGTGAGCGTAGTCATGAGGATGGGCCTTATGCGGGTAAGACCTCCCTGGATGAGTGCCTCATTTTTCCCCAAGCCTTTTGCTCGCAACTGGTTGACATAATCGATTAATACAATACCATTATTTACCACCACCCCGATCAGGATCATAATCCCAATGAATGACATCACTGAGAGCGTTATACCAGTTAATAGAAGTGCCAAGGCAACGCCCACAATTGACATGGGAACGGCGAACATAATGGAGAGAGGGTGGGTTAAAGATTCAAATTGGGAGGCCATGACCATATAGACTAAAAGGATAATAAGACCAATAGTAAAAAACATGGTGATCATCAACTCTTGCATATCTTCTAAAGAACCACCATATCTAAAGTAGTACCCTTCAGGGAATGGTATGGTATCAAGTATCCTTTTTACTTTGTTCTCAATACCTCTTAAATCTGAACTGGTGGTATCAGCGCTGATGATTACGACTCTCTCTTGATCTTCTCTCTCAATCTTAATGGGACCTCTTCCTTCCTTTATTTCAGCAATATCAATAAGGTTGACCAGAAAACCCCTAGGTGAAGAGATTAACACGTCACTTAGATTACGTATGGATTCTCTGTCTCTTTCAGAAAATCGCACTCGAATATCGTACTCATCACCTTGATCCCGAAATTTGGTTACCTTTTTCCCTAAAAAGGCAGCATCAACGGTGCTAGCCACATTAGACACGGTTATCCCCATAGAAGATGCCTTATCTCTATCTACTGAAATCTGAACCTCTGGTTTTCCCATTTTTAGGCTGTTATCGATATCTACAATCTCTTTTTCTTTCCTCAAGGCTTCTGCAACCTGGTCGCTGATTTTCTTTAAAACCGAAAGGTTTCTGCCAAAGAGTTTAATCTCGATGGGTCTTTCTCCCCCACGGGTGAAATAGTCATTAGTCTGCATGAAATAAAAAGTACCCTTGGTAAGAGAAGGCACTTTGGACCTGATAACTTCCATAAATTCTACTGCTGTCCGCTTTCTCTCGCCTTTGGGGGCAATCTCATAGAAGATCATCGATTCATTGACGCCAGCAGCTCCTGCTCCTTGAGCGGTATCATATTTTGAGGCTTCAGAGAGACCGGTCATTGAAATGACTGACCGGAATTCCGGCTCTTCCATTATACCCTTCTCAACCTTTTTTACGAATTTATAAGTTTCATCTAATGAGTTTCCAGGTGCCAACTTGACTATCCCTGAGGTATATATCTCATCCAGCTTGGGGAGCACTTCACCACCTATGAAAAATGAAAAAATGAGAAGACTTATAATAAAGAGTGAGATTCCTGCGATGAGGGTCAACAGTCGGTGGTGTAGTGATTTTCCTAAAATGTTTTGGTATATCGATTTAATCTTAGTCAAGAACCTTCCTTCTTTGTTGCTACTTTTGGTTTTGAGGAAACGTGAGGCAATCATAGGCACCATGGTTAGAGCGATCAGGAGGGAGGCAAGGAGTGCAAAAGTAACCGTTACACCTAAGGGTTTAGCGAACTGCCCGGTGAGTCCGGCGGCAAAGACCATGGGGAGGAACACAATAACGCTTGTGAGGGTAGAGGCAGTAATAGCCATGCTTACCTCTGTTGAGCCTATACGAGCAGCGTCTTTTCTCTCTTTTCCTTCCTGCAGGTGCCGAAAGATATTCTCCAATACCACGATAGAATTGTCGAGAATCATGCCCACACTCAGGGCAAGACCACTTAAGGTAATTATATTGAGAGTATAGCGGGCAAAATAGATAGCGATGAAAGTGGTAATAATAGCAAAGGGGATAGAGATGGCCAGCGTGAGGGTAGTTCTTAAGTTCCAGAGGAAGAGAAGTAATACCAAAAATGCGATGGACCCTCCCCAGAATGCTGTTTCTCGCAGTCTCTCAACGGAATCACGGATGAGCTTGGAGGTATCCCAGACATTGAGAATCTTAACATCGGTTGGTAAAATGGCTTTGATTTTTTCTAATTCCTTAGTAACGTTGTCTACTATTTCAACTGTATTTGCTCCAGATTCTTTGGTGATCCACATGATCACCGAATCTTTCATGTTTGTTTTTGCGTAGTGACGAATTTCTTTATGGCTATCTTCCACTGCAGCAACATCTTTCACATAAACAGGAACACCGTTTTCCATATTCATCACTGTATCTGCTATTTGTTGCACATTTTTATATTTTCCTGTGGTGCGGACAATATATTCTTCGGTACCTTTGACTAGATGCCCTCCGGGAATATCCCTGTTCTGTGCCTGGATGGTTTGGATGATGTCATTGATAGTGAGGTTATGTGCCTTGAGTCTGCTTCGATCTATATTAACCAGGATTTCTCTTTCCAGACCTCCGGCGACAGTGACCGAAGCAACACCAGGAAGGTTTTCTAATCTTTTTTCCACGGTATCCTCGATCAGCTTCCTTAAGTTTCGTAAGTTTCGGTTGGTGGTGCTATAGATGCCATAGTAGAGGATAGGCATCAAATCGATGTCTGCTTTGAGTACAAGGGGGCGTTCCACTTCATCAGGCATCATATCTAGGGTCTGTTCCATCATGTTTCTTGTCTCTTGGGCAGCCGCAGCTAAATCGGTTCCCCATCTGAACTCAACACGAATGATAGAGATGCCTTCCCGAGATGTTGATTTTACTTTTCTAACTCCTTCAACCGCTGATACCGCTTCTTCCAGCGGTCTGGTAACTATGGTTTCGATTTCATGGGAGGCAACACCGGGATAGGTTGTAATAACTGTAACCTCTGGGAATTGGATATCCGGAAAGAAATCGATACCTATTCTGAAAAG
>Ga0209427_10007309_pt1 | contig 12510 bp, 14 predicted proteins | sample DeeMarSWOR136_30_FD_187465 | JGI IMG/M metagenome (GOLD analysis project Ga0209427, IMG submission 187465) | Marine sediment microbial communities from White Oak River estuary, North Carolina - WOR-1-36_30 (SPAdes) (version 2) | ecosystem: Environmental > Aquatic > Marine > Intertidal zone >... | reverse complement strand
GAAAGGGCTGGCCATCTTTCAAGGCGAGACTCGGAGTCAGGGTTGCCCGCGGTCTTTTCCCCGGAGCAACAACATTGAACGGATTTATGGCTTCATCCAGGACAAAGCTTTGCATCCGCTGACTCATTCCTATCCCGGTCTTTCCGGCAATACAGGCAGGAATCCAGCCTCCGCTCGGAGTCACGGAAACGACCCAACCCTGCTTATCCGCAGCCTGGATGGAGGTTGTCCCTGACAAGAAGTTCTCCTCGAATGCAGCCATCTCTGCCTCGCTCATCTTGGCCGGGTCTTTCTTACCCACGTTCGACCATTCTTTCAGGAGGTGGAGATAGGGATTTTTCTTGCCCTCAAAGGGATAGGGATTGCCAGGCTTGACATCAGGATCATTCAGGTTCCAGTTAATCTGCTTGAGCCTCTCCTTGGCATATTCTTTGGACAATAATCCTCTTATCGGCTCTTCCGGAGGGAAATAGGGATCACCGTAATAAAAATCCCGGTCTGCAAAAGCCAGGTTCATCACCTGGTAAAGAATATGGATGTAATTCACGCTGTTATAGCCCATTTTCTTCAGGTCGACATTCTCCAGCATGTTCAGCATCTGGAGGAGAACCGGCCCCTGCACCCAGGAAGTCAGTTTGTAGACTTCAATCCCCTTGTAAGTGGTCATAACCGGCTCTTCCAGATAGACCTGCCACTTATCCAGGTCCTCCAGAGTGATCAGTCCTCCCTGTTCCTGGCAGCTGCGCGCATATTCTTCGGCGATATCCCCCCGGTAAAAACGGTCATAGGCAGCGTAGATCGCTTCCTTGCGGCTTTTTCCTGTAGCTAGAGCTTTTTCCTCAGCCTCGACAAGCATCTTCAATGTCTCCAGCAAGTCGGGCTGACGAAAGATCTCGCCCGGATGGGCAGCCTCATGCTCCTCGCCAAGATGCGGCAGCAGGATCTTTTTGGAATAGGGCCACTGCTTGATCCTGTCCTTGGACCTCTCTACCCTTCTGGTGAATTCTTCCTCAGCCGGATATCCCTCAGCCATCTCCATCGAGGGTTCGAGCACCTCTTTCAGACTCATCGTCCCGAACTCAGCCAGCATGGTCATCAGGCCACCCGGTGTTCCCGGGGTTACCGCTGCCAGAGGCCCGTATTCGGGAGGGTAATCCAATCCTTTCCCCTTGAAGAATTCAGGGGTGGCGCCGGTGGGGGCAGCACCGAGGGCGTTTATTCCGATGACTTTTTTGGTCTGGGGATTATAGATCAGGGCTTGGGTTTCTCCTCCCCAGCCTAGAACGTCCCACATGGTACAGGTAGCCCCGAGCATGGCACAGGCCGCATCCACGGCGTTACCGCCTTTCTGGAAGATCATAGCCCCTGCAGTAGCAGCCAGGGGTTTGCCGGTTATCGCTACCCAATGTCTCCCGTGAAGAACCGGCTTCTCGGTCCGGCCGGGACTAAAGGAGCTTGAAGTAAAAATAAAGGCTGCCAGCAGCAGCCAGACCTTCCATAGATAAAGAGATTTTCCTGTTAAAACTATCATCTTATTATCCTCCCTTCAGCTTGGCCTCAGCTTCTTTGATATCTGAAAGCAGTTGGCCTCCCCTTCCTACATTCTCCGGCAGGTTCTCTTTGATCACTACCCGAATTTTCTGCGCGGACAACCCGTAAGCTTCGACAGCAACCTCAGTCAGTCCTTTGACCAGTCTTCTTTTGACATCCAGGTCTTTAATCGGAGGCCCTTCGATCGTAATGTTCGGCATTTTCTGGCCTCTCTATTTATCCTCGATATAAAATTTCTCCATCAGATGCCTCCATTTCTTCATCAGCTCTTCGTTCAAATCCAAAGGTGGAGTCGCATCTTCAGGCAAGAAGGGCTTATACGGATGCATCTTCGCCTGCGCCTCGAACTCATCTCTGATCTTCTTCAGTTCTTTGGGTTGAGCCAAAAGGTCGATGGCAGAGGCGGCCATGGCTTTGGCTCCGGCATTGAGCCCTTTCCAGGCTGTCGAACCGAAGTTGCAGGCGACAGAAGACCAGTGGTGGCCGATTGCACCCGGGACCTGACCGGGAAACATTATGGTTGCCAGAGGTGCGACCATACTGACATCGCCCACATCCGAAGAGCCGCCGCCGACAAAAACATCACGCGGCGCTCGGAGTTCGCCCACCCTCGCAGGCATCCCTCTCTCCGGCCTTCCCAGCTCCTTCTGGAGCGCTTTGGCAAAATCATGTTCGTCCTCTGTCCATTCCGGCATCCCGATAAGCTCGATATTCTCCTGAAAAAGCTCGGCCAGGGCTTTATTGGCATAGCGCTGATGGACAGCTCCCATGACCCGCATACTCAACTCTGTCCCCGTGGCCAGGGCTCCGGCCTTGGCACAGTTTATGACCTTTTTATACATGTTCTCAAGCCTGTCATCCGAGTTTCTCACATAGTACCAGACGCTGGCCTTATCAGGCACCACGTTCGGAGCCTCTCCTCCTTCAAGGATCACGTAATGCATCCTGTAGGTGTAGAGGAGATGCTCTCGCAGGAAATTCGTGGCCACGTTCATGATCTCGACAGCATCCAGAGCGCTTCTGGCTCCCCAGGGGGAAGCTCCGTGAGATGTCCGGCCAGTGAAAGTGAAAACAGTCGAGAAAAGCGCATTTCCGCTTCGTCCGTAGCCCGTCCCGAACCCGGAGCTGCTGTGATTGTCGATGACCACATCCACATCATCAAAGAGCCCGGCCCTGATCATGTAGGGCCGGCTGATAAGCGTCTCTTCGGCCGGTGACCCAAAAAACTTGATCGTGCCTTTGAGGTTATACTTGTCCATAGTTTGTTTTACGGCAATGGCCGCGGCGATGCCAGCTGTGCCCATCGTGTTGTGGCCGCAGCCATGTCCGGGTGCGCCGGGGATAAGGGGATCCTGCTGGGGAATCCTTCCCTTTTGGGAAAGCATGGGGAGGGCATCGTATTCACCCAATATCCCGATCACAGGTTTACCGGAGCCATAGGTCCCTACAAAACAGGTCGGCATGCCGGCCAGACCGCGCTCGACGGTGAAACCGGCTTCTTCCAGAGTATCCGCCAGGATCTTCGATGATTTGTACTCTTGGAGCCCGAGCTCGGCATAGGACCAGATGGCATTTGAGATCCTGCCGAACTTTTCCACTACTGAAGGCTGGCTCAACCATTCCAGCGTAAATTTCTTTTCTTTCCCAACCTTTTCTGCAGCAGGCGCTGGAGAGACAATCCCTAAAATGAATGCGGCGATAACGATTCCAAATAATACATTCTTATTCATGCCTTTTTCTCTCATAATGCCTCCTTTATTAATCGAGTTAAAAAATATCATTACCATCGCCTTAGAGTAATCTCATTCATGTTCCGTTACCAAAAATGAACACCAATATCATCCTTTATGTCATATCGAGTGAAGAACTATAGTCTACTCCATGTGTCATGGCCAGCAGAGCATGGCTATCGCATCTTTCATGTCATTGCGAGTGAAGCGTGGCAATCTCATTTTCCCTGTCATTGCGAGCGAAGCGCGGCAATCTCATTTTCCCTGTCATTGCGAGCGAAGCGCGGTAATCTCATTTTCCCTGTCATTGCGAGCGAAGCGCGGCAATCTCATAAATTAAAACAATGCTTTTATGAAATAAAATGTCATCACTCCGGAAGCGATCAATTTCAAGAGTATCCCGAACATGACGCCGATAAACACACCCCAGCCCGCTTTCAAAGCCGCAGAGCTCTGTTTGCCGATAAGCAGCTCCCCGACAAAGGCACCTATGAAAGCACCGACGATCATCCCCAAAGGCGGAGCATAGATGATCCCGACGATCATTCCGATGACCGCCCCCCAGAACCCGAATCTCGACGCCCCGTATTTCTTTGCTCCTGCGGCCGGGACGATGTAATCCAAGGCAGTCACGATGACGGTCAAAGCGGCCATCCCGATAAGAAACCCTGGACTGAACGGCTCCCAGCGTTTGGCGATGGAGAGGAGAATCAAGGCCAGGAAACTGAAGGGAGGGCCGGCCACACCCGGAACGATACAGCCGACGATGCCGATGATCAGAAAAACAAAGCCGATGATGATCAGTACAACCATATCGATGTCTTTATTTTATAGTGCAGGAAATGATTTAAGTCAAAGGGAAAAAATTATGATTCTTGATTCCGTCGAAAAACAAGCCAGACTTTCAGCTGACTCGACCAAATAATATTCGTTAAGAGAATAACAGCTAAAAATAAATGAGGACTTTCTTAATATTTTTTTTCGTTGCTATTCCGGAGTTACCAGATATAGAGTTTCCCCTCTTTCAACTGGAAGGTGGCCGTGCCCACTTTGTTATCCGCAGTAATCGTAATGACATAGATCTTGAAATCATCCAGGGGCACCCTGACCACGTCATAGATGTAACTCTGGATGGGCACTCGTGTGTAGTCGCTGAATAAATTGAATCTCATCCCTCCTTTCCCTTTCCGGAATGTGGTCAGGATCAATTCATTGGTCATCAATTCTACTTCTACTTTACCGACATTATAGATGTGCAGGATCTGTTCGATTTCGTCAGGCCGTGTCTCCGGAGATGTTCTCGGCAGATCAGGAGGCTTTGGTCTCGGGCTCGTTTCTGGAGGGATCTTTGTGGAGCAGGAAATCAATAAGACCATGGTAACGGCAAAAACAGAAAAGACCTTGTTCATGCGCTTCTCCTCACTACTTATACGAAACAGACCGATTCAAAGTTTTTTTTGTGAGAAAGAATATCAATTCAACAGATGAAGTGTTAATCCTTTTTATAGACAGGGTAAATATCTTTGGGTATGTTCTTGTAAGGGAGCAGAGTCAAATCCGCTGGTCCCCATCCCGGTGCATCGATCTCGAAAACAGCCCCGGCCAAGCCGGTCTCCACGAACCCTCGCCTGAAATGAACACGGGATTTGAGGATAATGATATCCAGGGTATCGACGTTTATGCCAAGAGGCCTGAAGATTTGAGGTGTTGTGACCTGCATGAGCTGGGGAGTGAGAATCACCCGGTTATTCTCCCCGAAGGCAAGGACCACCACTGTGCCCCGGCCATAATTTCCGATGAATTCGATCTTACCCTCTATCCTGACTTGATTCCCCGCAAATTTATCCGAATATCCACCCAGATCGATACTGACCGTATCATCCTTTTTCGCTGTTTTCTGAAGTTTTTCAATGGCCTTCTCATCACGCAAAGTCGCGATGCAAAAATTTTTGGCGCCTTGTTTTATAAGTTCCTCCAGGATATGGGTAGAACCGCCTGTCCTGTCGCTGTGGTCAGCAATGATAACCGGCGTTTTCCCGGCATTGGCCGCTGCAAGGGCCAGAGCCACTCCTTCCTGTGTTTTGGGAAGCTTCTTTCCGGCAAATTCCTTCCTCCGTCTCCAGATATAATCGGACATATCGTCGGCAATCCTGTCCGCCAGCTTCTGGTCATTGTTGGTGACGACCATGACAGTTGCTCCCACATCGGGCACATCCGCATAGGCGAAACCAAAGGCGACCGAGACGTAAACCCCCGGATAACGGCATTCCCAACGTCGGGCCTTTTCCATGATCTCCATCGCCGGAGAAACGCCTGTCCCCTGGAACACGCTGGGAGTGATGACGCCGGGCTTCCTGGTAGCCATTGTGGGCTTGTAACTTCCCCTGATGGTGTTAATCATGACCCGCGCGGCATGCTCCCCTATCAGAGTCGTATCATAATGAGGATACCTCTTGATGATAAACACAGCATCAGCCGCATCTGAGAGCTCATGGTCCTCGTTGGCATGGAGGTCGAGTGTGACCATGATAGGGATATCGCCTACAGCCTGGCGAACTCTGCGCACAAGCTCTGCCTCGGGTTTAGGAATGCCTGTAACAGCCATGGCTCCGTGGAGAGACAGGAAGACGCCATCGAGGTGACCTGCCTGGTTCAGGTCCCTGACGATGAGGTTGGAGTACTTCTCAAAGGCCTCGGTTGTTAACCAACTGCCGGAAGAACCGCCACGGGCACCGCGGGGAGAGAGGATACCCACCAGCTCTACTCCGCCATATTCCTCGCATATGGTCTTAAAACCGCCGATATATCCCTGTCTTGAACCAAGGATATCCCTTGTGGGAGGTCCATAGTACTCCCAGTCTTCTACAGTGGTCGGGTCTGGGCAGAAAGTGCATGTCTCGTGCGAAAAGGTGGCAACCGCTATTCGTATGTTTTTCTTCTCTTCCGGAGCATAGCCTGCTCCAGCTGTTAGCATAAGAAAGATGATGAACAGGAATAAAAAAGCGCTCATCTTGAATACATTGTGTTCATGATGGAAAATATTTTTCCCTGAATGGATTAAATCATTCATTTTGACAACCTCCTCTTCCTTAATTGTATAAAGTTTGTTCTTTTTCCATATATGTGGCCGGAATTTAAAGGAGACTTTGGATTTTGTTCAAGGGTATGAATACTACTCTTATACTCAATTGAAAGTTCATTTTAATAACAAGAATATTATTATTTGCTTCATCAAAGTTACCTGGCTTTTAAGGCTTTCATGATATAAATACCGATTGTGCCAAAAATGATACCCAAAAAAATGAATTTAAAACTCGCTCCCAACCCATTCGCTTTTCCCAAGGCTATTTGTACGGTTTGCCACTGAATATATCCGAATATCCAAACTATTTCGGTTTTTATACTCAACACCAACATTTGTGCCAAATGGAATTGACGTTCTTTATTAATTTCAGTAATTTTCCAGGGAAAATTATAAAGATGCGGGAATCCAGTTAATATTGAAAGTCCAATGTAAAGCACAAGACCGACAGTAGGCATAATCAATAATGACCATTTACCGCTCCAGGAATCCGGTTTCCCAGCAGCATTATAATGGATGGGAATAGAATCCGGTAATTGAGACCAATAAACAACTACCAAAAAGAACAGAAACACTACTCCAACTATTGAAACAATTCTTAAAGTTCTTTCAAATGATGATTTATCTTTTTGAACTCTTGAGGAAATATTTTGATTCATCTAAAAACCTGATAATAAAACAAGAACTTATACTTTCTTATAAAATTCCTTTCTGTCAAGGACATAAATATTTTCTTCATCATCTACATCAATGGCCATTATCTGAGAAAGCATATACTCCTCTCTTACGTTTGCTGTTTCTATGGATAATTCCCTTAAAACATCCTCCCCATACATCCGCTATTTTGTATTCTTAACGATTGTAATCTTATCCATTTCCTCTATTGTGCCTTTCCATTCGATCTTTTGTTGTCCATAAGAAACAATCACAATAAAGGCTGAAAAAAATATGATTGAAATAACTTTATTTTTATTTTTCACTTTCCCTCCATTACTGAATCTTTTTTTTTATTATACTGTTCCTGAAGAGAGAGAAACAAGGGCTTTAAATTTATCATCTATGCCAAGTGATTAATTCAATATTTTTCCTTCAATTTTAAAATGTTTTAAAATTCCTTGATGCAGAAGGCGTCATTCTCTGAGCGAAGCGAAGAGGATGACTTAAGGTAAAAGCCTTTTAGAGTGTTCTCCTAAGAATAACAGTTAAATCCTTAATGAACCCTCCGGGGAATGTCTCTCTATTTGCTCCTATTGAACATCCATGCCAATATGTCTAAAATAAAATATGTCTAAGATAGTAGGCGTTGAAAGCCTCATAGTGTTAGAATGAAGAGAGTTTAATGACAGTCAGCACACTCGGCGAATACAGAATCCTTAAAGAGCTCGGAAGAGGAGGAATGGGAGTCGTCTATCTTGCTGAACACCAGAGGCTTCTCAAAAGATACGCGATCAAAGTTCTGCCTCAAGCCTTTGCTCAGGACGCTCAACTCGTTGAACGATTCCACAATGAAGCCCGCGTTATGGCTGAACTCGATCATCCCAACATCGTCAAAGTCGTCAACATGAGCTGTGAAGGCACGACTTACTACCTGGTAATGGATTATATCGAATCCGACACCGGAGCGCCAAAAAACCTCCATCAGCTGATGAGAGAGCACGGAGGAAAGCTTCCTGAAGACAAAGCTGAGAAAATTGCTCTGGACATACTCCATGCTCTCGAGTATGCCCATTCCTACTCCTCTCAATCCACTCCCAGCGGCATCATCCACAGGGATATAAAACCCGCCAACATACTCTTGGACAAAACCGGCACAGCCAAAGTCGCGGATTTCGGGCTGGTGAAGATTCTCGGAGGTGATGAGGACACGGTGACCAAAAGAGTGACTCTTACGGCAGAAGGCGTGATCCTCGGAACCTATGACTTCATGAGTCCCGAGCAAAAAGCAGGGAAACCGGTGGATCACCGGACAGACATCTATGCTGTCGGGGTCATCATCTATTCCATGCTCACCGGAAGGAAACCCGAAGGCCGGTTCAGTCTTCCTTCAGAAATCTTCCCTGAACTTTCGAAAAAATGGGACGCTGTCGTGGATAAATGCCTTCAGCACCTGCCTGAAGACCGCTATCAGATAGCTAAAGAAGTCATCAAGGAAGTCAAAGCCGAAAAAATTCCCAGGCCCAAAAAAGCCAAAAAGGTTCGCAAAGAAAAAAAAGAACACAGAGGATTCTTCCGCGAGCTGCTTCGCTACGGGACCATTATCATCGTTGTGGCGATCGTTGTCGGAGCCATCATGACCTATGTCATGTTCAAGGACGAGGCTTTCCGCAATCTGCTGAAGGACTCGGTCTCCACCGCTCTTAAAGGAGAATTAAAACCTGAAGAAACAACCGCGCAAACTCCGGAAAAGAGAGAAGCCTTGAAAAAACAACAGACACAGACGGCAGAAAAAAAAGCGGAAGCAGAAACAGAGGTCAAGCCGCCGCCTCAGTCACCCCAGCCTCCTGTATTGATTTCGGATTCAGAACAAACGGGAGAGGCTGTATTCCCAGATGAACTCAAGAGGCTTGCCGCGATCCTGGAGAAAGAAGGCATCACTGAGGCGAACAAGGAATTATCAGAATATTATAAAAACGCGAGCCCTGAAGAAAAGAGGATGCTGGATTTACTTTTGAGCCTCGGGATCAATTTCATGAAAGCCTATAGCGAAAAGCCGGCTGAAAGCTTCCAGGATTTTGCCAAGGTTATGCAGGAAGTCCAGGAATCCATTCCGGCCGTTGGACCTCTTAAAGAAAGCTGGGCAATAGCCCTGCAAAAATACCAGGAGGGGAAAAAGCACAGGGAAGAAGGTGATCTAGACAAAGCCAGACAAAGCTATACAGAAGCCCAGCGGGAAATGAGAAAAGCCACCCTGCTTCAGTGGAGCAAGCAACAGGCAGATGCCGCAAAGGTCATGATGGACGACTCGAAAAAAAAGGTGGAAGAGACGCAGCCGGGAATAAGCGAAAACCTGCTGTTCCGTACGGCTCTTAAGACAGGAGATGACGCGGATAATGCCTATGGCAGAGGTGACTATCCGAGGGCGAAAACGCTTTATTCCATCTCGAATGATGTCTACGGATTGGTCACCAAGGACTGCCAACCGCCTGAGTGCATAGAAGTCCTCAGAGATTATGTTGAAAAAACAAAGGCTGAAGCTGACAAACTGGACGCTTCAAATCTTATCAGGACTCTCTACAGCCAGGCTTTCAGAAAGGAACAGCAAGCCCGCACGGCTTTCAGGAACAATGAATATGAGGAAGCTGCAGCTGCCTTAGTCGAATCAGCCTTCTTCTATGAAAGCGCAAAAGACAGGGCGTTACAGGCTCGCAGGCCCGTCCAGATAAGAGACAAAAGAGAAAGCCCCAGAATTAAAAAATAAAAAGGGTATGCCTCTTATTTTCAGTTGAAAGAAAACGCCTGCGGCAAGTAGTCTCTAATATTTCACAAAATAATAATTATCGGGCTTCAGGTATAATTTTTCGAGACTCTTGATCTTTTTTCCGTCAATCTTCCTCTCGACATAATCAGCCTGGATTCCTTCACTTTCAATCAACTTGATATACCCAAGCTCCTCCAGAGCCTGTTTCATCTTCTCCAGCTGTTCCTTACTCTCTATATCTTTCACATAGAGGTCTATTTCGCTGTAAGCTTTCCTCATTCCCTGTTTATATTCGGCAGGAAGCTTTGCCGCTGGCTCAATCTTCGACTCGAACTCCACTCTTATCCTGATCTCAGCTCCGATAAACTCATTTTTTGAATCATAGAACTCAGCATCTTCATAGGCAGAAACCTCTACTACCTGTCCGTATGGAATTTGCTCGACCAGCTTTGCGGGTCTTAGCTTGTCCAGATCAAATTTATTGATGAAGAATCCAACGACAATCAAAGCGACAGCGAAGATTATGATAAAAACGGTCTTAAAGAATCTTTTCATGAAAGGCTTCATCTCTTTTCTCCCAATTGATGTACTTTCTATCCAAAGAGAAAATTTTTCTTTAATCTATCAGAAAAAACATTCTTTTTCAATCTCCCACAAGGACTGGGCTCATTCCAGCTCAATATCCGGTCACTACCCCACTCCTGATCTCCTGCATGATTATCCAAGATAAAGGGGCCGTCAAGAACCGCACGAATTCCACCTCTGCGGGAATCATGCTTTCTGGGTATTCTAAGTACTCTTTCGCTTACATCCTCTGGAAAGGGCCTTTATTCCTCTTTTTTCATACCAAAGCGGATCATGGCCTGCATCTGCTCATCGGGTAAGGCAGGTGCATTGGGATGGTGTTCCTGCATATGTTTCTTTCCCTCTTCCATGAAAGTGGACACGGCAACATCATCGTTTTCTGCCTCGACAGTCATGGACTGATTGCACAAAGGGCATTTCATGGAATACTTCATTGGTTCACCCCATTTCTCTTAAGTTTTTCAAACTGCCACTATCTTAATGGTTTCAATTTTCCAAATCAAGGAAAAAGAAAGTGAGGATTTTTCTATTAAATTTTCAAAATATTTTTCATTTTCAGGGGAAAACGAGCAACTTTTTGGCTATCAAATGCGTATATATATGTGGAAAGCATGAAAAAAGGAGAATGAAATGAATACAAAAATAAAAGAAAAAATCATCATCATAATAATAGCTGTTCTTATTGCTTTTATCGGTTTCAACCTGATGGTCTCCCCTTCAGCAGTTGAGCTGATCAAACAGAATCAAACTCCAAACTACGAAATAACCTACAGTTCATCTTTATCATACATAACATAACCGCAAATCATAGCAGAGGGAGCGACTCCGCTATCGATCTCAACTTTCCGGTCTAAAACCAGAAAACCCGCCTTTTTAATCCAGGCGGGTTTGAAATTCCTAACAAGAAGAAGGGCTTACTTCTTCTTCTTTTTTTTCTCAGTTATTAGAGTCTCAATGACTATATTGTTGATGGCAGCCCGGGCCATGTTTTTATAACTATCCTTTTTAAACAGAGATTCTGCTTTCTCGTAATATCTAACCGCTTCTTTATCTTTCCCGAGCTTCTCAAACTCGTGAGCAAGTTCATAGGAAACCAGGCCATTATTCGTCTCCTCCAGCAACTCCTTCAAGGAGGAGAGGGACTGTTGTTTGCTCGGCTGGTGACGGCACGCATTAATTCTGTCTGTAATAGTTTTATGCTCTTTTTTAATCAAGTCACTTCCCCTCTTCATGTTTTATATCATATACTTTTTCATTTTTTTTTAAAGTATTTTTTTCGCTTGATTCAAAAAATGAAATAAATGAATCATTTCTCTGCTACAGCATGAGGGAATAACACAGCGAAACTTAAATGTCAAAAGCCAAAGCTCTCCACAAGTTCAGGATTTTAAGGCTAAAGAATTGCCCTGAACCAAAAAATTAAACCGAAAATTTCGAGAAGAATCCGGATTCTCTTATTGCCTCACAGTAGGATTACACCTTGTCTAAAAAAAGGCCGGCTTCAATTCATGAACTATCCAATCTAAATATGTAGATATTATGCAGGGACAAAAATGTCTCTATACGGTCGAGTATAAAACCTGATCTTTTGACCAGATCCAGAATCTCCTGTTTGGTCAGGAAATGACTCCGGCCGCTGCGCATCCTGTCCGGATCTCTCTCAACAATGACCAATGTTCCACCTGGCTTTAGGCACGGCTGGACATTCTTGAGCCATTCCACTGGCTTCTCGAAATCATGAAAGGCGGCAATCATGAAAATCATATCCAGCTCACCCTTGGGAAAAAGGGGATCATCTACCTTTCCCAGGATAGTCGTGATGTTGGTAAATCCTTCTCTCTCGCTGCGCCTGTCGATGACCCCAAGGACTCTTTCCACGATATCATTGGCATAGATCCTGCCGGTCGGTCCGACGCGACGGGCCAGCTTGAAGGTGAAATACCCCTCTCCAGCACCACCCTCTCCGATGACCATCCCAGGCTTTACTCCGATGGCATCCATCAGTTTTTCAGGCTGAACCAAAGCATCGCGGCTGCTTTGAGCCGCGCCACAGCCCGCGAACAGAATCAGAAAAAAGACAACAAACAGTGACAGTAATCGGAATTTTCTCATTCTCAACCTCTATTTAAACATCAAACTAAATT
>Ga0209427_10007308_pt1 | contig 12511 bp, 13 predicted proteins | sample DeeMarSWOR136_30_FD_187465 | JGI IMG/M metagenome (GOLD analysis project Ga0209427, IMG submission 187465) | Marine sediment microbial communities from White Oak River estuary, North Carolina - WOR-1-36_30 (SPAdes) (version 2) | ecosystem: Environmental > Aquatic > Marine > Intertidal zone >... | reverse complement strand
CTGGCCGATACACAATACCCTCAACCGCCTCTCTGACCGTCGGCCCGGAGCCATTTGACAAATCTTGCCAAGCCCGTTTCGATAGCTGTGGCTGGATTGTAGCCCAGTTCTCTGACGGCTTTTGTTACATCGGCATAGGTGCGATTGACATCGCCGGGCTGAAGTGGCAGATGTTCCTTGACGGCCTTTTTGCCGAGGGCCTTTTCGATTTCGGTGATTAAATCATTTACTGATATCGGCCGTGACTCGCCGAGATTATAAATGTCAAAGCCGCTGCATTTTTGAATTGCAGCGACTGTGCCGGCAATTATGTCGTCAATGTATGTGAAGTCCCGCATCATAGTGCCGTCGCCATAGACGGGAATCGGCTTGTCCTGCTCGATAAGTCTGGCGAATTTATGAATGGCCAGGTCCGGTCTTTGACGGGGACCGTAAACGGTGAAATAACGCAGGCAGGTGATGGGAATTTCATAAAGGTGGCTATATGTATGGCAGATAAGTTCACAGGCCTTCTTCGTGGCAGCATAGGGACAGATGGGTAAATCAACACTGTCGTTTTCGGAGAACGGTATTTTTTTATTGTTGCCATAGACACTTGAGCTTGAGCCAAAAAGAAAGGTGCCGATTTTGTGCTTTTTGGCCGCTTCCAGCAGTACCATTGTCCCGTTTATATTGACGTCGGCGTAGAGTAACGGCTGAGCGATTGACGGCCTGACGCCGGCCCTTGCGGCCAGGTGCACGATTATCTCGATGCCGCTACCGACCGTTTTGTCCATTGCGGAGTTGTCACGAATGTCAGCCTCGACGAGTTCGAAGTTCTTATCTCTGAGACAGTCTGCAATGTTTCGACGCTTGATTTGCGGGTCGTAAAAATCATCGAAATTATCAAGGCCCACGACCTCCGCACCTTCAGCGAGAAGGCGTTCACTGAGGTGCGAGCCAATGAATCCCGCTGCTCCGGTGACAAGTACTTTCATAATAAGCTTACCTTACGCCGAATAGATAATGACCGCTCCAACGGCCATAACAATTAAAGCAATAACTCGAAAGATAAAAACCGGCTGTTTCAAATACCAGTCGAGCAGCCGTCTAATCCTTTCCAGGCCCATCGCAAATATCAGCACAGCCGATATTATGAAAATAATCCCAAAGGTAACTATCACCCAGCTGACATCACATTCGCGGGCGGCAACTAAAAAAATAACCGCCAGAGCCAGCCTTACCATGGCCGCTAAGTACATGCGTTTGCCTTGCTTGAAGAATCGCATAAGCCATTTCACCACGTTCGGCTTTAACAGATACACAATCCCCAGCAAAAGGAACACCGCACCCAGACACTGAACTACAATATCCATAATTTTCCCCTTTATTTTTCACCGCCCGATACTGTAATATTCGATTCCTGCCTTTTTAACCAAATTGGGGTCGTAGAGGTTTCTGCCGTCAAAGATAACGCCTTTTTTCAGTTTGTCTGCGATAATTTTGAAGTCGGGGTTCCTGAACTCCTGCCAATCAGTAAAGATAACCAGCGCATCGCTATTGTCGAGAGCATCATATCTATCCGGGACAATCTCAATTTTGCCATCGAGGGCCGCTAATGCCGCCGAGGCGGCTTCGGGGTCGTATGCCTTTATCTTCATCGACTGATCGAGAAATTCCTTTATGCAGTAAATTGCCGGTGATTCTCTAACGTCATCGGTTTTTGCCTTGAAGGCCAGTCCCCATACAGCCAATACGGTTTCATCCTCTCGACCGACAAAGAATTCGATAATACGTTTTGCAAACCGTTCTCTGGCATTTATGTTTACCTGATGTACTGCTTCGGCTATCCTCATCTTGACCCCCTGAACAGAGCCGATATGAATCAGTGCCCGAACATCTTTTGGGAAGCAGCTTCCACCGAAGCCTACACCCGGGAACAAAAACGAGCGGCCGATCCTCGAATCACTGCCGATGCCTTGTCTTACCTGTTCGACATCTGCATCGATTTGTTCGCACAGTTGCGAGATTTCATTCATAAATGAAATTCTCGTTGCCAGCATTGTATTTGCCGCGTATTTGGCCATTTCAGCCGAGGTAGGGTCCATAAACAGCATCCGGTTGCTTCTGCGCATAAATGGTGCGTACAGCCGGGCCATTTTCTCTCTGACATCTGCGTTGTTTGTCCCGATGATTATTCTGTCCGGCCGCATAAAGTCCTCGACCGCCGCGCCTTCTTTCAGAAACTCAGGGTTGCTGACGTAATCAAACGGTACCTGCGTTTTGGATTTTATAACATCCGTTACCTCCTTATTTGTACCCGGCGGAACGGTGCTCTTTGTTGCGATAATGCGATATTCGGTCAGGTGCTCTGCTATATCGGCGGCAACGGAAAGGATTGCTGATATGTCTGCTGAGCCGTCTGGTGCCGGGGGTGTGCCGACCGCGAGAAAGATAATAATCGAGTTGTCCACGCCGAACTTCAAATCGGTTGTGAAGTGCAGTCGCCCCAGCTTTTCGTTCTGTTCGATGATTTCTGTAAGGCCCCGCTCATAGATGGGTATTATTCCCTTTGTCAGACCCACAATCCTCTCACTGTCTTTATCCACACATACAACGTTATTGCCCGCCTCTGCCAGACAGCTAGCCGTAACCAAACCCACATAACCAATACCAACCACACAAATTTTCATTCTGTATGCTCCTGTTATTCAATTTCTTCTATCATATCGGTATCTACCTCGACACTTGCCGCCTGGCCCAGCATATCTATCTGTAAAACCAAATGTGTAACAGATTTGGTTTTGAGGACAATACCCTGTAAACCTGCCAAAGGTCCTGCTGTGACCCTGCAGCGCTGCCCGGCCTTTATATATCTGTGGGGTTTTAGAACAGCTCCTGCCCGGATGCTTTTTTCAATCTGCAAAAGCTCACGAAGTATTTTCTGCTGGTCTTTGACCTGAATGAGGTTCGCTACGCGATTTGTGCGCAGTACTTCTATACGCTGATTTTCTTCGCCACAAAAGAACAAATAGCCGCTGAACAATGGTAAAAGGCTGCGTATTGTTCTGCCGCGTTGACGACGAACATTCCAGGTCATAGGAAGAAAGTAGCTGACCTGTTTTTGGACAAGGTCCTGAGCCAGGGCCTTTTCGTTCCTGCTTTTGGTGTGAGCGACCCACCACAGGCCGACAAAGTCGCTAATGGATTTTTCCTGGGGCCAGATAGTCGGTGGATTTTCGCTTACTTTAAGCAACTCTGTACTCCTTAATTTGATTTGTAAAATTTAAGCACTGTTTGGGCAACATATTCGATCTGTTGTTCTGAAAGTTCGGGATAGACCGGCAGCGATAAGACCTGGTTGCAGAGCTGCTCGGCAACAGGCAGATCGCCTTTCCTGTAAACAAGGTCTTTGAAGCAGTCCTGCAGGTGCAGCGGTTTAGGATAGAAAATCGCCGAGCCGATTTCTTTTTCGGCTAAAAACTTTTGCAGATTATCCCTTTCAGCGACACGGACCGTGTATTGATGGTAGATACAGACATTGTTTGGCGCAATTTTCTGTGGTTTAACCGGTGAGTTGGCAAACATCTTATTGTAGAACGCGGCGTTTTGTCTTCGTTTTACATTCCATTCATCGAGGTATTTGAGTTTCACAGTCAGAACCGCTGCTTGGATGGCATCGAGTCGGAAGTTACCACCGACAACGCTGTAGAAATATCGGGGATTTTGCCCGTGGTCACGAAGAATCTTGATTTTTTCTGCCAGTTTTTCTTCGTTGGTTGTTACCACTCCACCATCGCCGAAGCCGCCCAGATTCTTGGTTGGATAAAACGAGAAGCATCCGAGACTCCCGAAATTGCCACATTTTATCCCGTCCTGGGCAGCACCTATTGCCTGTGCGGCATCTTCGACAATGGCAAGTTTATGACGGTTGGCAATTTCGGCGATGGCCTTCATATCAGCTGCCTGTCCAAACAGGTGCACTGGTATGATTGCACGTGTTTTTGAGGAGATTTTTCTTTCGATACCGGCAGGGTCGATATTGTAGGAATCCTGATTGACATCGACAAACACCGGTCTTGCCCCTAATCGCACGATAGCACCGGCTGTGGCGAAAAAGGTAAAAGGGGTGGTTATGACCTCATCACCAGATTTTATTTCCAGCGCCATTAGGCTTGCCAGTAGGGCGTCTGAACCGCTTGAGACACCGATTGCGTATTTGCTGCCACAATATGCAGCGATTTTCTGTTCAAATTCGGTAACTGCCGGTCCCAGGCATAGTAGTTGGCTGTCGGCCACGTCCTCTATTGCCTGCATAACTTGGCCTTTAATACCGGCATACTGGGCCTTCAAATCCAGAATTGGGACCTGCATTGAGCAGCCTTTCATTTTTGCTGTTACTGTTAAATTAACGCCTGACTCTGGTCGATTAACTAAATTAGAACAACGTAGTTTAGATGTAGTTTGTTAAAAAGTCAAAAGAATTGGCTATTAACAGATTGACTATTTTGGGCCGATAACCGATAATTAAGACGTATGCCGGGAGGCAAGATACGGGGTACAAAGTACCGGATACGATAAAATGGCCAAAATGCAATCTACCCGAATTGGTGCCGTTGGCGTACTGTTTACCTGCATTGGCAGGCGGGTCTCTTTGCTCAACACTTTTCGTTCAGCGGCAAAAAAGCTGGGGATGCCGGCGTTCTTCGTTGGCGCGGATACTACGGCACTAAGTTCGGCCCTGCAGTTATGCGACAAAAAATGTATTGTCAAACCGATAAGGCATCCTGATTACCTAAAGCAATTGCTGCGCATAGTAGAGCAGAACAACGTTAAACTGCTGGTGCCCACAATAGACACCGACCTTTTACTGCTGGCGGAGAATAAAACAAAGTTTGCCGGACTCGGCTGTCGTGTGCTTGTTTCCGAACCTCGCGCTGTTGAAATATGCCAGGACAAGCGCAAATCCTTTCGCTTCCTTAAAAAGAATGACTTCGATACTCCCGAAACGTTAACTGCTCGTGTCGCCCTGCAAAGAAAACGGTTGAAATTCCCCTGTTTTCTTAAACCTTGGGACGGTAATGCCAGCAGGGGTAATGCGATGGTGAAAAACCGTAGTGAGCTGGCCTTTTATGCCAAAAAGATACCCAACTGTATCGTTCAGCCGTTCATAGACGGCGATGAATATACCTGTGACATCTTCGTTGATTTTGATATGAAGGTGCGTTGTGTGGTTCCGAGAAAGCGTATCTTTGTAAGAGGAGGAGAGGTTAACAAGGGCCAAGTCGTTAAGCATCGAGGTATTATGTCACAGGCTGCCGAATTGGTCGAAAAGCTTGGCGCTGGTCCCGGTGTTATAACGGTGCAATTGATTCTGACCGCCGATGAGCAAATAAAGTTTATCGAAATCAACCCTCGTTTTGGAGGTGGTGCACCGCTGGCAATAAAAGCAGGTGCCGACTTTCCCAAATGGATATTGCAGCAGATGGTGGGTAAGAGATCGGCGATTAAATTTGATGGTTTCAAAGACAATTTAGTTATGCTGCGCTATGATGCGGAAGTCTGGTTATGATATTTGATAATCTAATTGGACCGGCCAGGCCAGTTACATGGGTATTTCACTTCTGGCCTGTATTAGCTGCTTCTCTTTTTGCTTCGTTGGCTGCTACCTGGCTGTGCAAGAAGATTGCTATAAAGTTCGGTATTGTTGACAGGCCTGATGACCTGGTCAAGACACATACAGAGCCAATAGCGTACCTTGGCGGTATCGGGATGCTCATCGGCCTGACCGTTGGTATATTGACCGCAATTGCCTGTCTGAAGCACGATCAGTTTTTCAGCCCGGTGTTGAAACGCCTGCTGGCTATATTGGCCGGCGGGGCAATAGCGTGCTTTGTCGGACTGGCGGACGACATATTAGATATAAAACCGATACAAAAAATTCTCGGCTGTGGCATCGCCGCCGTTACTCTGCTGATAGCTGCTATTGTGCCGAACCTCCAGTCAGCAACGATGCCTTTAAATTTCTCAATCCCCCATAATCTTGAAGTGATTCTTCAGGTTTTGATTGTGATATTTTTCGTACTCGGGGCAACAAATTCATTAAATCTGCTTGACGGACTCGATGGACTTTGCGGCGGGGTGACAGCTATTATTACTGTTGCTATGCTGCTTCTGTCGGCACATCTGGCTACCTGGGGATTCAGTGAAGTTGGTGACCCTGTGCGCATCATAATTTGTCTTGGTCTTGTGGGAAGTGTCTTTGGCTTTTTGCCTTTCAATCGCTATCCGGCAAAGATATTTATGGGTGATGCCGGCAGTATGCTGCTGGGCTTTATGGTAGCCGCACTGATGATTTTGTTTGCCGAGCAGATTCCCAGATGGTGGCTGGCTTCCATTGTGGTCTTTGGGCTGCCGATTCTGGACACCGCCACGGCGCTGCTGAGACGATTGCTGAACAAAAAACCTTTATTTGTCTCTGACAGAGGACATATCTACGACCAGATGATTGACAGGGCAATACCACTGAAAAAAACCGTTGCCATTTCATACGCCTTGGCCGGAATCTATGCACTGATTGGTCTTACTATGAGTCAAATAAGAACCAGATACGCCTTGATAGTTTATATAGTGGTATTTGCAGTTTCAGGTCTGGTGATTTGGAAAAAAGGCTTTTTGAAAATGGAGGGTCTGCGAGGGGCAATTCGCAAAGAAAATCAATCCTTGTCAAAATGATCGGTATCGATTACATAGATATTGCTGGCTATGCCGTGGCTGTCGATTTGTCCGGAGAGTTTGAATCCGCTTTTTAAGTAAAGTTTATTCGCGGCATTATTGTCTGTTGCAACAAGAACTTTTACTTTATCTATCCGGTTTTTCCGACATTGCTCAAGGCCTTTCTGCATTAATTGAGTGGCTATGTTCTTTCCGCGGGCTTCTTTGACGATGACAATTGAAAGCAGCTCTGCGGAAGGCAGATCCATTTTTTTTACCTTAGCAGGGTAAAGCAGTGTCTCGAAAACTTTTTTTACTCGCTGCGGTGAAAACATCTTACCGGCCAATAGAAAAGCGAAACGCACCCCCTTTTTCAAAATGACTGATTTATAAAGTTTATTAAGATCGCTGCTAAACGCAACAAATCCGAGCACTTTGCCCTGCTGCTCTGCAACAAAACCGAAGCTTGATTCGCTGCCGGCAATTGCTTCGTATAAAGCTGTAACGAAATCAATACCCAGTGAGCTGATAAATCCTTTGCTGATACCTTCTATATGTAAGGCTGCTACTGCTGGTGCATCTTGAGTTGTAATGTCTCTGATACGCATATTACTTTACCGCACGGTAAATAACGCCTGCTGGCACAAAACTATATCGCTCAAGTAAAAACTGCGGGCAGTATCCGGCCACCGCTGAAACCACGTAAACAGCCCGCTCGGCAAAGAGCTTATCAATCACATCTTCATTGTAGTCTTGGAGATTATTGACGGTCCCATGTCTGGAGACAATGGTAACGTCTCTGCGTCTGCCTTCGACCTGTTGCGTGAGTATTAACGGATAAACAGTGGTCCCGTCGGCGTATATGACTGCACCTTTCTCGACCGAGTCCAGGGCCTGCAGGGCGAAATGCTGCGCCCCCCTATAGCCGGTTTTCCAAGGCTGCAGGAAGTATGTATAATCGTTACGATAGGCAATCTTCCTTTTAGTGCCGAGTCCCAGCCCCATATTCTCGGCCAACTTTGGTGCAACCGCATACGCCGCGACAGGCAGCATACTGAAAATCAAAACCACATACACAAAAACCTTACCCCTTATTTTGCTCTGCAGAAAGTGTATTCCCACGCCTGTGAAAATCGAGACCACAAAGTAAAAAGGTATAAAGAACGCGTATCTGTCCACTACAGTATATCGAAAGGCGAATATAAAAAACAATATCAGCAAGGCCAACAGGATATTTGTAAAAGCACGCCTCGGCGAAAACTTAAATAAGCCAAAACAGCCGGCGAAAAACAGTAAAACGTTGGGAGTGGGAAAGTTCAGCAGCAGAAACAGAACGTTTTCTTTCACAATTTTTAATGACAGACAGGTATTAAGAACCGCACCCTGCCAGTTACTGCCGAAAGCCGCAGAGGCTAAAGTCCCGGCAACGTTGCCGCTTTGTATTATGTTTTTGACTATCAAATACTCATATGGCAAAGCACCTACAACCCACAGGACAACAATAAGGCCTATATGTTTTAGCTTGATTTGCTTTTTGCCTAATAAAACAGCCAAAAACACCAGATAGCACATAAATGGGATGGAAGCAAACATATGGTCAGCAATGGCCAGACCGTTAAAAAGCCCCAGCCAGTACAGATAGCTGACTCGACTGGTCTTGACATATTGCAACAGCATTATCAGTTCAGCGACAAACAGTGTCATGTACAGGGTATACGTTTCAGCAATACACGCATGGCGCCAGAATGTATGGGAAACGGCCAATGTAACAGCAGCTATTAACGCAGGTATATTTCGGCCAAGCCACAGACGAAGCAACAGAAATACGTTCGCAACTGCCACCGCCGCCGCAATTGCCGAAACCAGATTAACTCGGTAGGCAAACTCGCCGAACGGAACATACTTTGTGCCAATAGCCAGTATGTAAAAAAGCGGATGCGAAAGGGCAAGACCCAGTCCTCCCTCGATATCATTGTGCCATACTCGGTACTGTATCATTCCGCTGTCCTGCCAAAGCAGCCCCGGGGCACAGGTCGCTATATATAGCGCTGCTACAGCAACCAGAACAGCGAAGTAACCGGTTGCAAGGCGTTTGCTGTTATTATTTACCATACTAAATCGACATTGGATGCCGGCTTCTAATAAAGACCCTGAAGCCAGAGATTAAGCTGGCTTCCGAAACGGATAATGACGAGAATAAGCACCCACCAGATTAAAATTGTCGCCTGAAAAGGTCTGTCGTGTATGAAAATGTCGGTAGGACCTGCGTAAGTGCCTTTCATAGAAAGCATCGCGAAACGAAATACGGCGTAAACCACAGCCGGCAGTGTATAAATAAAGTAGTTGGTGCCGAACTGCCTTACCGTCTTTTCATTCAGTCCATAAACCAGAAATGCAACCACCGCAATACCGGCGGAAAGGGTAATAAGATGGGTAAGCAGTTCAGGTGTATATGCAATCAAAGTAGGTCGGTGGTTGCCAACTGCGGTTTTGTCGCCTATCGTTACCACCTCGCTGTATCGTTTACAAAAACCCATAAATAAACATATTGTGAATATACAGATGAATAACCAGGGACTGGCTGCGACTTCGATAGCCACTGCACCCGAAGCGGTACGAACCACAAAGCCCAGTGCAATACAAATCACATCTATTAGAATTCTGTTCTTCATAAACATCGTATAGCAAATCTGCAGCAACAGATATGTAAAAATCATAAGTGTAAGGATAAATGACAGGCTTTGTGCAAGGCCCAGGGCCAGCAGCATCAGTACCACCGCCTCAATAACTGCCGCGTTTGTACTTATCTGTCCGGATGCCAGCGGACGCTTCTTTTTGGCCGGGTGGGAGCGGTCACTTTGGCGGTCCTTGATATCGTTTATGATGTACGCAGAGGAAGAGGCAAGACAGAACGCCACCGCTGCCAAAAAGGCCTGAAGCCAGGCATTGGAGTTTCGCATTTGCAGGCCGAAAACAATCGGCATAAACACAATCACATTTTTTACCCACTCTTTGGGACGGGCTAATTGTAACATCGGCTGTATCGGCATATCAGCTCCAGATTACTTGTTTTTACTTTTATATCGGCTGATTTGACTTAAATAATTACTACAAGGTATTGGGTATCAGAGTTAAAATTCATTGTGCCTTCATACCCTGCAGGGACAAGTATGCACTCACCGGCCTTAAACTCAACGTTGATTTCTTTACCTGTCCCAATCATTCCATCGCCGGACAGAATAATCAGGCATTTGATTTTGCCCGGTGAAAGAAGGGTCCTACTGCCTTTGTCCTGTATGTCCTTATCAATTGTGAAATATTCACAATCCACCAGCCGACCCGCCGTTGTAACCGAAAGATCATCACCACACGCGTCAAAGTGGATGCTTTTCAGGGCTTCTTCGATGTGAAGCTGCCTTGCCTTGCCGGTATCATCGACTCTGTTAAAGTCGAAAACACGATAGGTGGTATCGGATGGCGTTTGAATCTCAGCTATTAAAAGTCCCGGCCCTATACTGTGTGCGGTACCGGCCGGAAGAAAATGGCACTGACCGGACTCAACGGCCACCTTCACCAGCAGCTCGGCAACAGTGCTTTTCTTTATCGCCTCGGCAAATTCCTCTCTGCTTACACCTTTCTTCAGACCTTTGTAGATTACCGCCCCCTCAGCAGCGGATATAATATACCAGCATTCGGTTTTCGGCTCACCTTTTCCCATTCGCACGCAGGTTTGCGGGTCCGGATGGACCTGAACACTGAGTATATCCTCAGCGTCGAGAAATTTAATCAACAGCGGAAAAGGGCCGGAGAAATTCTCGTCACCGGTTATCTGTTTAGGATATTTTTCTATTGCCCGGTTAAGAGTCTGGCCGGCCAATTCGCCGTTTACGATTACGGATTTATCGTTCGGCAAATCCGCTATCTCCCAGCTCTCGCCAATTTTTTCACCTGCAGGTATGTCCTTATTAAAGAAATCTCGCAGCTTTTGCCCACCCCATATTCGCGCTTTGTAAATCGGCCTGAATTTTAATGGATATGCTTTCACTGCTGATATTTTACCTTGTCGCCGGCGAACAGAAGCGGAAATACTATGTCGCTGAAACAGCAGGGAAGCCATACCGCGATGAACAAAAAGACGAAAATCATAACGCCGACAAAAATGGATATACCACTGCCCAGCGCCATAAGGATATGGAACGATGATGCCCAGGTGCTGAGCAGCACATGACCGGCGTGTGGAAATTTTGTTCTTGGCCAGAACCAGGCAATCAAAACACCCAGTACCGCCGCAGGGTTGACCACGTACCAGCCCTCGATAAAACCTATATGAGAATGGGCGTGCAGGCCAAGCAGAACCTCGCCGACATACGGAATCAGAGAATCACTGATGGTGGCGATACCTAATGAGCCGATATAGCCAATCACTAAAACCAAAAGGAAATTGGCATTTTTCCTGTGCAGCTTCAACAGTGATGAAGTAACCATCGCGCTTAGTGTCACATGGGCAGGATGAAAAACATAGAAGAGTGTGAGAGTTATCTTTGCGGCGAGGTTTTTGAATATCAGCATAAGAACGATGCCCGTAAGGGCGCCGAACAGTGTAAATGGGGCATGAGCTTTCAACTCTGCTGCTATGCTCTTAATCTTTTCGCCGCTGATATTCATAGTTCTGCTTAACAGTTACGCCGGCCTTGGCCGGATAGTTCGTAAAGTTTGGCTGGCAATTATATAAAATGGCCGCACATTACGCAAAAGTTTTCTCGCTTGGATGGGCAAAGAGGTTGCAGATTCTGCTCCAAGCGGGTAAATTAAGGGCCGAATTGAAAGCCGAGCGTATTGTGCTGCGAAAGGACGTTGAATTTATGAAGGTCGAAGCAATAAAGCGGATGTTTGTGTTACTGTGGTTGGCTGCTGGGGTATTTAATCTCGGTTGCCAGGCCGGTTCCGGGCTGTCTCGGCCGCTTATCGGCATTACAAGTGTTTATGAAGTGGATAAAGAAAACCCTTCAGCGGCATCGACAACTGTGGATTTTGCTTATGTCAAGGCGGTGGCTGAGAACGGCGGTGTGCCGGTGGTGCTGCCAACAATTGACGACCGGCACATTCTGCAGCAATATGTTGACATGCTGGATGGCTTGGTGCTGGTTGGCGGTGCAGATATTCCACCGTCGGCGTACGGTCAGCAGCCGCACGAAACAGTAAAACCGCTGCCGAAACAGCGATATGATTTTGAACGAAAGCTGATTTCCTTATGGCTGACAAGCGGCAAACCAGTACTCGGCGTTTGTTTGGGGATGCAGTTTACAAATGTGGTGGCGGGGGGAACGCTGATTCAGGACATCCCTTCACAGGTCACAACTACGGTGGGACATCGTCGCTGCCACACCGTAAACATTGAGCCAGGCAGCTTATTAGCGCAAATCCTCGGTGCTGAACGGGTACGGGTTTATTCGAACCACCACCAGGCGGTCAATCGTGTAGGAAATGGCCTCAGGGTTATCGCTCGCAGCGAAGATGGTGTTATCGAGGCACTTGAGCGAATCGACGACGGCTTTGGTTTGTTTGTACAGTGGCATCCGGAATTGATGACGGACGATATGGCACATCGTGATGCAATTTATGGTGCTCTGGTCAGGGCTGCGCTTATGGCCCGAAATTAGCACCGTTTAGCACAGGATTCGACAAAGCAAAATGAGAATTATAGAAACAATATCGGACCTTGAGGCAATCCGGAAGGGCTGCCTACTGACCATTGGAAATTTCGATGGCGTTCATATCGGCCATCAGCGAATTTTAACCGCTGCCGAAGCTATTGCCG
>Ga0209427_10007306_pt1 | contig 12512 bp, 10 predicted proteins | sample DeeMarSWOR136_30_FD_187465 | JGI IMG/M metagenome (GOLD analysis project Ga0209427, IMG submission 187465) | Marine sediment microbial communities from White Oak River estuary, North Carolina - WOR-1-36_30 (SPAdes) (version 2) | ecosystem: Environmental > Aquatic > Marine > Intertidal zone >... | reverse complement strand
AGCCATAAGAGCTCTGAAAAAATCACCGATTTGAAGACGCAAGTTTCCACATTGGAGAACGATCTAAAAGATAAAGAACAAAAAATATCAGAATTAGAGAAGAAAACTAGAATATTGCGATCAATCGAAGGTAATATTGAATGTCTCATCTCAGCTAATTGGGATAAAGGCGACCATCCTGGAGACTTAATACCAGTGTCTTGGAATAAATCTCAATTTTACCTTCGTATCTTTGAAGAAGATTCAACTGCAAATTCAACTATTTGTTTTTATCTCGATAACATGGAAACAAAGAAACTATCAGAAAACGATTTAGAAGTCGAACTCGTAGTAAAATCTGCTCCAGATAGCGGGCCATTTGGAGAGCAAATAGATGTATTAAGAAAATATAAACATTTATTAATCTATATACCTTTTATCAACAAAAATGATACCGCGGATGGAAAAATGACAATAAGAAATTGCAGAGCTACTTTCATCATAAATGGTGAACACAAATCACGAATATATCATTCTGACAACTTTGAACTGCCTTTACCTGATACGGGTAAAGTAGCTGCCTTTCGACTGAATAAGAAAGATCTGTTCTATGATGTTCTTAAAAAATTGTAAAACTAGGGATGTACAGAGTTCGATGACAGGAGACATAATGTCTGATCTTACCCATGTTACGTACTGCGGGCTGTATTGCAAACTGTGTGACAACCTTGCTCGAATACCCGAACAGTCTTCCGCCTTATACGAAACACTTCGAAAGGGAGGCTGGGAATACTTCGGCCCTCAATGCATAGCAGGCTTCAATGAATTCTGGTCAGCACTTGAAGCATTGGGCCGAATGGGCCAGGAGTGCAAAGGCTGCCGCGGTGGCTGTGGTAATCCGGATTGCAATATTCGCAAGTGTGCTCAGGATCGGAATGTAACACTTTGCTCGTCGTGCGAAGATTATCCATGTGATCACATTTCCGAGCTTGCCAAGCGATATCCAAACGTTATTTCTGACGGAAAACGGCAGCAGGAGCTTGGCTTGGATAAGTGGATTCAACTACAGGAGCAAAGATGCAAAACTGGTTTTTGTTATTGTGATATCCGATACGAAATATCATAGATCGAACATCGGCATTGAAGGGACTCGCTACGCTCGCTCCTCATGCCGGGCGTTCGGTTCATGACATATGAAGCCGGAAATCCTGGGGCTCCGCATTTGTTTCTTGCTTTCCTTAAGCCGACTGTGGTGACATGCTGATCTTGAATGTAAAGGGCGGCTTTTGGATTAGTCCTTCGTTCCTTACTTTTGGCCGTCGTCGGACTTGGCATAGTCTTCGCTGCTGAGGATGGTGACCTCGCCGCTGGCGTCGTCGATTTCGACCTGCGATTTGGAGACTGAGCCGTCGGGTTGTTCACTGACGTACCACTGCTCGCCCTCTTCGGTGATATAGAGATTCTCGTAGTCGCTCAAGGATACTTTTTCGAGGCCTTTCGAGCCGCCGGACTTGGCGTCGACGAGGGTCATCTCGCCGGTGGTGTCATCCGTGTACACCTGCATCTTTACGGTCTTGCCGTCCGGCAATTTGCTGACATACCAAAGCTGGCCTTCTGCGGTGCGATAGAGATTCTCATCGTCGCCCAGAGATATTTTTTCGAGGCCCTTCGGGCCTTTGGACTTGGCGTAGTTGCTCTTGAACGATTTGGCCTCAGAGGGCGCTTCCTTAACCGAAACCGATGCGTCGGCGGGCTGCGGTTCAGGTTCGGCAGCGCTATCCCAATCCGGCGCATCAGCGTACTGTGGCTCGGGTTCGACTGTCCGTGAGTCGGCCGGATAGGCGGCTGGTTCCGGATCGGCAGTAACGGGGCTTTCAATGGTCTTGGCCCGGTGCACGCTGAAGCGGACCTGGCGGATGCCGAGGGACACGACGGTGACGAAGGTCAGGACGAGCGCTGCGGTTGTCAGTTGTCTGGTCATTGGCTTCATGTCTTGCTCCTTTTGGCACTTGCCTGAGAATAGGAGTCTTGCAGAAGTTCAACGATAAAACTGTATACTATCAAATCACAGCTCATTTGTCACGCATTAGTTGGGAAATCCGGGTGAACTGGAAGGGTGTGATGAATCGCACCCATGCCGGCTATAATTGATTTGTCGAGGCCGAATCATGCCATTACAATATAGGCGATGCGTATCGTTCTCAATAGCCATTTGCCAGAAGAATCTGTTTGAGGATTCTGTTTTGGAAGGTGAATATCGTGAAAGAAAGCGGAATAAGAAGTTGTACAGGTGGATGCAGTAGAAGGGAGCTCTTAAAGTCATCCGGATTAGTCCTCTCCGGGTTGTCGTTGTATTCGGCCTTGGAAGCGGCCGCATCGGAAATCGCTGGGCCGCCAACACGGTCGGAAAAAGAGCATGCCCGGATCAACGTCGTATTTCTATACCCACCGTCAAAGACGTTTTCAGAAGATCCGAATGGCTGGTGGAGCTGGCCCGGCAACGAATATGATGCCGAAGGGCGTCAGCGGCGATATACCGAGGAATTACGAAAAATCGAGGCAAAACTTGGTGTCAAGCTCACTATTGCGAAAGGCTCGGTGGCCGGCAACGAGGATGCGCAACGTATCTGCCAGCAACTGACCACGTCCAAACCGGACGGCCTGCTCATCATCATGTTCTACAATCGCAGCCTGCCCCAAGCGGACATCATATTAGAGGCCGCAAAGGAGGAGAATATTCCTACGGTCTTTTTCATCGGGCTCGGCGTGAAGCACGGTCCGATCACGCCGTACCGGAATCGTCCGGGCCTCTATTTGATTCAGTCGATGGACAATTTCAAAGCGATCGAATCCGGCCTGCGCATGATCGACACTCGGAAACTGCTTCGTCAAAGCCGACTGCTCAGTATCACGGACACCCGAAAGCCCGGCAAAACGATGGAACCCTTCCTGGGGATTGAAACGAACATTATCCCGTTTACGCGATACGCCGATCATTTCCACAGGATTGAAATCGACCGCCAAGCCAGGGATATCTTAAAGAGAGTGACGGATAAGGCCACAGAAATCAGAGGACTTCGTCAGGTTGCTCTGGAAAATGCGATTCGAGCCCATCTTGCCCTCGTCAAGCTGATCCAGGACGAGAAGGCCGATGCGGTTAGCATGAATTGTCTGCGTCGCGGTATGCTCAAACCCTGCGTGAGCTTTTCATTATTAAATAACATGCTTATCCCGGCGATTTGCGAAGATGACCGCACGGCGGCCTATACCCAAATGCTGGGACAATTGTTGATCGGCCGGCCCGGATTTCAGCATAATCCCTGCTACGAAACAGAGAAGAATCACTATTATGCCTCTCATTGCACATGTGCGACGAAAGTGTACGGTCCGGAGGGCAGCGAATTACCCTATTTACTGCGTCGCTTTGCCCATAGCAACGAAGGCAGTTGTGCCATTCAGGTCTTCTGGAAGGAAGACGATCCTGTCACCATGGTTCATTATTATCCCGGTGATATTCCTCGGCTGGATGTCTACGCCGGTCAGGTGGTCACGTCGCATCCCATGCCGCCGGCGGCGGGTTGTGCAACAAATGTGGAAATCAGCATGACGGATCGCAAGGATGCCTGCATGGTTCAAGGCCATCACAATATTTTGTACTGTGGCGATTTTGCCCGGACCTTCCGCCTCTTCGCACGCTTGCACAAGATGGAGCTGGTTGACTCCGGATACGAAGGCAAAGTCGCACGCGATATCCACGGGATAAGCCCTTCCGGGTCCTGCTGTTAGAGCATAGTGCATGAAGACACCGCGCGAAAGCAAGCTGCTTGTCTATTGGGTGCTGGTCTTTGGGATCAGTTGGGTCTCGTGGGGGCTTCTGGTCGCTCTGTCGGCCAGGAAGATCCTCACGTACGGCCAGCCGGGCTATATGATTCTGCTGGTGGTAGGGGGTGTCGCTCCGGCGATCGCGGCCTACCTGAGCACGCTGCTGACCGAGCGCAGAGACGGGATCAGGGCGTACAATCGCCTCGTCTTCAAATGGCGGCTGGAGGCACTGTGGTATGCGATGCCGCTGATCGTGCTTTTGGCGACGGCATTCGTTGCCGGGGGGCTGGCTTGGCTTCTCGGCAGGGGGGCAATGAGCCTGAAGCAGCCGTGGTATACGTTCTTCCCGACCTTCGCCATGATGATTGTCGGCGGGGGGCTCGAAGAGTTGGGATGGAGGGGGCTGGCGCTGCCCGAGCTGCAAAAGAAATTCCGCCCGGTGCCGGCCACCGTCATCCTGGGCCTCATCTGGGTCGTGTGGCATGTGCCTCTGTTCTTTGCCGAGGGCGTCGCTCAGCAGGAGTTGAATTTCTTCTGGTTCACGGGCTCGGTCATGGGACACGCGTTCGTTCTGACGTGGCTGTTCAACAAGACCCGAAGCGTGCCGCTCTGCGTCGCCTATCACGCCGCGGCGAACACTCTGGCGGCATTGATATCCCTGCCGGCGGGCATGGACCATCTTGAGAACGCTGTCCGATTGCTTCTCGGCATCATCCTCGTCGCGTTCTGCATCGGCACAAAACAGGCCGGCCCGGCAAAGCGCCTCGAGGAACCGGGCCGCTCTTCGTAAAACCCAAGGCGCCCGTCTTCTCTGCAAATGGCAACGTCGATGCAACTAAGGCAATTGGGGGGGCTCCTTCCCCGGCGCGATTCACTCAGCGTGATAGTAGCAGCCGCCCAGCCCCACCAGCACGGCACGGCTTGACAGCGGTAGAAAGCCCCCAAATCGGCACACTGCGCATACAACGATCATAGTCCTTTTGAGTAATCAAAAGGACTATGAGCTTCAATTTGCACGCGGCGGTTGTTGTCTTCGCTGATGTCCTGATTGCCTGATATCCTGCACCCTGATAACCCGGTATCCTCATACCCGTACCCGTAATTCAAGCCGAAGTCTGCACCCTACTTGTCGAACTCGTATTGTATATCGAGCTGGTAGGGCGGCTGTTCCTCAGGGCCGGCGGCTGAGAAGGTCGCTACAGAGCCGCCGCCGATTGGGAAGACGATATCGTCGATCCACGCCGTATCGTCACCCCTCGAGACCGAGCTATCCTTTGAATATGTCCACTTGAAAGTTCTTATGCCCGCTGTCACGGGGGACGAGACCTCCTCCCAATCCGCTTCGCCCGACCACGTGCCTTTCTGCACCCCGTCAATGGTGAACCTCAAACGGTCGTAATCCGGTTCGCAGGATACTCTGCGATAGAAGGTGATGTCGCCCGATACGCACTGAAGCCTCACCTGCAGAGTCGTACCGTCGTTGTGGCCGATCGGGCCGGCCTGGGCGCTGAAGAGTCCGGCGTTCCTCTCGTGCAGCGCAACAGCCCAGTCGGCGTCTCCGGAACGCTCCCACGGGAATCTGCTGAAATCGCCGGTCTCGAAGTCCTCGGTGGTTACGGGTGCCGTACCCGGATCTATCAGATCCTCGTCCAGCACATGGAGTGCCGGGCCGACATCGTTTTCCCACACGGCGCCGGCCAGCGCCGTGTCTACCGCATAGAAATCATGCAGTTCAGCGTAGCGTACCGGACCCAGGTCACGGCGACTCGCCCAGTCCTGGAACGTCGCGCCCGACGCACCGATGTCCACATGCAGAAGGCCGAGCGAGCCGCCCTTGGGTTTGGAGGCAAAGAGGACCCAGGCGCTGCCCGCCGGTTCGGCGCACGGTTCAGCCCCCAGCGAGCCGTAGTCCAGGGTGTAGATTTCGCCAAGATCCGTCCGCACCGCCAGGTCGCTCGCAAAAGACGGTCCTTCTCTGAGCCGAATGGAACCCCCATCGGCATCCGATGCAATGATAAGCTCGGCCCGGCCATCGCGGTCCATATCCGCCGAGGAAAGGGCGTAGATGCGTCCAAGGCCCCGACGCCGAGCCACCACGTCGTTTAGCGTATCCTTGTCCAAGAAATAGACGGACCCGCCGGCCTTGTCGGTGCCCACGGCCAGAACGTCCCTCCTTTCACCGTGCACCTGGATGATGTCCGATATCTCACCCATCGTCCCGCGCACGTTCTCATCAAGCAGTGTCCGTCCATCGAGCTTGCGCAAGGTCCCCCCGATGTGATCGGTGCCGACGTAGACCGCGCCCGCGGGGCCGCCACAAACCTCGATGGCCGTCACCCGGCCCAGATTCGTGCGAGACACGAGGTCTCCACCGATGCGGGTCAGGTCAACCATTCGCAGCGCTCCGCCCGAGTCCGCAGACGCTGCAAACAGTCGCGGCAGGGGGGGGCTGCCGAGGACCCCGGCCGCCAGCGCCGTGACCTGCCCAAGACCGTCTCGCGTCGCGAGGATGTTTCCCTGCCAGTCACGAAATTCAAGCCCACCATCGCTGTAGCCCGTAACCACGATAGACTGGCCAGTAGGGGCCGCCGTGACGACTGTGGCCGCGGTGAGCGCCGGCTGGGCCGATGGCGGGGGCGTCGTTCCGTTCTCCACCCGGATCGGATTCGGCGCCATGGCCGCATTGTTGGAACCGTTCGTATCCGGCGGGGCCCCCAGACCCGGTGTGACTTCAAGAAAGATGTAATATGTCCCGGTCGCCGGCAGAAGGGAATGCCCGTAGAGCCATCTCGTGGCCGTGGCGCTGAAACCGACGGCGCCGGCCGACACGAGGGTATCAACCGGGCCGAACAGTGCGAAGTCATCGTCGCTGAACGCGCGATCCCGCGAAAGGTAAAGCTGCGTGTTGTAGTAGCAGTCAAAAGGATACGCGGACGGGCTCAACAGGACGCGATAACTGTATTGGACGCCGCCGGTTTCAGGCGTGAGCGTCTGCGGGTAGTGCCATTCAAAATCACTCACCGAGGCATCATATGCCGTCGCACTTGCGCAGATCATGACCGAATGAGCAACAATGAGTGTGGCTATCGAATTGTAGCGTAGCGTGGACATGATACAACCTCCTTGTTTAAATACGTTTCCTTACCCAAAACTTCCATATGTCCGAGAGAAGGTGTTTTGGCACGCCTCCATCAATTTTGCGCTGATTGAATCATGTCTTAATATTCACCATCTGTCAACAGGGAAGTCTTGCGAAAGAAAGATTTTTTTGAAATGCTATTCAAATTCTCTAAACCCATGTTTCAGAACCACTAATTGTTGATTCTTAGCAAGGAGCACCCGGAGGGCACGTGCATCGTGGACATCGGCGTGCCCGTAAAGCCACTTTAAGCAAAACCTGAAAAGCCCTTATCACCTATGTCAGGGTGCCTGCGCGGTGTTTTTTCGTTTGCCTGCATCCTCTGGGCGGTTATGATATCGGCCTATGAGAAAGATCATCGCCGATAGAGCAGGCAAAATTGACGCCAGTGGGATACGGAAGGTCTTTGCCTTGGCGGCGGAACTTACGGATCCGGTGAATTTTTCGATCGGGCAGCCGGACTTCGATGTGCCCGAAGCGCTCAAGGCAGAAGCCATCCGGGCCATCGAAGCGGGGCAGAACAAGTACTCGCAAACGGTCGGGGACGCGACGCTCAAGGCAAAGATCACCGAACGGGTGCGAGACGAGTTCGGCTGGGACGATCCGGCCGCCCTGGTCGTCAGCGGCGTCAGCGGGGGGCTCCTGCTGGCGTTCCTCGCGCTGATCGATCCCGGCGATGAAGTCATTATCCCCGATCCGTACTTCGTCATGTACAAGCACCTGGTCAACATGCTGGGCGGCACGTGTGTCTTCGTGGACAGCTATCCGGATTTTGATCTGCCGGTCGAGAGAATCGCCGAGGCCATCACGGACAGGACCAAGCTGGTTATCCTCAATTCGCCTTGCAATCCAACGGGCGTGGTCTATTCCGAGCGGCAGGTCAAGATGCTGGCCGAGATTGCCGCGGCAAGAGACATCCTTGTTCTGACCGACGAGATCTATGAGACGTTCTGCTATGACGGTGAGTGCCCGAGCATCGCCGCGTTCCATGAGAAGAGCCTCGTGCTGCGCGGCTTCAGCAAGTCCCATGCAATGACCGGATGGCGCCTGGGCTACGTCGCCGCCGGTGCGGCGCTTCGGGACGTCGTCGAGGAGATGACCAAGATACAACAGTACACGTTCGTCTGTGCGCCGACGCCTTTCCAAAAGGCGGCTGCTGCCGCGTTGGACTATGACGTCAGCGATCTGGTCGACGCGTATAGAAGAAAAAGGGATCTGCTTTGCGACGGCTTGAGGGATACGTTCGAGATGGTCAGGCCCGGCGGGGCGTTCTATGCGTTCGTCAAGGCGCCCGGCACGGCGGGGGCAACAAAATTTGTCGAGAGGGCGATCAAGAGCAACGTGCTTATCATACCGGGCAACGTGTTCAGCGAAAAGGACACGCACTTCAGAGTAAGCTACGCGACCAGCGACGAGAAAATCCGGCAGGGGGTGGAGATTCTTCGCAGACTGGCATAGGCTTGGCAGGCTTTCGGCATCGCACAGGCGGTCATCGACGGCCGGCAAAGCCAGCCCAGCAAGCCAAGAATCTCGCTCGATTCCGGAGCCGCTATTGCCAACGGAGCACTTTGGGAGTATAATTTGTAGCATGAAGCGTGCATTTCAGACAATCATGGTCGGCATGCTGTGCCTGGTGTTGCTGGCAGGGCCGAGTGTGGGGGCCGAGGCAAACGACGCCGGGACCGACCTATCCCCCACAAAGGCGGTGATCATTGTCTGCAAAGGGGATATCGATGACGGCCTGTACAAATCCATCCGCCGGAGATCGCAGATGGCCCTGGACGCCGGGGTGGAGTATCTTATCTACGAAATCGGCACGTACGGCGGGCTCCTCAACTCGGCAGATGATATCTCGAAATACTTCATACTCGATATAGGCAAGCGGGCCCACACGGTCGCCTATGTGACGACCGAAGCGATCTCAGCCGGCGCGATGATAAGCGTCTCCTGCAAGGACATTATCATGCTCGAGAACACCACGATCGGCGATTGTGCTCCGATCCTGATGGGCGGCAAGCTCGAAGGCGTTGAGCGAGAGAAAATTGAGAGCTTCACCCGCGCCGCGTTCATGCGGGCGGCCGAGGCAAACGGTTACCCGGAGGCGCTGCTTAAGGCCATGGTCACGATGCAGACCAAGGTCTATAGAGTGACGAATCTGCAAAGTGGCGAGCCTGAGTTCTTCGAAGATCAACAATTGCCTGACGATCCCAATCAGTACGACCTGGACAACAAGGAACTCGTCGTCGATGAGGACGAGCTTCTGACCCTGACGGCTTCCAAGGCGTCGGAGTATGGGATCGCCAGGGCAGTGGTCAAGGACCGGGCGGGGGTCCTTGAGTTCTTGGCCGAACGTGACGGCGTGACCTTCGCCGACGAGCCGATGGTGCTTGAGACGCTCTGGTCGGAGGAGATGGTCCGATGGCTGAACTCGCCGGCGGTGATGGCCGCCCTCGTCATGCTTGCCCTGTTGGGGGTCTACATTGAATTCAACACGCCGGGCCTGGGACTGCCCGGCCTTGTTGCAGTAATATGCTTTGTTATTATTGTGGGCAGTAAATACTTAGTGGGACTGGCCAACTGGGTGGAGGTCGTGCTGTTCGTTATGGGGATACTGCTGCTGCTGGTCGAGATCTTCGTCCTGCCCGGTTTCGGCATTGCGGGCATTTTGGGGATCATTTGCATGTTGGCCGGTTTGTTCGGTATGCTCGTCAAGAATCCCCCGGATCGACTGCCCTGGCCCCGGGATGCGGTGGCCTGGAGCGATTTCACATGGGGCATCGTGGGGCTGTCACTCGGCTTTGGAGGATTTGTTGTTTTGGCGTGGTTGCTGTCAAAATACCTGCCGCGGATTCAATTCCTCAGCGGCCTGATCCTTGTGCCCACGGCCGCCGGGCAGGGCGGTACCATGCGGGTAAATATGACCACACCGCCGGAGAGCCGGACGACAGGAGTGAAAGTTGGCGACCTCGGCGAGGTGGTTTCAACGCTTCGGCCGACCGGCAAAGCACGGTTCGCCGATGCCATCGTCGATGTCGTCGCCGGAGCCGAGTTTATTGACAAAGGCGCCAAAGTGGAGATAATCGAGATTCACGGCAACAGAGTCGTCGTGAAGAAACGGACGACAGAGGACAGAAGACAGAAGTCAGATGACAAATGACAGAACAGCGAAGATATGACAAAGTCAACGCCATGCTGTACCGTTTGATGAACAATTGGCAGACCTTTTCTGGCATCTGACGTCTGTCTTCTGACTTCAATCTTCGTATGAGGTAAACCGATGGGTTGGTGGCTTCTTTTTGCTGTTTTTCTGTATTTTGTCTGTGCGGTGCTGATTATCGCTGAGGTATTTGTCCCGAGCGGCGGTCTGCTCAGTATTCTTGCACTGGCCTGCCTGGGCGGCGGCATCGCGATGTTTTTTCGTCACAGCATTCTTGCCGGCTGGATCGGCGTCGGCATTGCGGCGGCCATGATCCCCGCCGTTCTGATTTTCGCTTACAAGCTCTTTCCAAAAACCCGATTCGGCAAGAGCGTGACCCTGACGCCCCCGAAACGTCAGCAGGGCGATGCCGTCCCGGATACGCAGACGATAAAGAAGCTGCTGGGTGAGGTGGGCGTTGTTCTGACGCCGCTGCGGCCCGTGGGAATGTGTGATTTCTCGGGTCGAAGGATCGAGTGTGTCGCCGAGAGCGGATATGTTGATAAGGGGAAAAAGGTCAAGGTGATCGACGTGGAGAGCACACAGTTGACCGTCCGGACAATCGAAGACAGTTAATGAAAGGATAATAACATGGTTCACTCGATAAACACGATCTTGGCGGTGGCCGAGTCTTCTGACATGAGCCCTCTAAGCATCGTTGGCATCGCGCTTTTGGTCATTGTCGTACTTGTAGCGCTCGTGTTCTTCCTGCTTTTCTTGAAGTTCTTCCGGCTGTGGCTCCAAGCCCGACTATCGCGCGCCGACGTCAAATTCTCCGAGCTGATCGGAATGTGGCTTAGAAGGGTCGATACGAGGACCATCGTCCTTAGTAAGATCACGGCGATCCAGGCAGGCCTGACGCTGACGACGACAGATTTGGAGAGCCATTTCCTGGCTGGCGGCCGGGTCCCGAACGTCGTGCGGGCTCTTATCGCGGCTAACAGGGCGAATATCGAATTGTCGCTTCAGACGGCGACGGCGATCGACCTGGCCGGTCGTGACATCCTCGAGGCGGTCCAGACGAGCGTTAACCCCAAGGTCATCGACTGCCCCGACCCGGGTAAGGGAAGGCCGACGATCGACGCCGTCGCTCAGGACGGCATTCAGTTACAAGCAAAGGCTCGGGTTACCGTTCGGGCCAACATTGAAAGACTGATCGGCGGCGCCACAGAAGAGACGGTCATCGCTCGCGTCGGCGAGGGAATCGTCACTACCATCGGCAGCGCTATAACGTACAAGAGCGTTCTTGAGAATCCCGACAACATCTCCAAGTCAGTTTTGGCCAAGGGCCTTGACGCCGGAACAGCGTACGAGATCCTGTCGATTGACATCGCCGACGTCGATGTAGGTGACAACATCGGCGCCAAGCTCCAGGCCGCCCAGGCCGAAGCAGACATGCGAAGAGCCAAGGCCGAGGCCGAAAAACGCCGCGCGATGGCGTTTGCACGCGAGCAGGAAATGCGAGCCCTCGTCGTCGAAAACGAGTCAAAAGTCCCCTTGGCCATGGCGGAGGCCTTCAAGAAGGGCCATCTCGGCGTGATGGACTACTATAGAATGAAAAATGTGATGGCCGATACCGGGATGCGAGACTCCATCGGAAAGCGCAAGAAGAAAGAGTAGCTGTAGGGCATCTGGATATCAGGCAATGTCGCTCATATGAGTACCGTTTTGGCACAACTTATTCTCGCCGGCCGAGGCGAAGACAGCGAAGGCTGGATGAACATCCTGTTCGTTGTTGTTCTGGCGGTCTTCTGGGTGATTAGCGGCATCGTCAAGGCAACGGCGAAGAGACCGAAAGACAGCCGCCAACAGCAACCGTCCCGACAGCCGGTCCGCAGGATCTCGCGCCCGGCCACGGCGCCGGACCCCTCGTCCGCTCGCCCAGCGAGCCCACAACAAGCCCGGGCCCAGGCTGGACCGGCTGCTGCCGCGACGGCCCAGGCTCAGCCGCGACCCCGCTCAGCAGAGCTCATTGCCGAACTCGAGAAGGCCCTCCGCTCCGACAGCCCGCCAGCCTCGCCAAAGCCGGCATTACCTCTGCCGACGCCACAGGTAGAGCCCGCTCTCCAGGAGCCCCCGGACCTCAGCACCAAACCGCTCAAGGAGCTTGAGCGTATGCGCCTTACCGCCCCGAAAGGAACGCACCGAGAGGACGAGGAGCTACCCGAACTGCAATTCGACTTCGCAGACCCCGACGAATTGAGCAGGGCGATCCTGCATTACGAAATTCTTGGCCCTCCGGTGTCATTGCGAAACCCGTCGCATCAAAACATCGGCTTTTAGTTCCGTTATGTGCTGGAAGGGCGGTATAATCCGGGGTAAAAAGCCGGGGTTTTTGTGCCCTGCGTGGAAATTCACTCCCTGGGAAAAAATCTC